>OGXG01001797.1_pt1 | contig 10234 bp, 5 predicted proteins | sample 1576251 | NCBI WGS metagenome assembly OGXG01 (sample SAMEA3541533, study PRJEB24748) | human gut metagenome | biome: human gut; feature: human-associated habitat; material: faeces | place: China | collected 2012
GATATAATATGGCTGTGATTACGGAAAAAAATAATCTATATTTGTGGGGAGATAATACCTATGGACAATTGGGTAACGGAAAGAAGGCTGGTTGGTATTTTGGAGATTCTAATAAAGAATGTTGGTTTAAACCTAAAAAAGTAATGGGAGATGTGGCAGCTGTTCATATAGGAAGCGGAAAAATTATTGTTACCAGAATGGATGGCAGCAAATGGGGTACAGGAATAGGATTTGGAAATGAGAGGTCAGAATCTGAAAAGAAAGTTGGCACTAGATTTGTGATGATATCAAAATAATAGTTATTGGAAGATTAATTTAAGGAGAAACATTTTGAAAGATAAAAAGAAATTAATAGTGTTAATAGTAATGTTGTTGATGCCAGTGGCTGGAATCTGGTATTTTATAAAAATGTCTTTGAAGTATATGAAAGGCGCTGAAATAGGAATATTTTTTCCGAATAACTTTTTTAAACAATTTGGGGTATGGAGCATTATTTGGATTATTTTATGGATTGTAATAATGTTTATAGAAAGAAAATATAAAGTTAAAAAGATAAAAGAAAGAAAAAATAGTATAAAAATTTTACAGTGTATTGTTATGTTTGTAATGGCAGTGATTTCGTTTTGGATTTATGTATCTGTTTTGACTGGAAAGTTTAATCATTATATGATGTTAGTTTTTTTAGTAGAAATTATAGATGCTTTTATGGTGACATTGGTGATCAAAATATTTAGAAATTTAATCGATATTTATTTTGACTGGAAAGAAAATAAAAGATGCGAGGGAATGGATTAATTCCTTCGCATCTTTTTTTAATGTCTGTCTATTCTACAGTTACAGACTTCGCCAGGTTTCTTGGCTGGTCTACATCATATCCTCTAAATACTGTGACATGATAAGCAAGTAACTGTAATGCAACGGTAGAAGCAAATGTTGCAAACAGGTCGTCTGTTGCAGGAACCTGAATCAAATCATCATAGATTCCTTCGTAATTACTCATATCTTTATCTGTTACTACGATCACATGAGCACCACGAGCTTTTACTTCTTCAACGTTTGCCATTAATTTTGGTAAGACATTTTCCTGTGTAGCGATCGCAATAACAGGTACACCTTCTGTGATCAGAGAAATTGTTCCATGTTTCAATTCTCCAGCACAGTATGCTTCTGCATTTACATAAGAGATTTCTTTTAATTTTAAGCAAGCTTCACAAGCAATACCGTAATCTAATCCTCTTCCAAGATAGAAAGCAGAGAATGTATCTTTGATCTTTTCTGAGATTCCTTTGATATAATCATCCATCTTTAAGACTTCTTCAACAGTTCCGATTGCCTGTTCAAATTTATCACAAAAATCTTTCATCTGTTCATTTGTCATTAAGTTGTTAACTTCTGCAAGTTTTAATGCGATCAGATACATACCTGCACACTGTACAGAGAACGCTTTTGTACTTGCAACAGCAATCTCAGGACCTGCATGTGTATATACAACCATATCTGCTTCTCTTGCAATTGATGAACCCTTGACATTAACAATTGCCATAGTATCAGCACCTGCCTGTTTTGCAAGTTCAAGTGCAGCCTTAGTATCAGCAGTCTCACCTGACTGTGATATAACAATCATAAGGTCATCTTCATTAATAAGAGGATCTCTGTATCTGAATTCTGATGCAATATCAACAGTTACAGATACTCTTGCCATCTTTTCTATTATATATTTACCGACCATTCCGGCATGCATTGCAGTACCACAGGCAACAATATATATATTCTTATAATTCTTTAACTTATCAGGATTGAATCCTTCTGCACTGAAATCAGGCATATCGTCCATGATTCTTGGCATAATTGTTCTCTTTACAGAATCTGGCTGCTCATGAATTTCCTTAAGCATAAAGTGCGCATAACCGCCCTTTTCTGCAGCATCAACATCCCAGTCAGCAGTATTTAATTCCTTATGTATCTCATTACCATGAACATCGTATATCTTAACTGAATCCTTCTTAATAACTGCAATCTCATTCTGGTCAAGAAGGTAATAATCTCTTGTGTAGTGAATAATAGCCGGAACATCAGATGCTATGAAATTCTCATGTTCTCCAACGCCAACAATAAGAGGGCTGTCCTTTCTTACTGCAAATATCTCATCAGGGAAATCCCTGAACATAATTCCAAGTGCGTATGAACCCTTAATCTCTGACAGTACCTTTGCAATAGTCTTCATCGGGTCACCATCATAATAGTAATCAAGCAGCTTTGCAGCAACCTCAGTATCTGTTTCACTTGCAAAGCTATATCCCTCTCCGACAAGAAAATCCTTAAGCTTCTTATAGTTCTCAATTATACCGTTATGTACAATAGTAACTCTCTTATTGCCATGTGGATGTGAATTAATGTCTGATGGTTCTCCATGCGTAGCCCATCTTGTATGACCAATTCCAACATGTCCTTGTGGTTTTCCTTCTTCATCCATCTTCTCAACAAGGTTGGCAAGTCTTCCCTTGCACTTCTTGACCTTTATATTACCATGATCAAATACCGCAATACCTGCTGAATCATATCCTCTGTATTCAAGCTTAGATAATGCATCTACAAGTACATCTGCGCTTTCTCTGTCCCCTACATATCCTGCAATTCCGCACATATATTTAATTCCTTTCACTCATTTACTTATAATTCTTAGCGGTCTCGTTAAAAAGTCCTATAAGCCCCGCCTGATTCCTTAATGCCATAACAGCCCTTGTTCTTCTCGAAACAAAACCATCAAGCTTTTCCATATACTCATCTGCTGTAATATTCCCCTCTGCTACACCTGTAAGTCCTTTTTCCCAGCTTGCCGTAAGCTCCGGATTAAGCAGATGCCTGATAGAATTATCTACAACATCATATATTATCTCACCTAAAAATGTAGGTGTAATAATCTGTGTCTTAGAATTAATAGAAATATACTTAATAGTATTAAGTTTTTTAAGGATTTCAGCTCTGGTAGCACTTGTTCCTATTCCACTACCCTTAATCTGGGCACGCAGTTCCTCATCTTCAATAAGCTGTCCTGCATTCTCCATTGCAAGAATAATAGAACCTGAATTATATCTCTTAGGAGGTGATGTTTCACCTTCTTTGATATTAAACCCATTAAATGTGATTGTAGAACCTTTTCTGTATTTTTTCAATACCTCAAATAAAGCTGCATCACATTTATTATCATCCTTATTATCGGCACTATCATCTTCCTTTACTTTTGCGTCATTTCTCGCCTTTGCAAATGAGTTCTTAGCTACGCTAAGATACCCTTCATCTACAAGCACTTTAAATGAAGCATACAGCTTTTCATTCTTTACATCACTGATAATACTTACCTTCTGATAAATAGCCGGTGGATAGAATATACTTAAAAATCTTCTTACAATTATCTCATATGTTCTCGCAGCTGTAACTGACAAGTTCTTTAAATTATTAAACCCCTGTCCTGTCGGAATAATCGCATAATGGTCTGTTATTGCTTTATCATTGCAGTATCTTGTCTTTTCAATTCCCTTCTGCATATTATTCTGTAATATATGCTCTGCTATCTCCTTCACAGGAGGAAAATTCCTAAGTCCGCCTATATTCTTATGTATTTCCTTACTTACCGCTGTTGATAACACTCTCGCATCAGTTCTTGGATAAGTAACCAGTTTCTTTTCATACAGCTCCTGAATAATATTAAGGGTCTCATCAGGGCTTATCTTAAACAGCTTGCTGCATTCGTTCTGAATCTCGGCAAGATTGTACAGAAGCGGTGGATTCTTGGTTTCTTTCTTTCTCTCAATAGAATCAACTACTCCCTGTGCCGGCAGTGGATCAGATAAGAACTTAACCAGTTCCTCAGCCTTTTCCCTGTCCTTAAAACCATTATCCTTATATAAATATGGCGTACCGGCATACATACTTTTATCACTTACACGCCATTCTGCATCAAATGTTGAATTTTCAGCCTGTGCCTGTCCAATAACTCTGTAGAACGGTGTCTTTACAAAGCTTCTTATCTCCCGTTCTCTTCTTACTACCATTCCAAGAACACATGTCATGACCCTTCCGACAGATACAACTGCCCTGTCAAGGTGCAGGTAATTAGCAATATTGCGTCCATATTTCAATGTAAGAACTCTTGAGAAATTAATTCCCATAAGATAATCTTCCTTCGCACGAAGATACGCTGAATCACTCAGATTATCATATTCAGATATATCTTTAGCTGTATTAATTCCTTTAAGAATCTCTTCCTCTGTCTGCGAATCAATCCACACACGGCGCTCTTTCTTTCCCTTAACGCCTGCCTCCTGCCTCACAAGCCTGTATATATATTCTCCCTCTCGTCCTGAATCGGTACACACATATATATATTCAACATCATCCCTTGTAAGAATGTCTTTAACTATATTAAACTGTTTCGCAACTGCAGGTATAACCTCATACTTGAATTCCTTTGGTATGAATGGCAAGGTGTCAAAGCTCCATCTTTTCAGATTAGGATCATATGCATCCGGGTAACTCATAGTTACCAGATGTCCTACACACCATGTCACAATATGGTCTCCACCCTCAAGATATCCGTCTTTTCTTGTGAAGTTCACATGCAGTGCCTTGGCAAACTCCTGCGCCACGCTTGGTTTTTCCGCGATATATACGGATTTTCCCATTATATCCCTCATTTCTGTGTCTATTACACAATTATTATTCTCCTGAAGCATCAAGAGTTCCCATATAAGCTGGTATATATTCTTTTATAAAATAATCTGCTTCTGGAATATTCATATCAACAATAGCCTGATATATTGTCTTTTCCGCATCAGCAAAATCCATATTACCAGACTTCTTTTCCTCAAGACATTTGATATAAGCTGACATCTTATCAGCCGCCTTTACATATTTCCAGAGTTCTTCTTCCTCTTCTGTCTCTGATAACACACCCTTATAATGTGCTCTTATATCAGAAGACAGACCTGAGAGCATCTGCTCCTCTGCAACATGCTCTACTTCCTTATAAGCATTTCTTATAACCGGATTGTAATACTTTACAGGAGTCGGAAGATCACCCGTAATTATCTCTGTAACATCATGATACATGCCAAGAATCGCAAGCCTTTCAGCATTAATATTCCCACCATATATCTCATTGTTGATAATTCCCAGTGCATGTGCTATGAATGCCACTTCAAGACTATGCTCGCACAGATTCTCACGGCGTGTATTCTGCATAAGTCCCCATCTGTTAATATATTTCATTCTCGACAGCATTGCATAAAAATAATTTTCCTTCAATGTAAATGTCCCCTCTTTACTCTTTAAGTGGTTTCATAATTTTATATCATAATAGGTTTTTAAGCAAGTAAAAAGAGATGCCATCTCTGACATCTCTTTTCTGGTATGTGTATTAGAATTTAATTATTCTGCATCCTTAGGAGTGATATAACCCTGTGCCTTAAGAAGCTCTGCAATAAGAACAGCTCCACCTGCTGCACCTCTTAATGTGTTGTGTGAAAGACCAACAAACTTATAATCAAACACACTGTCTTCTCTTAAACGGCCAAGTGAAACACCCATTCCATTCTCATAATTAACATCAAGCTTAACCTGTGGACGGTCATCCTCTTCAAGATACTGGATGAACTGCTTTGGAGCACTTGGAAGATTAAGTTCCTGTGGAACTCCCTTGAAGCTTCTCCACTTTTCAATAATCTGTTCCTTAGTAGGCTTCTTCTCAAAGTTAACAAATACTGCTGCTGTATGTCCATCAAGAACCGGAACTCTGATACACTGGCATGTGATAACCGGATCACTTGCAGGAACAATCTTTCCGTCCTCAATCTTACCCCATAATCTTAAAGGCTCTTTTTCAGACTTTTCTTCTTCTCCACCAATATAAGGAATGATATTCTCAACCATCTCTGGCCACTGCTCAAATGTCTTACCAGCACCTGAGATTGCCTGATATGTTGTTGCAACAACAAGCTTTGGTCCGAATTCCTTTAATGCATTAAGAGCAGGTGTGTAGCTCTGGATTGAACAGTTAGGCTTAACACAGATAAATCCTCTCTTAGTACCAAGTCTTTCTCTCTGATACTTAATAACTTCAAGATGCTCTGGGTTGATTTCCGGAACAACCATAGGAACATCTGGTGTCCAACGGTTAGCACTGTTATTAGAAACAACTGGAACTTCTGCCTTAGCATATCTTTCCTCTATAGCCTTGATCTGGTCCTTAGGCATATTAACTGCACAGAATACAAAATCTACCTTAGAAACAATTTCATCAAAATCCTTATCCATATCATATACAGTCATCTTCTTAACGAACTCTGGCATTGGTGTCTGCATCTTCCAGCGTCCGTCGACAGCCTCTTCATAAAGCTTTCCTGCTGAACGTCCTGAAGCTGCTACTAAAACAACCTCAAACCAAGGATGATTCTCAAGTAATGTTATAAATCTCTGTCCTACCATACCTGTACCGCCAAGGATACCAACTCTTAACTTATCGCTCATTTTTAACTCCTTCAATATGTAAAATCTAAAAGACACTTCCCTCTGTTCTGTCTTTCTGTGACGGACATTTGTTTTTGTGTCTAAGAAAATATATCACAGCCCATTGGATAATGCAAGTGATTTTTAAGTTTTTTAGCATTTTTCTTTATATTTTTATTTGAAATCAAAAGAAGCCCCCGGCATTATACCGAAAGCCTCTTTTAGAAATATTAGGAGAAGTAAATTCTTATAAGTATATTATTAATCGAATATTACTTTACTCTGCGTCTTTTTGATACAACTGCTACCCCTGTAAATACTGCTAATGCACTGATAAATATAATTACATACATCATCATATGGCTTGCATCACCTGTCTTTGTCTCATCTGCTGCAACTTCTGGTGTTTTAGCTGATGCTGTTGTATCTGAAGCTACCGTCTCAACCTGTGAGTTAGTAATCTTTTCCTCGTCTGCTGCAATCTCTGCTCTCTTAGCCTCAGTTGTGCTTTCAGCTGCCTGTGTTGGCTTTGTTGTTGGTGCTACTGTTGGCTCTGTTGTTGGTGCCTCTGTAGGTGCTACTGTTGGCTCTGTTGTTGGTGCCTCTGTAGGTGCTACTGTTGGCTTTGTTGTTGGTGCCTCTGTAGGTGCTACCGTTGGCTTTGTTGTTGGTGCCTCTGTTGAGCCTGTTAATGCTATACCATTAGATACCTCAACATAATATACATTAACACCGCCTGAAACTCCTGCTAAATAATATTCTCCTGCCTCTTTAATATTAAATGTTGCTGATGCGAGATTCTTTCCACCAAGTTCTGCTGATGATGCTACAACTTTTCCATCATCATCAAGAATCTGTAACTTTCTAGCCTCTTTGCTAGATGAGCTCATAGCATATACAGTAACTGTTGATGCTCCTGCTGTCTTGAATTCAATTGCTCTCTTTGTTGTTGTTCCAGTTCCACCAAGCTTGATTCTCTGCTTAAAGTTCTTTCCGTTGTATGACTTGCTGTTAGAATCAACAGAAACCATACTGTCTGCTGATGCTATAATCTTAAATCCATCCGCATAGATTGATGAATTGATATCTCCTGCTGTCATATCATTGGCATTAAGAACAAGCTTCTTTCCTGCTGCTTCTGTAGGAGCAGCTGTTGTTGGATTCTGTGTTGTTGCCTCTGTAGCCTTTGTTGGAGCCTGTGTCTCCTTTGTTGTTGCCTCTGTTGCCTTTGTTGGAGCCTGTGTCTCCTTTGTTGTTGCTTCTGTTGCCTTTGTTGGAGCCTGTGTTGCCTTTGTTGTTTCCTGTGAAGAAGATGTTTCCTCTGTCTTTGTTTCATCTTCCTTTACATTAGTGTTTACTAAAACCTTTATAATCTGGTTAGCAGCACTAAAATGTGCTCCCATAGTTGCATATTCACCAGTTGTCTCATAAAGTCCCTTAACATTAATGGTTCCATCTGCATTTCTTATCTGAGAATCAATGTTCTTATTAGTATCAATAGTACTATTAGTGTTAATAAACATACCTGATATACCAGATGGATTGCTTACAACATCCCCCTTCTTGTCTCCACTTGCCATTACTGTTGGTATCATGCCTGATATTCTATAATACTTCTTAGAGTTAAAATAGATTGAATTTAACATCTTTCCAACAAACTTATCTGAATCCGTATCATTTACAGATACAAGGCCCATATACATAGAATCACTTGATGATCTGTAGAATGTGAAGTTGCTCTTCTTTGCATATTTACCATTAGCAACACTTGTGCAGTTCATTATTGTTAATGCACCACCGTTACCATTATCTGTAAAACCACATGCACCATTATTTAATGCAAGACAGTTTAATACAACATGAGGTGTAGGAACAGCTTTATTGCTTCCACCAAGCTTGAATCCATTCATATCTCCGGCAGCCTCTCCAGAACCATCTGAAAGCTTTCCGTTACCATATGCTATACAGTTTCTGATTGTGACAACTCCGATTGAACCTGTCGCTGGCTTAGCGTAAAGATCCCATCCATCATCTGAATTACAGTATGAGATACATCCATCAAATACATTGCCTTCTCCACATGTAAGCTTAGCTGCGAATCCATCTGCATTTTCACCATTTCCACCCTCATCAACTGGGTCAACATTATTAAATGATGTACAGTTGATAATCAGGTTGTTGCTTGGCCATGCATCTTTAGTCGGCTGTGCATTTGCATCTTTTCTTGCAATCTGAAGACCTGTATCTCTGTTAGCCTCAAATACACATTTTTCAAAAATGTTATTGTTTCCAGAAAGAAGAACACCATTATCTCCTGCATGATAGAAGTTTATTCCTTCAAAATACCAGTAATCAGCATAATGAATAAGTCCTCTGTTAAATGATGCTAACTTCTGTGATGAGAAATCAAACTTAACACTCTTGCCGTATTCTGCCTTAAGAATGATATAGTTATCTGCTGCTCCATTATTAGTGATGTATAATGCAGGAGCGCCTGTCTTTCCTTTGTCATCCGTTGCCATCAGGCTTTCGATTGAATCAAACTTATAAGTTCCTTCTTTAATAATAATTACATCTCCTGCCTTTGCATTATCAATTGCTGCGCGGATTTCTTCTGAAGTTGAAACATATTTAGCATTCTTAAATTCAGAATCTTTCTTTGTGCTTATATCTGTATATGCACCTGAATATGAAAGACTCTTTGAATCATATTCACCTGCCTCAGAAGGAACTGAAGGTGTCTGTGTTTCCTTTGTTGTTCCTTCATTCTTTGTTGTTTCTTCATTCTTTGTTGTAGCTTCTGTTGCCTTTGTTGTTGCCTCAGTCGCTTTTGTTGTTGCCTCAGTTGCCTTTGTTGAAGATTCTGTTGAAGCCTGTCCTTTTTCAGTTACAACTACCATATAAATGTAATTTTCGTTCTTCTTCTGCTTAATTACATATGTTCCTGCTTTGCCTAATTCAACTGTTCTATACTCAACAGATGTTCCAATATTACTAAATAATACATCATCATTTACTTTTACTGAAGAATCTGACTTCTTAGCCGAAACTAATATAGATAATGTTGCATTATCTGTAGTTGTTTTAAATGCAATTGAACCTTTTGAATCAAGTTTAACTGCTTTACTATATGTTTTTCCATTATATGTTGCTTTAATACTCTTTAATGATTTACTAATTGAAAAATAAGAATCATTTGTTTCATTATCTGCAATATATGTATGAGTTGCACCTGTAGCTGCTGTCTCTTTAGTTGTTTCCTCAGCCTTTGTTGTCTCATTGTCCTTTGTTGTTGCTTCTGTTTCCTTTGTTGTAGCCTCTGTTGACTTTGTTGGCTGCTCAGGTGCTACAACTGTTCCATTAACACCGCCTACTGATACAAGACTTGTATTTCTATAGTTTGTAACAGTAGCCTTTAATTCCTTATTAACAGAATAATCATCATTATCTGCACCTGTGAACTTCCAATCAATAACACCTCTTCCAAGACTTCCTGCACCCTTTGAAGATGTTACTACTGAAGGTACATCTTTTGCATCATTAAGGCTTCCTGATTTAACTCCGAGATCCTTAGTTGTATCAAAGTTATCATAAGATGTTCCACCTGCTACTGTCTTATATGAAGATGGAACTTTCTCATCTGCTGACTTTGCAAGGTATGCATCAAATGATGCCGCATTTGCAGAATCACCTGTTTCTGAAACAGCATTTGCATAGATAATCTTCTGTG
>OGXG01001800.1_pt1 | contig 10229 bp, 6 predicted proteins | sample 1576251 | NCBI WGS metagenome assembly OGXG01 (sample SAMEA3541533, study PRJEB24748) | human gut metagenome | biome: human gut; feature: human-associated habitat; material: faeces | place: China | collected 2012
CTGGTTGCCGAGAGTATCACGTTCAAAATCATGCAGATGAACGATGCCCTTGTTGTATTCATCTGGCAGGACGGCGGCTGGCAGAAATCTTCCGAGGGGTACCTTGCCATGTACGATGAGCGCACCGATACGCCCGTGCCGCTTATGAAAACTTTCCCGCAGACCGGCAGCATTTTATAAAAACTGTGCCAAGTTGTTACACTGCGCACAATTTAAGAATGGAGTGATATTTTGTCCGTTTCCTGTTTTACTTCCACCAATTCGCATCTTTGCAAGTTCCTGCGCACCACAGGTCGCGATTGGCGCAACACTATCTACATCGAGTGCGGCGACTGTCAGCGTGCTGCGAGCCGTAGCTGCAAGAATTTGCTCTGTGCCTTTGACACGGCCGGCGCGCCGGTAATCGTGCCGGTACATGATGTGGAATACTTGTTCAGCACCACCGTGGACAAGTCCGAGTGCCGTGCCATCCTCACGAAAGCCAACTTCTGTGAACTATACAAAGGCTGGATTGATGAGCACATCCGCGACCCCCACGCCTGTCCGTTGAATGATTTGTACGTCAGCTGGGAGATTCCCGAGCCTTGCGCGGCGAGGATTTTTCTGAATCGGTAAATAGGCGCCAAATAACAACAATCCCCAAGGTGACTTCATGCTGCCTTGGGGATTTGTTTGTATCGCACTCGATATATGACACTAACTTCGTTCTGTCTTTTGTTCTTGTTGTTACATTTCCCTTGTGTTCAAGAACTTTTGTCTGATTTGCTTTACAGTCTCCAAATGTCTGTTTGCATAGAACTTTTTTACGGCATCGGACGTGTGCTCAACCTCTGAATTCAGAGCATTTTCCAACTTTTCAAGGTTTTTCCTTGTGACTTCTGTATCCGTCTCGTCACGTTCTACTGCGCCACCCCTAAAAGATATTTCTTTTAATATAGTTAGCATTTCTTGCTGTTCCGATATATTTGCTTTTTTGTACGCAGAGAGAAATGCGGCAAGTAGCTCGTCATTAAAGCATGCAAGTATTTTAGATTTCGCTGCGAGACCTCTTTCGTATGTTGGGTTCTTTAAGTAATCTATAAAGAAAATCTCGTTCATTAAGTATGGCCACTGATCTTGCAACTTCTCTATTTCCTCATTGAGCGATTGTTCTTGTGGCGTCAATTTAGTTTCGCCTTCGTCTCTCATAAGTCTTCGGTGTCCACGTTCTTCACAAATATCTCCCTTTATAATTTTAGCTTTTCTATTATGGAATCCCTGAAGCAATCTTGCATCATCAACGTCACACTGTATAGGAACACCTATTTTCCGGAAATCATCAAGCCTTCCTAAAAGAGCCACATAATCATCCGTTGTTAGCTTTCCATCATATGCCTGCTGTAATACTTGTGGCAGCCCCCGGTCAATAATCTCTTGGCTCAACTCCCAGAAAGCCTTATCGAGAACTTCCCGCTCCGGTGCAGTTTCTTTTACTGAAAAGCGTTGATTCAAAGCGGCTTTTATGCGCTGTTCATTCCACTCGCCTTCAATCATCCAACGAATAAGCGGTTGAATTCGATATTGTGCATTATATCTTTTATACTTACTATTTTCACCATCTTGTGTTGTTTGCCATCGAGGTGGATTCCGTTTTTTATCCTCTGCTTTTTCTTCCAAAAAATTAAAATGGTATTCATCATATTCATCCATTTTTTTGTAGTTTCCACCCTTCACTTCGAAAAGGTACGCGGCAAACACATATAGTGCCTCTCCCATACCATCAGTAGGAAGTTTTAGGCTGTGCCATAACCCATACACACGTTCAAAATCTATCAAACATGATTTGAATGTTCTGAGATTGCGACTCCCGCTTTCTTCAAATACTTGGAATAGCTTTGGGCTTTCTTTTTTCAAGAATTCCTTGTATTCACTTGTTTCTGTCTTGTAGTCTTCAATCATTTCCTGTTGGATTCTTCGATACTCCACGTCCAACTTGACTGTTCGCTCTACAACTTTTTCCTTAAAAGTTTTGTAATTTTCCTCATCTTCTATATTATCTTCCGATGCAATTACTATTGTCTTAATTCTTTTGTCTTCTACATAGGTATTTATAATTCCCAATAAATCAATTACACCGATTTTACATCGCTCAAAATCGTCAAATACTAAAACCAATTTCTTTTTAACAGGCTGCTCTTCCCCTGCAACTATACAATAGACTTCTTTCTCAATCGGTAAAAAATCATGGATATCAATGGACAGCAACATATTCGCACTTTTTGCTATCTTTTTGATTTTTCCAAAGTCAAACAGTACACCAAAAGCCGCTGCCTTTTCTGAAAGCTGTTTTGCGATATTGACACCTTTTGCAATATGTCCTTTCCCCGATTTTTCTGCTTTATTGAATGTCTGGGCATATGCCACAGCTTCCTTTACCTTTTTTGATAATGTGTTTGTGTCCTCGATTCCGAATAGCGACACAACCGCCATCAAATATTTAGGTTCTTGATTCAACTTCTTCTCAATTTGACGTATTAGATATGTCTTCCCGCTACCCCATTTTCCCGTAACGAGCAGCGCACCATTCTGGTCCTGTTCTTCTATATAATTTTCAATTTCTTCTATTGTTTTCACAGGAATTATTCCTCCCATATCATTTCAGAAACTACAAGTGCTTTTTAGTCTATACTTCTCACACAGTTTCCTCCGTTGCCCGCTCTTTCCTATACTGCGCCGGTGACTTCCCTATCTCCTTCTTAAACACCCTGCTGAAATACAGCGGGTTCTCATACCCTACGATTTCGGAAATTTCCTTGATGTTGTAGGTCGTCCGCTCCAACAGGCTTTGGGCGTTGACCATGCGCAGGGAGAGGATGTACTGGGCCGGGGACATACCGGCGTACTGTTTGAAATTGTGTATAAACCAGTTGGTGCTGATGTGCAGGGATTCCGCATAATCGTCTATACTTATCTTTGTGTTATAGTTCTCGTTGAAGTAAGCCGCCGCGCGTTCAATTTGCTCTTGGACGTTGCCAGTGGTTTTTTTCTGTTCATGCTGTTGGCGGTCCACCAACAGCAGAATATCGTTGAACAGCGATGCAATATAGTCCTCGTACCCATAGCGGCACAGCTGCAACTCCTGAATGATTTTGCGGAACAACGCCTTGTAATCCGGCAGCACACCGCAGTAGAACACATGCTCATCGAGCGAGATGCCGTGATACGCCAGTATGTTCTTTACATCTCTGCCTGTGAAGTGAATCCAGAAAACTTCCGGGTTATCTTCCAGATAATATACATATTTTTGGATTTCTTCCGGCTTGTAAAGCACCATATGGCCCGCGCTGACGATTTCTTCCCTGCCGTCAAACCAGAAATGCGTCTTGCCGTTTGCCACATATAAAATCTGGTAATCCCTGCGCCCTTTCTGCCAGTAAGTCGGTAGTTTGGGGCGCGTTTTCAGCCGGTAGGTGCCGCAGCTGCCCACCACCAACGGCGTGGAGTTGTCTTTGAAATCTGTACGGGAATTGTTCAGATAGCCAGAGTTAATGTACACAAAAATCTCCTCCTGTTTTTGTGAATATTGCGAGGTTCTTCGTCCATTTTACCTTCACTTTACAAAAAGCCATTGATTTTGTGCATATTTAGTGCAATACCGTTTATGTTTTATTGTATATGGAAATTGTATAATAATTTCATACGAAACGCAAGCAGAACTGTATAAATCACAGGAGGAGAATGGATGATTATTCCGCACTATTACGAGGATCCGCACTCACTGCATGTGGGTACCATGCCGAATCGTGCCTATTACATTCCGGCATCCCGGCGCAGCGATGCTTTAGTTGAGCACCGCGAGACCTCGGATCGCTTCCAGCTTTTGAACGGCAGCTGGAAATTTCGGTACTACGCCAGTATTTATGACTTGCAGGATGCTTTCTATGAGGTCGGCTATGATGCCTCCGCTTTTGACAGCATCCCGGTCCCCAGCGTGTGGCAGAACCACGGCTACGACCACCACCAGTACACCAACATCCGTTATCCGTTCCCCGCTGATCCACCGTATGTTCCCAAAGAGAACCCCTGCGGCGCTTACCTCTACGACTTCACCTACCAAAAGGATGCCGCTGCCCCGCGCGCATTTCTGAATTTTGAGGGCGTTGCCTCCTGCTTCTACGTCTGGCTCAACGGTCAGTTTGTCGGGTACAGTCAGGTCGCCCATTCCACAAGCGAGTTCGATGTAACGAAGTTTTTGCAGGACGGCACCAACCATCTGGCGGTCCTCGTGCTGAAATGGTGCGATGGCAGCTACATGGAAGATCAGGATATGTTCCGCATGAACGGCATTTTCCGTGATGTCTACCTGCTGCGCCGCCCGGAACAGTGCATTGAGGACTATTTCATCACCACCAACATCCACGGCAGCACCGCAGGGGTTGCTGTCCGCCTGCGTTACTACGATTCCGCTGTTGCCACCCGCATCACCCTCTACGATGCAGCCGGCACGATGGTCGGCAGCGTAACGCCCGTGGAAGCACCGGATGATGCGGCATTCCCCTATCATGCAGAAATCACCGTTGTTGACCCGACACTCTGGAACGCAGAGCAGCCCTACTTATATACCCTTGTGTTGGACACGCCCAACGAGACTATTACGGACCGTGTGGGCATCCGCGAGGTTCATGTTGCCAACAACCAGATTTATGTCAACGGCCAGTCCATCAAGTTCCACGGTGTAAACCGCCACGAATCCGATCCCGTCACGGGATATGCTGTTGGCTTTGAGCAGACGAAAAAAGACCTGCTCATGATTAAAAAGCACAACTTCAATGCCATCCGCACCAGCCATTACCCGGATGTGCCTTACTTCTATCAGCTCTGCGACCAGTACGGCTTCTTTGTCATTGATGAAGCCGACAACGAGAGCCACGGTGCGTCCGAATACTATTGCGAGGGCAACGAAAGCTGGCCCAACCACGTTGAAAACTGGAACAAGCCCATCGCAGACAACCCGGAGTTCACCGAGGCCACCGTAGACCGCACCCGCCTCTGCGTGGAGCGTGACAAGAACCGTCCCTGCGTCATCATCTGGTCGATGGGCAACGAGAGCGCCTACGGCTGCACGTTCGAAGAAGCGCTGGCATGGACAAAGAGTTTTGACCCCCGCCGCCTGACCCACTACGAGAGCGCCCAGTACCGCAGCAAGAACCGTAAATACGATTTCTCGAACATTGATATGTTCAGCAATATGTACCCTTCTCTCGAAAGCATTCAGGAATATCTGGACAACGAGCCGGACAAACCCTATATCATGTGCGAGTACAGCCATTGCATGGGCAACGGCCCCGGCGATTTGGAGGATTACTTCCAGTTCATTCAGAGCCATGACGGCTTGGTCGGCGGTTTCCTGTGGGAATGGTGCGACCACGGTATTTATAAAGGGAAGATGCCCGACGGCCGCGACATCTATTATTACGGCGGCGACCACAATGAGTGGCCGCATGACGGCAACTTCTGCATGGACGGTCTGGTCTACCCTGACCGCCGCCCGCACACCGGGCTGTTGGAGTTCAAGAACGTCTATCGCCCGGCGCGTGTTGTGAAGTACGACCGGGAATCCGGCATGCTCATGCTGCACAACTACATGGACTTTGTTGATTTGACCGAGTATGCCGCACTAACCTATCAGGTAAGCTGCGACGGCGAGGTCATCGACAGCGGCTTCATCCCCTACCCTGACGGTTTCACCCTGCCGCCGCACAGCGAAAACGCCTTGCCGTTGGCCGTCCATATTCCCGATAAAGGCAAGTGTTTCCTGAAAATCTTCTACCATTGCGATAAAGACCTGCCCTTGCGTTCGGAAGATCATCTTCTGGGTTTTGATGAAATCCTGCTGGAAAACGAAGACAGCCGCAACCAGAAAACCTTGGCTATGTGGAGTGATGCCCCTTCTAACAGCACAATCACTGTTCAGGAGACGGACCGCCATTTGACGCTGCGCGGCAAGAACTTCACCTACAACTTTAATAAGCTGACGGGTCTGTTCGCCGCGATGCAGTACGAGGATGCAGTCCTGTTGGACAAGGAAATGGAGTTCAACATCTGGCGTGCTCCTACGGACAATGACCGCAAGCTGAAGCTGGATTGGCTGGCTGCCCGCTATGACCACTGTATGACCAACGCCTACCGCACCGAGTATCAGGTGACGGACAGCGGTGTGACTCTGCGCGCCAAAGTCGGCATTGCACCGATCAGCTTGCAGAAATTCCTTGATTTGGATGTCTGCTGGACGATTTCCAACAGCGGTGCAGTAACGCTGGCACTGCACGCTGAGCGCAACACGGTATTCCCCGAACTGCCGCGCTTTGGCCTGCGCCTGTTCCTGCCAAAAGAAATGGCCCGCGTCAGTTACTTCGGCATGGGTCCGATGGAAAGCTACTGCGACAAGCACCATGCTGCCAGCCACGACTACTTCAGTTCCACCATCTGGCAGCAGCACGAGGACTACATTCGCCCGCAGGAGAACGGCAGTCACTATGATTGCGATTATGTCCAGCTGGATGGCGCTGGCATCAAGCTTACCGCTGTCGGTGCAAAGCCGTTCTGCTTCAACGCCTCGCACTACACGCAGGAAGAGTTGACTGAAAAGGCGCACAACTATGAGCTGCATCCCTGTGACAGCACCGTTCTCTGCCTTGACTATGCACAGAACGGCATCGGCTCTGCCAGCTGCGGGCCGCGTCTGGCGGAGCAGTACCGCCTTAACAACGCTTCCTTCGATTTCAGCATCCGTCTGATTCCTGAAAAAGCATAACCCCTACACAAAAGAATGGAGAAAATCTCATGTCTGAAAACACGGAAAGACGCTATTTAAAATGGTATAACAAGGTCGGTTACGGCTCCGGCGATGTTGCGGGCAACGTGGTCTATGCGTTCCTCTCCTCGTTCGTTATGATTTACCTGACCGACACCGTCGGCCTGAATCCCGGCATCGTCGGCACGCTGATCGCTGTGTCCAAGCTGTTTGACGGCATTACCGACATCTTCTTTGGCTCGATGATCGACAAGACGCACTCCAAGCTGGGCAAGGCCCGTCCGTGGATGCTCTACGGCTACATCGGCTGCGCCATCACACTGGTCGGCATCTTCGCCATCCCCATGGGCATGAGCGAGTTTGCCAAGTACGCATGGTTCTTAATCTGCTACACTCTGCTGAATGCCGTGTTCTACACCGCCAACAACATCGCCTACTCTGCCCTGACCGCCCTTGTCACCAAGAACAGCGCCGAGCGCGTTGAGATGGGTTCCTACCGCTTCATGTTCGCATTCGCCACCAGCCTTGCCATCCAGTCCGTCACGCTGCTGGCTGTCTCCGCACTGGGCGACACCGCCGAAGCATGGCGCACCGTGGCTATCGTCTATGCCATTATCGGTCTGATTGTCAACACGCTCTCTGTTTTTTCCGTCAAGGAATTGCCGGAGGAAGAGTTGGTCGATACCTCGGTTAAAGCAGAAATCGAGAAAGACGAGAAGTACAGTCTTGTCGAAGCTGCCAAGCTGCTGGGTTCCAACAAATACTACCTGATGATCTGCGTCACTTACATTTTGCAGCAGATTTACGGTGCCATGATCAGCATGGGTACCTACTACACCGCCCATATCCTTGGCGACAAGAACCTGTTCGGCGTGTTCTCTTGGGCCATCAACATTCCTTTGATCATCGCACTGGTCTTTACCCCGACCCTCGTTGCCAAGATGCACGGTATGTACAAACTGAACGTCGGCAGCTATGCCCTTGCTACCGTGGCCCGCGCGCTCGTTGCCGTGGCCGGCTATACTGGCACCGGCGATGTCAAGATGATGCTGCTCTTCACGGCCATCGCTGCACTGGGTCAGGGCCCGTGGCAGGGCGACATGAATGCCGTTATCGCCTCCTGCTCCGAGTACACTTGGCTGACGAAGCACAAGCGCGTGGACGGCACGATGTACTCCTGCACCTCGCTCGGTGTCAAGCTGGGCGGCGGTCTCGGCACCGCCATCACCGGCTGGCTGCTGGCGTTCAGCAACTACGATAAGGCGCTGGCTGTGCAGCCGGAATCCTGCATCAATATGCTGAAACTCATGTACCTCGTAATTCCCTTTGTGCTGGACGCCATCATCACCTTTATCCTCTCCCGCATGAAGGTCGAGGAGGCCAACGATAAGATTCGCGCCGAAATGAAAAACTGATATTCACTATTCTCCTTCTCAAAATACCTCACGCATGCGATTTGCGCGCGAGGCATTTTTCGTTATATCAAACTTTTTAACTGAAATTATTATATACCTATTGAAATTTGCTATACAAACCAAAATTGCATCAATAATGGGGAGGCTGTTCCCATTATTGATGCAATTTTGGTTTACATGCTCTTATTTTGATTTTGCATTGATCAGGCTTTCTTCGTCACATACCCCTTGCGCATGACGGAGGTGATCTCGATCTGCGCGCCGAGCTTGTGGCGCATGGCGTTCAATCCCTTCGATGCCGTGGACGAGCATAATATCAACCTCAATCTGGGCGTTACGCTCCTGTCGCAGAACCTGCTGTCGAATACCGAGGCTTATGCCTCCTACGGCTGATACCCCAAACCTGCGCCAACAGCTCGGAGCGGGTGGTAATGCGGCCGGCGTTGTCGAGCAGATACAGCAACAGGTCGAACTCAGTCTGCGTCAAGTACACAGCCTTGCCATTTTGCGATACCTGCCGTGCGGCGGCGTCAATTTGTAAATTGATGTTGTTCATCATGTGTAATACCTGATTATTCGTAAAATCCGGCGTGACCGTTGTCTAGCAGCCATGCGTGTATAGTACTGATTTACAAACCTCTGCAAAGGCTCACAACGCGTCCAAATCCACGCCCGCCCACTCGTAGGCTTCCGTCAAATCGTTGCCGATGGCCCATGCAAGCGCCGCGGCTACAACGACCAAAAATATCGGCACCCACAGCAAATTGTACGGCGCGCCCGCGGCGTTCGTGCCCTGCGTTTGGCACAGTGCGGCGGCGTGGAACAGCGGGTAAAAGCCCAGCCATTCGATGCCGTTGCTCATACCCGAAAGCGCCAGCAGCGCGGGCAGGCAGTAGCCGACCGCCGAAACGAACAGCGCCGCCAACAGGCTACCCAATTTTTGCCCCAACCACAGCGTCAGCCGCGCCATGCACAGGCAGGCTGCTGCGCGGCAGAGCAGCCAGAACAGCAGCAAATCAGAAAGCGTGATACATTTCGGCACAGCCTCCAGCTCCGAAATACTCATCGCCGGAGCCAGCAGCGCGGGCAAGCCGTAATCGCGCAGCACCTGCCACAGATGCGGCAGCACCGTGCCCGCGGCGATCCCCAGCGCCGCCAAATCGCTCTGGCGCAGCTTTGCGCGCACGGTCGCACGGCGGCCCAACGGTGTGGCGCGCAGCACGGTCTCCATGCCGCCCTTGCGCTCCATCGCAAACAGGCCGCTGAAGCACAGTGCGCACAGTAGCCCGGCCCACAGCGTGTCCTGCACGTCAGCGGTACCGCTGAAGCCGAACAGCTTTTTGTAGCCGCTCTCGTACACCAGCCACGCGCCGGGGTGCTCTTTCAGATAGTAGTTGATGTTGTTCTGCACGACCTGTTGGTAAATGTTGTATTTTTGCTGTAATGCGCCGTAGGCCAGCATCGCCTCGCTGCTCAGCTCGCTGCGCGCCACGCGCCGCTGTACGGCCAGCATCGGGGCAAACTCCTCGCCCTGTGCGGTCAGCCAGTCGCGGCTCTCCGCCGTCCACGGGCCGGAGATATGCTTCATGTAGTAGGCGTAATAAATTTCGTCGGCATCAATATAGCTTTCGCTTGTCACGCCCTGATACACGCCGAACGCCAAGAACGCTGCCAGGAACACTGCCGCGCCGTTCAGCACAAACAGCTTGCGACCCTCTTCCTTTATAATAGAGGTCGCTTTCGTCCTGCGCGTCAGCCCCAACACAAGGCCGCGCTTGGCGGCGGGCAGCAGCTGTGCGCGGGCGAATACCATGCAGAACGCCGCAGCGAACAGCGCTCCGTAGAACACCGCCGCCGTCCACTCGACCAGCGGCAGCCCGATCGGTGTGCCAAACCAGAACAGGTTGCGATAGTTGCCGAGCAGCTCGTTGGTTTGCAGAAGGCTGACGAGGTTTGCGTATTTGATTACGTTCAAATGGCTCGTGGCCGGAATAGCCGCGCGCACGCCGTACATCGCCAAC
>OGXG01001801.1_pt1 | contig 10227 bp, 7 predicted proteins | sample 1576251 | NCBI WGS metagenome assembly OGXG01 (sample SAMEA3541533, study PRJEB24748) | human gut metagenome | biome: human gut; feature: human-associated habitat; material: faeces | place: China | collected 2012
GCTGGACAAGCATGCATGCTATGAGCAGTGTAATAATCATTTTATTCTTCATACAAATACCGTTTAAAAGGTTTATAAAAAATCTTCCAGTGAAATCTCTTCCGGCTTGTTTTTCTTTTTACGTGCCGGCTTGGGGGATTTGAGTTCTTCCTCTTCTATCATGCGCATGAGTTCCTGGTTTCTCTTCTCTGCTTTTGCTTCATTCTCTTTCAGCAGTTTCAGGAAATCACTGCCTTGTAGTTTTGATATGGTTTCTGAAATGGAAACCTTTTCCTCTTCCTCAATAGAATCATTGCTGCCGACTTTTTTAAGCAAGGATATTTCCTTACTAATCAGTTCTGTTCCATTAAGTCGGATATCATCTTTTGTAACTTCAAAAAGTTCTTCCAATTCAACTTCTTCCTCGTCAACTTCGTCAATATCAGGAAAGAACTCGTTTTCCTCGCCCGTAAAATTATCGCTATTATCTACATCTTTTACGGGAGCAGGATTATTGGGTAAAACTGTAGAATATTGGGTAATATCTGTTTTTGTCCTGCCTATAACGGAAGAGGTGTTTTCTTCTTTCTGGGGAGGTTTCTTCTCACGGATAGAATCCGTATTTTCATTTTCTTTCTTTCCGGTGTGCAAGAATAGCCACAAAAAAATAGCAGCTGTTCCCATCAGCGCAATGGAAAGTATTAATGTCAATATTGTATCCATAATTGTTTACATATTTGGTATGGTATGTTTTCTTATATTCTTGGCTGTGGCATCATTGATTAGTGAACGGTAGTTGTTCAGATGGTCAAGCAGAATATTCTCTACGAAGGATGAAAGGCTTACACGACTGTTTGTGTCATGTAATATGTCTTTCAGTATATCCAGCGTTACACGGTTTAGCGGAAAAGAAGTTCTTTTGTCGAAGGGACGGCTTACCAGGAATCTGTTCCTGTATTCTTCCATGTCAGACGGATCATTCCTTTCTACCGGCTTTTTCTTGTTGGTTGTCGGCTTTTCAGGTTTTTTGTTTTCTATTGTTTCTGTTTCCTCCTGTGTTGTTGTTTTCTCGGCAGGTTTTGGATCAAAGTCATCAAGAGAAAACTCCTTGTCCATTTCCTTATAATTTCCTTCGGCCATCTGCTTTATTCTGGCTTCTAAAATTCCTTTGTTATTGTTCATACGCTTTCAGTGATAAGATTTCTATTAGTTCATTGGCAAGTTCTTCAATATTACTTCCGGCAAGCTGGTCTTTTTCGGGAGCCATATAGGTGGAACGGAATACACCTCCGGTATTCATAGACAGTTCACGGCTGAACTTTACAGATCTTGGCAAACGGGTTTTGAGCAGTCCTAGTCCGTATTCCTCGATTTCCTTGTCATAGCTTTCCATTATTCTCGTATTGACTCTCCTGTCCACCTTATTCCACATCATGAATATCTGCTTTATCCTGCTTCCACTTAACATTACACCCATATCACGGATTGTAATGGCGTATGCCATGCACGAAGCTATTGATTGAAGATCTGCTTCTATAGGTGAAATGATATAGTCCATTTCAAGGGCAAGTGAAAGGAGGTCGGAACTGTCTGAACGTCCCGGCAAATCATAGATTACAACAGAAATTTCCTCTTCCGGATGTTCTGCTATGTATTCTTCGGCTACCTTTATGGCTTCCTGAGGTTTGGCTTTCAGTACACGGTATGAACGCTTTCCTGTTTTCCTGATATATGCCTTCAATTTCTCCTGCAGAGCCGTATTTTCTTCAACAGCTTTTTTATCCCTTTCTCTAAGTCTGTAGAAACTGTGTTGTGCATAGTCACAGTCCATTATAAGCAGTTTGATATTCTTCTCATAGTAGAGAAAGCTTGCAAGCACTTCGGCAATGGTACTTTTCCCGATGCCCCCTTTCTGGGAGCCGAATCCTACACGTATGTGTGTAGTTGCATTTGTTTCTGTTTTCATATCTGTAAATGTTTATATGGTTGGTAACATATTCATATCTGTATTTCCATTTGTATGTATATCTGTATATACACATTTATATATTTGTGCATATCTGCATAAGTGTGTAAGTATGTATGTTTCCACACATCTGCAAATGTGTGTATGTGCGTAATTTTATGCACTTGTTCAGTGCGTGCAGATACTTACAACTGCAAATAAACATCTAAAAAACATAGGCTGGCGCACCTTGGAGAATACCGGGTAATATTGTGGAAAATTGCGTACAGCTTCAATGGAAGCTGTTGATAATAAACAGACTAACTTTGTAGCGAAGCAGAGTATGACTGAAAGGAATACTATCTCTGTTTTTTTATAACCTTTGGCAAGATGTGTTTTTGTCCGACAAACCGAAATTTGTCCGCCAAAAACTCTTGCCCCTGAAAAGGGGAAGATACTTGCTCCAAAGTCGCAAGTTGAATACTAAAAACAAAGATTATGCATAAGGAATCCGCTACACCGTCTTACAGATATTATGTAAGGTTGAATGAAAAAGAGAATGCCGATTTTATCAGTCTCTATGAACGTTCCGGTGCCAGAACCAAGTCAGATTTTATTCGTGCACGCCTGTTTTCTCATACATTCAAGGTGATTACAACCGATAAATTCACTGTGGATTTTTACAACAGACTGACAGAAGTGAACGCGCAGATCCGAAAAATCGGACTGTTATATAATCAGACTGTACGGGCCATAAACAGCTATCATTCTGCTAAAGTGGCACATACATTATTGGAGAAACTGAATGATAATACAGCAGAGTTGCAAGGGCTTCTTGAAACTTCGATAAGTCTTGCAGAAGAGATTAGAAGCAAATGGTTGCAAAAATAAGTTCTACATCTAACCTTGGAGGGGCACTTGGTTATAACTTCCATAAAGTGGAAGCTGGAGAGGCAAAAGTTTTGCTCGTCTCAGGCATGAGTGTTGACAATAATGGCGACACCGATATGAACCGTGCCCTTGAGGATATGCAAAGGTTGCTCCCTTCATCCATGAGAACAAAGAAAACCGTATTTCATGCTTCTCTGAATCCGCATCCGGACGACAAACTGAGTGATGAAGAATTACGTGATATTGCCGCATATTATATGGAGAAGATGGGATACGGCAGTCAGCCTTTTATCGTTTTCGAGCATAGTGATATTGAACGGGAACATATACACATAGTTTCTCTTCGCGTGGATTCAAATGGACGGAAGATAAATGACAGCCACGAGTTCAGACGAAGCGATAAGGTCCGTAAAGAGATTGAAAGGAAATGGAATTTGAATACTTGTAAAAAACAGAATATTCCAGATAGGGAGCAACTGCTAAAGGCAGACATAGCCAAGGGAGATATAAGGAAACAGATTGCCGGAATTGTTTCATGCATATTGAAGAAATACAGTTTCCAGTCTATTGGAGAATTGAATGCTGTGCTTTCTGCCTATAACATAATGGCAGAGGAAGTAAAGAAGGAGTATAACGGAAAACAATATAATGGTATGGTGTATTCTGTTACAAATTCAGAAGGTAGAAAACTCACTGTTCCTATAGATGCTGCAAAACTTGGCCGCAAGTATGGTTATAATGCTATCCATAATCATATAATACGTTCAAAGAAAGAATTTAAGAAGATACAGCCGGATTTAAGAAACAAGGTACGTAAGGTTATGATGATGAATCCTGACAGAAAGGAGTTTGTTGAAACACTTAAAGCTGAAGGTATAGATGTAGTGTTTCGTGAAAACAATGCCGGAAGGATCTATGGTATTACCTTTATTGACCATGAAAACGGTATTGTAGCTAATGGCTCACGACTTGGAAAGGGATATGCAGCATCAGTATTCAACGAATATTTCAATGGAAATGGAAACAATCCGTTCCTTACTGCTTTACCTCAGGATGCACAGGTTAATCAGATTATAGAATCAGATACACTGGGTGATGATATGATTGCTGAAATGACCGGTTCACTGCTTGATGGCGTATCGCACGGTATTGATTACAGGGAACTTGCGTTCCAGCGCAAAATGAGAAGATTATATTCAGGTAAATTAAAAAGAAAAAAATAAAGTTATGTCACAGGAAGATGATTTGAGAGGATTGGCAAAGGTCATTGACTTTATGCGTGCCATATCCATATTGTTTGTATTGATACACTGTTATTGGTTCTGCTATGAATCATTCCGTGAATGGAATATTACTATAGGTGTTGTGGACAGAATATTGATGAACTTTCAGAAGAATACTGGATTGTTCTCTTCATTGCTATGGACCAAACTGTTTGCTGTTTTGTTCTTAGGCTTGTCATGTCTGGGCACACGTGGCGTGAAGGACGAGAAAATTACATGGAGAAACATTATAATACTCCTTGTTGTCGGTTTCATTACTTTCTTTCTTAACTGGATGCTTTTGGCTATTCCGAAAGTAGGGGCAATACTTTATATGAGTTCTCTTGCTATCGGTTATATATGTTTGCTCATGGGTGGAACTTGGATGAGCAGACTGCTGAAAAATAATCTTATGGATGATGTTTTCAATGTCGAGAATGAAAGTTTTATGCAGGAAACAAGACTTATGGAAAACGAATATTCAGTAAATCTTCCTACACGTTTCTACTATCAGAAGAAATGGAATAATGGTTGGATTAATGTCGTGAATCCTTTTCGAGCAACCATAGTATTGGGCACACCCGGTTCAGGAAAGTCGTATGCAGTGGTAAACAACTTCATTAAACAGCAGATTGAGAAGTCTTTTGCTATGTATATATACGATTATAAATTTCCGGATTTGTCGGAAATAGCTTATAATCATCTTCTTAAATATGCCGACCGTTACGAGGTAAAACCAACATTCTATGTAATCAACTTTGACGATCCAAGAAGAAGTCACCGGTGTAATCCTATCAATCCCAACTTCATGACTGACATATCTGATGCATATGAATCTGCCTATACCATTATGTTGAACCTTAACCGAAGCTGGATTCAGAAGCAGGGAGACTTCTTTGTTGAGTCGCCAATAATTCTGCTTGCAGCTATAATCTGGTATTTGAAGATTTATGGCAACGGCAGGTATTGTACTTTCCCTCATGCCATAGAATTTCTGAACCGTCCATACGCTCAGATATTTCCGATACTGACATCATATCCGGAACTGGAGAACTACCTCAGTCCGTTTATGGATGCATGGGAATCCAATGCACAAGATCAGCTCCAGGGGCAGATAGCATCTGCTAAAATACCATTATCAAGAATGATTTCTCCGGCACTTTATTGGGTAATGACAGGAGATGATTTTTCACTTGACATAAACAATCCGAAAGAACCTAAGATTCTTGTAGTGGGAAACAATCCTGACCGACAGAATATCTATTCTGCAGCACTTGGTCTATATAACAGTAGAATAGTAAAATTGATAAACAAGAAGAAACAATTGAAGTCATCTGTTATCATTGACGAGTTACCTACAATTTATTTCAGAGGTCTTGATAATCTTATTGCTACCGCACGAAGCAACAAGGTTGCTGTGTGCTTGGGCTTTCAGGATTTCAGTCAGCTTACCCGTGACTATGGAGATAAGGAAAGCAAGGTTATTCAGAATACTGTTGGTAATATCTTCAGTGGTCAGGTTGTCGGTGAAACAGCCAAAAATCTTTCTGAACGCTTTGGTAAGGTATTGCAGAAACGCCAATCGATGACTATCAACCGTAATGATAAATCTACCTCCATATCAACACAAATGGATTCACTTATCCCGGCAAGCAAGATTTCTAATCTTACTCAGGGTATGTTTGTTGGGGCAGTCAGTGATAACTTTGATGAACGAATTGAGCAAAAAATCTTCCATGCTGAAATTGTAGTAGATTCTGCCAAAGTTTCTGCTGAAATGAAGGTATATAAGAAGATTCCCGTCATTGCCGAGTTTACCGACAGTGACGGGAACGATATTCTTCGTGAGACTATTGAAAGTAACTACCGCAGAGTTAAGCAGGAGATTATTGCTTTGGTTGAGTCTGAGACTGAACGGATTAAAAATGATCCGGATTTGAGTAGATTGCTTAATAACAAATAATCTAAGATTAGCTATAATTTTAATATTGTTAAGAGCTTCTCAGGTATTGCATTGCTGTCTCAATTCTTTCTTTTATAGTTGATTTTTCTAGACAGTTTTTACTACATGATGGAGGACAATTGACAAGAAGAGCATAAAGTACATCACAAGGCATATTGACTTTGTTAGAGGAAATCTTATATACGAAATGTTTTATAAGATTTATAACAAATGATGTCTGAAAATGCCCCTTAGTTATTTGTCTCATATTTCGTTTATCCTTTTCAATTAGTTGAATTATTTTATTAATATCTATGCCATTAAATGACGTTTTTATATCGTCTATGTAACTGGAAATTTTTGCTTTGTCTATTCGGTGTGAGTTCTTTCTTAGAAAACGAGAACAAGAATCCCCCGCTATTTGTATTCCAATTTTATGTATATTGTTGGCGATATCATATGCAATAAGTTCCTTTGTGTCATCTCCAAATTCTTCAAAACATTTTTCAATCTCCTCTTCGTTATTATTAATGCTTCTTGATAGTTTTTTTATACATTCATTAAGATTGATTGGGCAATACATAATACATTCAATTGAATGACTTAATGTGCGTACAATTAAAGGATGTTGCTTAGGGTTATTTTCAAAATCGCTATAATCAGAGTCACAAGCAATTATACATTTTAGTCCATTGTTTTGTACTTCATCTATTTTTTTACTGAAATTTTCACATCCTCCAACATCAATTATTTTATAATCAGATTCTGGAAAATATACATTCCAAAAATTTAAATCATCTTGGCCTTCAACATATACGACTGCTTTTCTGTTATAGAATTGAGCCTGAATGTTTTGAGCTTTAATAGAAAATGAGAAGTTTTCAGTATTATTCATATATAGTTACTTTTTCCATCATAATTAATTTCTTTGAATAATTTCCTGCAATTTCTGGAGCATGTGTCGCAAAAATTATTTGAGCTTGAGGATTCAAACTTCTAATACTTGCAATTAAATTACGTTGCCATTCAATATGAAGTGATAATTCGGGCTCATCTGCAATGAAAATACATGGTTGTTTTTGTTGCAGCAAAGTTTCTGTTAATAAAATGAGTAATTGTTTCTCACCTGAAGATAATGATGGTAATTGTAGCTGTCTTTCTTTTTGTCCATTCCTTTTAAGAAATATTATAGGCTCACCCGTACTGTCGAATTCAATAGTCTTGTCTTTCATAAATATACCTAATATTTCTGTGTAATTTTTTAATGGCTCATTTATTACTGCTCTATCTGATTGATATTCTTTTGTTAACGATTGCATTGTTAGAGTTCTTTTAAGAAGAGCTAGTGCTAAAAGGTCAGCAGCCTCGAAATCTCTTTTTGAAGTAAAAATACTTTTGAGATTCTTTATTCTTTCTACATGATTTTCTATGTCTTTTGAGTGTATTCTAGCGTCCCCAAAGAAACTAAAGACATGGTGAAGTGATGTGCGTAGATCCTCATCAGTAATTTTCATTAATTTATCAATTTCATCATTATTAGGTAATCCATCATATTCAGAATTATATAGAAGTAATGAAACAATGTCTTCGTTAAATTTTTTAGCTCTATTGTTGATTTGTGTTTCTAATTGTAGTTTGTAGGAGACTACTAATCTCATTAAATTTCTCAATTTTCTATCAACATCTGTTTCATCTGGCATCTTTTCTTTATTTTCTGAAGAACGATTGATTGATAACCAGCTAATAGATATCATAGAATGCATTTTATCTCTTAAATATGAATATGTATTGCGTGTTGACATTCTCATCCTAGAATATGGTAATCGGAAATCGCTCATTGGTATCTCGATAATCTCATCATTATCTATCTGATAACGAAAAACAGGAGTTATTGAATCTAGCAAAAATCTATAAACATCTATAATGTGAATGATACCCCTAACCTCTACTTCTATCTTAACAGATTCAAATTCAATATCTTCAATAGTAGGTAAGTCTACATTTAATAAAGACTCTATAATTGTGAGAAATGTTGTTTTATTGGTACCATTACTACCTATTATAATATTTACATCATCAAAGAAATTACACACAATATCTTTAAAATTCCATAATTTCTTTATTGTTACCTTTTTAATAATAGTTTCCATATTAATTTAAAGTTATTGATTAGTTTTTTATTATGTACTTGTTTTGAGAAATTGATTTTTACACTAGCCTAGGAACCTAAAACTTTGCATCAAGAATAATGTTTCCATTGTTATACTACTATAGAACCTAAGAGTCTTTAGAATACACAACAGTAAACTCCTTACATTTTCTTTTTCCCTGCTGTAAGGCCCCTAATGAGAATTTATTATAAGGCTCGAATATATCCAAACCTCTTCCGAGAGTGATAATCCAGCCTGTATCTGTTTTTATGCAGCGATCATGAAAGTCTCTGAATTCGTATGTAAAATCAATTCCGATATTAGTTAAATCATCTTTTATGTCTTCCAAATCGTCAATAAGAGCCGGTACTTTCTCTTCCTCTTCCCATGTCTGCAAATGAATTTTAAGCCCCTCTACCGGACGTGTTTCCGTTAGCATTGATATAAATTCTGTCAGATTTTTCAGTTGCCAGAAAGTACGAATAAACGGATCTTCAATTGTAATTACCTTGGCATCATTCAAATATTCTGCAAAAAGAGAGTTATAAGAAACACCAGTCTGTCCTAACCTGAATGAGAGACGTTTTTCCATTAGTTGTTGGATACGTTGTCTTTTAGGCTTTTCCTCACAATTGTCTTGTTTTTCTATATTCTCTTCATCATTGTTTTTAACAGGTATATTGGGGCAACATTCTGAGTTATTTATACGTTCAAGAGTTTCAATGAATATTTCCTGACCATTTTTCAGGTTTACATACTTGAATATAGCAGGCTCTGCTTTAAATGTTTCGTCTATGATATAAAGCTGGTCTTTTACACGTTTACGACATTCTGCCGCAAAATCAATTATTTCGAAAGCTTCTTCTTGTGTCATATTTCCGTCCGGATATAGTAGCTTTACCATACCCGAGAATGTTTTTCTGATAGCAAGATGGTCGCGTTCTGATAATGAACTGTCAAATTTAGCATAACTCTGCAATAGTGAAGTCAGATCCTTGTTTCTCAGTTCATGTAATACTGCTGCTATATAGTCTGTTATAAGTCCATAACCTTTTGAGAAACTTTCTTTCTTTAACATTCTGACTTCCCATCCCGGATTATAAAGATGAATGCGGTCGAGGAATGCACCTTTGATAAAAGATGTAGGAATAGATTCAAACAGATGCGATGATTTCAGCATATATGGAACCGTATGTTTCGTATTGCCCACAAATACCATTGATGCACTTGCCTCGTGAGTGGCTTTACCTCGGTTGAAAGACTTGTTGGCGAGATAGTTTTGCATAGTATCTATTAATACAGCATCTACATTCCTGCCTTTCTGTTGTTCAAACTCATCCCATGCTACCAAATCCCAATAGCCTACCAGTCCAAGAATTTCACGATTTCCACTCATCTTGACAAAAAGTCTGGCACTTGTTACGTCACCACCACTTACCAGAACACCGTATGGTGACATTTCCTGAAAGACATGGGATTTACCAGTACCTTTAGGACCAAGCTCCATAAAGTTGAAATTATTTTCAACAAAAGGCAACAGGCGGGATAATGTTATGAATTTTTCCCGTCTGTTAAGTGTATCAGGATTCAGACCAACCGTATGAATAAGAAAATCAATCCATTCATCCGTTGTAAAATACCGTCTTTGTTCAATATAATCCTGAATATCAATATTTGATATTTGAATAGGCTTCAACATTTGAATATCCCAACGTACTCTAATGTCTTCTCCACTGATATATCCTATAGTCACTATACACCATACACCATTGCCTGATAACAACTTGGGATTCTCCTTAACATATTGTCCACTGACTGGTACACCGGTTAGTCCTAAGTTTGCAAAAGAAGCCTGATATTCATCTGATTTTTCATTCAGAATTACATTTACTTTGTCTATGATACGGTATTTCCCAAAATCATGGATTTTTCCTTTCACAGCTTCTGCATCGGCACGGTGGACATAGTTGTTTTGAATTACTTCCTTTACTTTCTCCAGCCCCATACGGATAGCTTCTTCGTCATCACTTGCACAATATTGTCCTAAGAGGTATTCAA
>OGXG01001803.1_pt1 | contig 10215 bp, 9 predicted proteins | sample 1576251 | NCBI WGS metagenome assembly OGXG01 (sample SAMEA3541533, study PRJEB24748) | human gut metagenome | biome: human gut; feature: human-associated habitat; material: faeces | place: China | collected 2012
AAGGAACTCTCTCGTAATTTAAGTTTTCTGAACCCGTGTTTTACTTCTTTTATGGATTACAACATTATGTTCATATGTTGTAATGGTATCTTTTGATATGAAGAATAAACAAGAAAAATTTGAAAAAGTTAAAAAAATATTTTATGTTATTTTTATAATAAATATGATAGCTATATTTGTTTTACCAATAGATTTTGTTTATTTTAAAGAAGCTGGTTATACAACGGGACCAGGTGTTAATCTTGTTTATATATTTTCCTTTGTTTTCTCTTTTGTTGGGGTAGCATGTTTAATATGGAATATAAAAAATATAAGAAATAAAAAGTTTTTACCAATGTTAATATTCTTATTTCTTGGAGGTTTTGGATCATATATTCAGTTTAAAGAACCAGGACTTTTGCTTGCTGTTCCAATTCATGCTTACATAACTTTCATTATGTATTTTACAATAGAAAATCCTGATATGAAAATGGTTGAAGAATTAGAAAAAAATAGAAAATTAATCGATAGAAATATTGAAGAAAAATCAAATCTTTTATTTGAATTATCACATGAGGTAAGAGAACCATTAAAAAAGATTAATGAAATAAGTTATAATTATAAAAATACAAATAGTGTAGAAGAGTTACAAGAAAGTTTAAAAGAAATAAATGAAAAAGCAAATGATATGTCTTTATTAGTAAATGATATCTTAGATATATCAATAACAAGTAGAAAAAACATGCAAATATATGAAGAAACATATAATCCTGAAGCATTATTTAAAAAACTAGTAATGAAATTTAAAGAAGAAAATAATAACAGAATAACATTTAGTTATGCAATTCCTGAAAGTATGCCAAAAGAATTATATGGTGATTCAGTAAAAATAAAACAAATAGTAAATACAGTATTAACTAATGCTTTTAAATATACCAAAGAAGGATATGTTGATTTAAAAGTAACAAATATAAATAAATATGATATAGCAAGACTAATCATCACAGTAGAAGATACAGGATGTGGAATGAGTATAGATAAAGTAAATGATATATTAAATAATAATAAAGAGTTTAGTAAAGAAGAATTAGATAATTTAGAAAAAATAAACGTAGGAATAAAACTAGCAAATAAACTAGTAATAGAAATGGGTGGTATATTAGTAATAAAAAGTGAAGAAAATAAAGGAACAAAAGTAACAATAATAATAGATGAACAAATAAAAGAAGATAGTTATAATAAAATGCTTGAAGAAGATAACTATTTAAGAAATACTAAAATAGCAATTTTAGGAGATAAAACAAGAAAGATAAATAAAATAAGAGATTTAATGAAACAATATGAAGTAAAAACATATTTAGAAAAAGAAGAATTAATAGAACAAATAAAGAAAAAAGAGAAATATGATTTAATAATATTATTTGATGATATGAAACCAAGTGGAATAGAAGTATTAAAAAGTTTAAAAGAAATAAAAGGGTATAAAACCCCAACAGTAGTACTTTTAGAAGATAATAAAACAAGTATAAAAGAACATTATATAAAAGATGGATTTACTGATTATTTATTATTAAGTGATATAAATGAAGAAATAAAAAAACTGGATAAATACTTAAAAGGATAAAGTTTTCTTTATCCTTTTAATATTTTTAAAAATTTATATTGACATATTAATTTTTTTATTGTATCTTTAAATAGATGTTTTGCAAAGAATCTACAATTTAGTATTATTACAACATAGGTACTACATATTAAATATGTGGTTTTTTGCGTTATATAATTTACTTTAGAATACTTTTTGTTGATTCTTTGTAATGAAAGGAGTTGATAAAATGTCATTCATTATGGTAAAACACATAACTAAAACCTTTAAAGTTAGTGAAAAAAGAAATACAAAGTTTGCTACTTTAAAAGACTTTTTTAATAGAAAATATAAATACATAAAAGCAATTGATGATATTTCTTTTTCTATTGATGAAGGAGATTTTGTTGCTATAGTTGGTGCTAGTGGAAGTGGTAAATCTACTTTATTACATATTCTTGGTGCTGTTGATAAACCTACTAGTGGAAAAGTTATTATGGGTGATATTGATGTTTTTAAACAAAAAGATGATGCGTTAGCAGTATTTAGAAGAAGAAAAGTAGGACTTATTTATCAATTTTATAATTTAATTCCTATTCTTAATGTAGAAGAGAATATGACTTTACCAATATTACTTGATGGTAAGAAAGTGGATAAAAAATATTTAAAGGAACTTATAGATATACTTGGACTAGAGAGAAGAGTTAATCATTTACCTAATGAATTATCTGGGGGACAACAGCAAAGAGTATCTATTGGTAGGGCACTTATTTCTAAACCGAATATAATACTTGCCGATGAGCCTACGGGAAATTTGGATTCTAAAGCTAGTAGAGAGATTATGGATTTACTTAGACTTTCTAATGAAAAATATCATCAAACTATTATTATGATTACACATGATATGAATCTTGCAAAGGAGGCTAATAGAATTATTACTTTAGAAGATGGTCATATTGTTAAGGATGAGAAGATAAAATGAGTATTTTAAATAGATTGACGATTAAGAATTTACGTCTTAATAAAAAAAGAACAATTGTTACAATTATTGGTATTATTTTATCTACTGCTTTGATGGTTGGTATTGGTTTACTTTTTTCTTCTTTTCAAGACTTGATGATTAGGGATACTATAGGTTACAGTGGTAAGTATGAGGCTAAGTATAATGATGTAGATTTAATAAAACTTAATGATATTAAGAATAAGAATTTTACTTACTTCTATGAAAAACCTATTGGTTTTAGTAAAATTGAATCTAGTAATGAATATAAGCCTTATATGTATATTACTAGTGTAAATAGGGAATATTTTGATGAACTTAAGTTAATAGAAGGAGATATTCCTAAGAATGAAAATGAAATTGTTATATCTAATCATGTTATAACTAATGGAGGACTTGATTATAAAGTAGGAGATATTGTTACTTTTACTTATGGAAGTAGGAATATAGATGGAAATATTACTTTAGCTAATAATGAACTTGTTGATGGTGAGTTTCTTACTAATGAAGGTACTCATACTTATAAAATTGTTGGTATAGTTGATAGAAGTAATTTTGAAAGTTATTCTGCCTCTGGATATACAGCCTTTACAGTTGATGTAAATAGTGACAAGGGAAATGTAAACTTATATGTCATGTTTAATAAGAATAAAAATATTATTAAACAGTCTGAAGAACTAGCCAAAGAATTAAACTATAATGGTGATATTAACTATAATAGTACTTTACTTGCTTTATATGGTGAAAGTACTTATGGTAATGTTATGTCCTCTATGGGTGGTATGATGATTATTATGCTATCTTTAGTTAGTATAGGTTGTATTATTGTTATTTATAATTCTTTTGCTATTTCAGTAATGGAAAGAAAGAAGGAATTTGGATTACTTTCTAGTATAGGTGCTACGAAGAGACAGCTATCTCATACAGTGTTTTTTGAAGCTGTAGTTGTAGGGGTAATAGGTATTATACTTGGTATACTTGGTGCTTATATTGGTATTGGATGTGTTATACTTATTATTAATAATTTAATTAGTGATATGTTAGAATATAAATTACATCTTGTTACTAATCCTTTATTTATTATTATTCCAGTAATATTTATGATTATTGTTATTGGGGTATCAGCTTTTATCCCTTCTAGAAGAGCAAGTAAGGTTTCTCCAATTGAAGCTATTAGACAGAATGATGATATTAAAATTAATAAAAAGAAAATTAGAACAAGTAAGCTTGTTTTAAAGTTATTTGGAATTGAAGGAGAGATTGCTCTTAAGAATATCAAGAGAAATAAAAAGAAGTATCGTGTTACTATTGTTAGTTTGTTTATTAGTATTGTTTTATTTATTTCTTTTTCTTCATATATGAATTATACTTTAAATACTGCTAGTAGTGTGATGGGTGAAGTGCCTTATGATTATCAGATTAGTTATTTTGGTGATGATCCTAATAATGGTAAGGAAGCACTAGATAAAATTAATGAGATAGTTAAAAGTAGTGATGTTAAAGAATATGTTTCTTATAGTGTTGGTAATTTATCTATAATTGGTGATTATATTTATAGTGATGAATATCTTGATTTTTATAAGAATGCTTATGGCGATGATGGTATAAAGGCTTTAAATAATTTAAAATATCAGAGTATTTATATTTTAGTACTAGATGATAATTCTTATAATAAATATAAAAAGTTAATTGGTTTAGATAAAGATAGTGTTATTTTACTTAATAGATTTAAGGGTGTAAGTTATGGTAATAATAAGAGAGTTAATTATGATATTCCAGTAATTAATAGTGGTGATATTAATATTAAAATATGTAACTTTGATGATGATGAGGAGAATGTGGATACTACTAAGTATTGTAATAAGAATATAGATAATATTTTCGTTACTAATAAGTCTTTTGATTTGATTGAAGAGTTTTCTTATATGGATGATTTTAAACTTATTGTTAATAAGAAATTATATGATAGTATATTAGATGGTGGTACTGATTTTACACAGTTTAATATTATAAGTGATAATACTAATAATATTGATAAGTTAACTAAAGATTTAGATAAATATAGTAATGTTAATTATACTAATATTAAAGAAGCTATGAAGCAAGCTAATAATTTAATATTGGTTGTTAAAATACTTATGTATGGTTTTATTAGTTTAGTTACTTTAATAGGTGTTACTTCAGTATTTAATACTATATCTACTAGTATGGCACTTAGAAAGAGAGAATTTGCGGTTCTTAGAAGTATTGGTCTTACTAATAGGGGATTTAATAAGATTTTATTCTTTGAAAGTTTATTTTTTGGTATGAAATCACTTATATTTGCTATACCTGTTAGTATAGGTATTACAGTGCTTATTCATTATGCTCTTGCTGATATGGTCAGTATAAGCACAATTATTATTCCTTGGAAATATATTATTATATCTATTGTATCAGTATTTGTAATTGTACTTCTTACAATGATGTATAGTACTAGCAAGATTAAAAAGCATAATATTATTGAACAAATAAGAGAAGAAAATATTTAAGAAAATACTTTCTTTTTCTTTGGGTTTGATATATAATTAAATAGAGGAGAGTGATTGATGTGGCAAAGTTTTGCACTAATTGTGGAAATGAACTTCCAGAAAATGCTGCGATGTGTGTTAAGTGTGGGAAAATGGTTAATGAAAATATAAGTACAAATAAAAATACTTCAAATGGAAATGACAAGAAAAAGAAAGGACTACCAACATGGGCAATTGTTTTAATTGTTATTGGTTGTGTTATTATTATTCCTATTATTATAGTTACTGTTCTTGCTATTGTTACTTTTAAATATGTAAAAGATAATGATATTGATATTAAGGAATATATCGAAGAGAGTGCTACTATGAAGGGAACTATAGGTGATACTTTAAGTAGTAATGATGTTAAAATCACGTTAACTGATGCTCTTATTTATTCTCGTATTGAGGGAGAGGCTTTTACTGATACTCCTGCTGAAGGGAAAGAATATTTAGTATTTTTCTTTAATGTTGAGAATATTGATGATGAAAATAATTTTGTTTCTATTCATAATTTTACTGGCTATGTAGATGATACTTTGGTTGCAAGTAAGATTTTAATTAATAATGTTGACAATGTTCAATATTTGAGTGCTGATTTGACTCCTGGTAAAAAGGCTAGAGGGTATGTTGCATACGAAGTAGATACTAATTGGAAACAATTTGATATTCATTATAAAGAAAATTCTTTTGATTATAATGATAGTATGATTTTTACAGTTGTTAATGAAGAGAATAATCAAAATAATAATAATGCTTAATGATGGCATATTATTTATGAAGGAGGATAAACTATGAATGTAGTAGATGTTATAATTATTGCTCTTTTAATATTGGGCGGTGTAGCTGGATTTAAAGCTGGTGTTATAAAGAAACTTACTGATTTTATTGGAATGTTTGTGGTTATTATTTTGGCTTTTTATCTTAAAAATTATATATCAGTAATTATGTACGAAAATTTACCTTTCTTTAATTTTTTTGGTCTTATTAATGGTATTGATACTTTAAATATTTTACTTTATGAGGTCATTGCTTTTTTAGTTATATTTATTGCTTTATTATTTGTATTGAAAGTTGTGCTTATGCTTACTGGTTTAGTTGAAAAAATACTTAAGGCTACTGTTATACTTAGTATTCCATCTAAATTACTTGGTATTGTAGTGGGAGTTATTGAAATGTATGTATATTTATTTTTAATACTTGTAATTGTTTCGTTACCAATATTTGATTCTTCATTTTTGAAGGATTCTAAAATGAATAATTTTATTCTTAATAATACTCCAGTTTTATCTGGTGTATCAGAAAAGATTATTGATATTTATGGTGATGTTTATAATATTATAGATAATAGAAAGAATAAGACTAATGAACAATTAAATGAAGAGATATTAAAGGTATTAATTGATAAGAAAGTTGTTACTAAGGAATCTGCTAAAAAGTTAGTTGATAGGAATAAAATACATATTAATGATAAGTCAATAGTAGAATAGGAGGTTTGTTATGGGATTAATTCATTATGAAAATGATTTTGATGATTTGATTAAGGATATTGCTGTTGTGGATTTTTATGCTACATGGTGTGGTCCTTGTAAAATGTTTGGTCCAGTATTTGAAGAGGTTTCTAAGGAAAGTAATATTAATTTTGTTAAGGTTGATGTTGATAAGGAAAATGATATTGCTAGAAGGTATGGTGTTATGACTATTCCGACCGTTATTTTATTTAAAAATGGTGAGGAAGTTAAAAGAAATATTGGATATATGTCAAAGGAAGAATTAATTGATTTTATGAAATAGTAATAGATAAATGTTACTATTTCTTTTTTTTGTAGAAAAAATATTGATTTTCTTTTTGTTTTTTGGTATGATTATTATGATAGAAGAGAGGAGGAATTATTTATGGAAAGAGAAGATAAGAGAGGAGTATTTTTTGGTGTTATTGGGGTTCTTACTTTAATTGTAGCTATAATTGGGGCATCATTTGCATATTTTTCAATTAATGCAAGTAGTAAACAAGATGCTGTAAATGTTAGTGCTGCTTCAGTTAAAATTGTTTATACTGAGGGTGATCAAATTGCAATTGAAAATTTGATTCCATCTACTAGAGAAATTGCTATGAAAACTTTAACTAGAGGTTTAGCTGGAACTACTCATGAAGTTGAAGGTACACAAGTTCCTTATACTACATGTAAAGATGATAATAATTATACTACTTGTGGTTATTATGAATTTTCTTTAACTAATAATAGTGAAAATGCTGTTAAGGTAAAGGCTTATGTTGTTCCAACAGCTCTTACTGAAGGTAAGGTTGGATTTTCTAATTTAATGTTTACATTATATGACAGAACTGGTATTGATGATAAATCAAATAATGGAACACAAGTATATGAAGGAAAAGTTCCTTATAATGCTGAAGCTGGCACATATGATGTATCTGGATTTAGTTTACTTGGTAGTGATATTAATACTACTGCTGATCTTGCTGGGAAAGGTGCTTCAAAAAATTATCGTTTATTTGTTTGGCTTAATGAAGCTGGTGAAGACAATAATGCTGAACAAGGTGCAATTTTTAAGGGTACAATTCATGTTGATTTACCAGGAGCAAATGGCGATATTACTGGTGTAGCTGCAGGAGAATAATTATTAAAAAGCAATATTTGATATTGCTTTTTTTTGATATTTTTGTTATTATTATACTAGGTGATGATATGAGTAAAAGTAAAAATGATATATTTTATTTGATTGTTTTAATTCTTACAATTATTACGTTGATGGTTGGTATTACTTTTACTTATTTTTCTCTAGTTGCTAAAGAGAAAGATGATAGTACTAAAGTTAAAACAGGAAGTATTGCTATAAATTATATTGATGGGGCTTCTATTAACAGTAATGGGTTAATTCCTAGAAAGGAACCTTCATTAGGAGAAAACTATGCTGTATATACTAAGAGATTTGCTATTTCTAGTAGTGGTACTTTAGATCAAACATTAGATATTTATATTAATGTTACTAAAAATGAATTTCTTAATAATGGTTTGAAATTTGCATTATATAATTCTAATGGTAGTAAAATTTCTTCTGGTAGTATTCCAACTAGTGGTAGAGTTTTACTAGCTTCTGGTGAAGTATTAAAGACTAATACTACTAATTACTATACTGTTATAATATGGCTTAATGATGATGGAACTAATCAAAATTATGAAATGAGTAATTCTTTTGTTGGAGGATTTAGTATAGATGCTCAGCAATTAAGATATCAATAACTGCATTAGCAGTTTTTTCTTTACTAAAATGATAATTTAGTATATAATTTATTTAGGTGATAATGTTATGAATGGTAAAGTTATTAAATTAAATGACTATAAGTTTAATTTTGGACAAGAGACTATTTTTTTAAATGTTTTTGCAGTATTTAAAAATATTAAGAATGGTAATAAATATATAATTTATAGTTATGATAATAAGAAATTATATTGTGGTTCGGCTTTTGTTAAAAATAATGAGATTATTGTTATGATATCGAAAGGTGAAAATGATAATGATATTAAAAAATTTGTTAAAGAGTTAATTAATAATAATTATCAAGAAGAATATGAAATTATTTCTTTGGATAAAGTTAATTCTATACAGGTTATAGATGAGGCAATATGTGATGTTGATGTTGATATTAAAAAACTTAATGATATTACGATTCCAAAACCTAAAGTTGTTGAAAAAGAGGTTGTTCCAAAGAAAAAAGTTAATTTTACTATAGTATTTTTACTTATTTTTATTTTAGTAGTAGCTATGTTTTTCTTTTTTAATCCAGAAGTTATTAATGGTAAAAATGTTTACTATACTTGTAGTAAGTCTTATGATCATGAAAAACTACCGGCTTCAGTTATTGAAAATGTTGAACTTGAATTTAATGGTCATGGAACTATTATTGATATTAAAGTAAAGTCTGATTATATTTTTAATGATGTTAATTATTATAAAGAATTTAGAGATAAAAGTTATTTTTATCAATATTTTAGTGATGGTGATACTTATAAGTTTGATGATAATACTTATACTTATAAATTATTTTCTTCAATTAATACTAAAGAAGATTTCTTTTTACCTACAGATAAAGATGGACTTATAAAACATTATCAAGATGATAATTATACTTGTAAGGTTGTTGATAATTAATGAAAAAGAGTAATTTTTATTTATTATATAGTGGAGATAAATCTCTTTTAAGTAATGAGGTTAATAAACTTAAGAAGAATTTAAATATTACTAGTGATAGTATATATTATGATATTGAAAATGTTTCGGTTTTGAAAGATGCAGCTTCCGCTTCTATATATGGTGTACGTGCAGCCAACGGTGTAGTCTTGGTAACAACGAAACGTGGACATACGGACCAAAAAACTTTATCTTATAGTGGATCTTACGGCATTCAGAAAGCTACGGTTCTACCTACCTATATTAATTCATGGGATTGGGCAACTCTTTATAATGAGCAGAATGAAGCTATGGGAGATGTAACTACGAATTTTACTCCCGAAATGATTCAGCAAATGAAAGATGGATCTAACCCTGATTTATTTGCTAATACTCGTTGGTCGGATAAAATATTCCGTTCTGCTCCTATACAGACACATCATTTGTCTATGTCGGGTGGAAATGCAACTTCTCATTATATGGGGTCGGTAGGATATATGGGACAGGATGGTATCATGGAAGGTACAAGTACTGACCGTTTTAATTTTCGTTTGAATGCTGACAGCAAATTCATTGATATAATCACTTTAGGACTGAATGTTTCTGGTAACCACGAAGAAGTAGAGGAGCCGACCATTGGTACTTACTATGTATTCGAACAGATGAAATGGCATTCCCGTCCTTCGGTGCCTTATAAATATAGTAATGGTGATTGGGGATTTGTAGATGGTAACGACAAAATGCAGGCCATTAAGAATCCGGCATATGCCACTACAATTACTTCAAAGAAGAAGTACAGTCGCTTTGATGGTAAGGCTTTCTTAGAAATTGAGCCAATTAAGAACCTATCTATAAAAACGAGTTTTGCTTATCAATATAACCAATGGAACAGTATTGCTGCTGAACCTGCTTATATC
>OGXG01001812.1_pt1 | contig 10176 bp, 12 predicted proteins | sample 1576251 | NCBI WGS metagenome assembly OGXG01 (sample SAMEA3541533, study PRJEB24748) | human gut metagenome | biome: human gut; feature: human-associated habitat; material: faeces | place: China | collected 2012
GTTTGACACAAGAGAAAAGTTCCCCGTCCGTGTGGCGGTAGTCGTATTGCACAAGGGTGCGTTTGCGTCTGTCGATACCCGTTTGGAATTTCTCGTAGTTCTCCGTTCCTGCCGATTGGCAGGTGCTTACTCCGTTAATTGTCATTTTGTTGCCATAGTCGTTGTTATTTAGATGATTAGAAATGTACAGACAGCACTCTGTGTTGCATCACCATTTCGGGGTCGCTCGTGTAGCGTTGGTGCAGGTAGAAATGATGAGAGCCGAAGCCGTAAAGGAAGAACTTGTCAAGTTCGTGTTTCTCGGCAAAGTCCTTGACGCTAGCCCTTAATTGCTCCTCACTCTGACAAAGAGTGAGGAGGTTCATAAATTCAAGGAACATCGTGGGGATTTTATCATCCCATAGGAAAACCATGCTTTCAAATCTTACTTCCATAATGTTAGTTGTTAGATGTCGATATTATGCCGCTTTCATCCGCTGGCGGATAAGGTTGGCGTTCTTGTTCACAAGGGCGATGATGCGGTCGTGGTATTCGGAGTTCTCGTTGCATACGCCACGACACTGCACCACCTCAAAAGTTTTTAGTGACACCTCTATCGTTTCAATTCGTTTTCCGTCAATGGTGGCGGATAGGATAAGGGAGTCTTTTCGTTTGTGGTAACCGCCCACACAATGGTGCATCGTCCTTCCTTCCTCTGCCATTTCTTCCACGCTCTCTATGACTTTGACGCAAATAAGGCTGTCGGTAAAGGCAAGTCCGAAGAATATGCCCTTAGCTTTCAGATATTGTTTCTCGTCCTCAATCGCTTTCCTGCGTTGCTGTTCAGTCCGCTCATGTTTCCTTTGCAGGTTGCGCTTTGCCACCAACTTGTCGTGTTCAACTTTGAGGTCGGCAGGGCAAACGTATTTCGGGCTGTTTGTGTCCTTGCCGAAATGACGCAGGAGGTCTATGGTGTCACGCCACATTGAGCCGTCCTCAATAGTATAGCCGTTGCGGATACATATCTTGATTGAAGCCCAATACTCTCCAATATTGAAAGAGTGGTACAGATAGTAGCGCAACATGGGATATTGCCCTGCCTTCAACAGCGTTTCCGCACGGCTGTCCGACAATAATGCCGGTATTAGTTTGGTGGGTACAATGTCGTGGAAATTGCCGTTAAAGCCGTTTCTGCGGAGCGTCGGCAACACCTTATATCTTGGATATATCGGGGAATATGAGATATGGCGGTACGCTTCATTGTCATTGCGGATAGCAAAAGGAGAAGCGAATGAGAACGTGTCGATGTAGCATCCCAATGTGCGTGGAATGGCAACAACAGCCTTACGCCCTTGTTCATTCCACCAATACTGCCCGATTTCAAGGGCATAGGACTTGGCATTAACCCCTTTCTCCATACCCACGACAAGCAAGAACATTCGTAGCACTTGGTATTCTCCGCTTGTGGTAAGGGTTGTGAAATACTGCTTTTGTCTTACCTTGCGCTGATAGGTGAGGCAGACTTTCAAACTTGCTCCACATTCGGGACACGTACAATGCTCGGTCTGCTCCGTCATTACCCAACTATGACCGCAATCCATACAAGTGGTACGACCTTTCGGCAAGCGGTGTGCATAATGCTCCACGCAATTACGGAATGCCCAATTTATCTGTATCGGGGTTATCGGGCGTAGTTTCTTGCTTTGGGCAAGAACTGCTTTTTCAAATTTGTTTCTCGGTTTCATAAGCCAAAATCAAATAATGAGGGTTGAACTTGGGTTTCTGTTTTCGCCTTTGTCGGCTTGGTGCGGTTCTGCAACTTGCGGAGTTCCTCGTCTTGGTATCTGCGGACTGCCTGCTGACGTGCTTCTGCTTTTTCCTCTGCCGTGAGTTCCACAATGTGGTTCACCGCCACTTGGCATTGGATAGGCTTGCCCACCTCAATCTCGTTCTCGTCATAGTAGTGTACTGCTTGTCCGTATATCTCTCCGTCCGTGAAGCCGTTACAACCGCTTTTCTGCACATAGTTCAGAATGTAGGTTACGCAATCGTCAATGTTCTTGGCTGGATTGCGGTAGTTCTTCGCAAAGAGCGTGTCTTCCTCCGCACGTTGTTCCAAATACATCTGTATCGTTCTCTTGAAATGGTCTGTTCCTTTCATATCGCTGTCGTTTTTATGAGTTGTCAAATAGTATGTTTCAAAATCTCCCTCCAATAAATCGGCTCAACCTCGCTCAATAGGAAGTCTATAAAGTCCTTCCGTGCGTCCTTGTTCAGTTCGTGGTAGAGTCCACGGAACACGGACATATTGCCGTTGAGGTATGTTTCCACCATGTACTCGAAGATGTTGCCCACCTCGTAGTATCTGCATTGTTGCTCCACTGTCTTGCTTCTTCTCTTTGCCATGTCGGTAGGGATTAAAGGGTGAATAACCAAAGAATGAAGCCGAAGAACAGGATAACGGAAAGAATAGCCACGATTAACCCTATTGCCACTCGGAACACTCCGTTTATTATCTCTCTGACGATGTACCAAAGGATGCCGGACACCCAAAAGGCGGTGCGCATGATTAGGGTGCATATCGCAAGCCCTATGTATTGCGCCATTTGTCTGAAATTTACCGTTGCTGTCATAGCCGTATCATTTGTTAAGTTCCACGATGCTGTCTATCCTGCCGTATAGGAAACTGCGGAGTGCGGTCTTGTCGGTAGCCTTGTATTCCGCCCAATGTCCATACTGCTTTACAATGTAGGTTCGGAGAATGTCGGAAAAGTCAAACATCCAACCTTGCAAGGGTACTGCGCTCTTGAAATAGGTGTTGCTGTTCACATTGCGTGTAAGCCAATCCTTTTCCTCTCGGCTCAATTTCTCACCATTGTTCAGTTTGGTGCGAAGTCCGTACACCTTGCTGCCTTGCAGGTTCTCCAAACTTGGTACTTCCCATGCCACGAATTTTGTTGCTATTGCCGTTCTCATATCCGTTTTGTTTTTGATTTTTTGTTTTTTAATGCGGATTCAAGAGCTGAGGGAGTTGAGTTTCAAACTATCTTATCTGCCTCTCGTTTATCCGACATTTTTTTTAATGCGTCTTTCTGTCGCATCGGTCGTTTTCGTTTCGGGTGCTTAAAAAGGTAGGGATTAGGGAATGCAAGGTTTTTCGGGAAAATACTACCCGAAGGGCTGGAGATTTTTCCAGAAAACAGGAGGCTTGACCTTGCTTTCCCGTACAATCCCGGAGTTACCTTTGCACCCAGCACGAAAATGACTGCCTGATGCGGCTCACTGAAAGGCGCGAAAATGGAGGTAAACGGAAGTAGAGGCAGATTAGACAGGAAAACTTCAAAAGAGAAATCCGTGAAAAAGACATCCCCAACAGAAAAGAACATAGCCGGTAGCGTGAAACCGGGCAAACCATCGGCAAGGAAGTATGTTTTTATCTGTTTGGCCAAACGTGTTTGGTCGGATGGATAAAATCATTCTTCCCGGTTTGTCTGCCGTGAGTGACGGCTTGTTCCATTTATGGAATGTGCGGTCATACACGGCTTTCCGCTTCCGGCTCAAAAGGACAACGAAAAAAGAAAAATCGTCAAAACCCCGTAAAAGCACCTCTTTGGCATAAGCACAAAAGAAAGGGGCCTTGTCTCATCAGTCTAAACTATTGTTTAGGCGTGAGGCAAAGCCCTTTTCTCCGCTTATGCGGCAGTCGGCACACGTTCGTTCAAAATCTTTTTGGGCGATGGTGTGCTGACGGATAAAATCGCTTTTACGGAAAAACTTGTGTGAGAAGAAAAAATCAGGAGATTCATTTCTAAATCTCCCGTTTTATTGTTACTTTTGCATACGAAGAGTTCTTTGAAGGTTACGCAACGCACAGAAGAATAATGCAGTAGATAACTAACTAATTCGTAACCTATTACTATTATGAGCGATTACCCAATGCTCATTTCCAATAAATTACACTCTTTTCGTAACTTCATATTACAAAGATACAAACATTATATTCTAAATCAAAAAAAATCAGAAAAAAAATTCATGGAATTGCAAAAAAAATGAAAGAGCCGGGGAACGGATGCTCAGCATAGTCGTCCCCCGGCTCGGTATTATGAGAAAAAAGTGCTATTGACGCTTTCCAGAAACAGCCGCCGTTAATATACGCTGAGCAACTCCATGTCGAAGATTAGTGTGGAGCCGCCGGGAATGCCGGGTTGCGACAGTTTGCCGTAAGCCATTTCCGCTGGGATATACACTTCCCATCGGTCGCCTACGTGCATCTGTTGCATCGCGATGCTCCAACCAGTGATTAGGTCGCTGAGCCGTGCTGCGAGAGGAGAGCCGCCGCGGCTGCTGTCGAATGTGCGCCCGTTGATTGTGCGTCCGGTGTAGTGTGCGGTGACAACGCTGCGTGCCGACGGCTTGCGTCCGTCTTTGTCGCCCGATGCGATGATTTTATAGTAGATGCCTTTGGGCAGCGGTTTCACTCCTGCCTCTTGCGCTTTGTCGGCAAGCCATTGCCGGTTTTTCTCAATGTATTCTTTTTTTGCCATTGTCGGTGTTGGTTATTTGAAAATGTGACGTATTGTTTCCAGCGGTTCGTAGAAAATCATGCGCGGACCTGAGAAGCGCATCACTTCTCGCATCCGTTGGCGCATCGACGGCTTGTAGCAGTGCACCGTGCATCGGCGGCACGACGTTTTGCGCTCTCCGAACGGGCAATGTTCCAGCCGCGACTCGGCATAGGCGAGCAACTGACGGCAGTTGTCGCAAAGCTCGCTGTTGCCTTCTTTCTTGCGGCAGTATAGGCGCACCATCACGCTGACCACGCGTTTCTCTTTTTCGATTCTTGACATATAATTGACGGTAGGGTGGAAATAAAAAAAGAGTCGCTTGAAAAAGCGACTCCTGCTGTGGGTGTTGACGGATTCGAACCGCCGACCCTCTGCTTGTAAGGCAGATGCTCTGAACCAGCTGAGCTAAACACCCTTGCTTCTCAAAAGCGATGCAAAGGTATGACGAAATTTTTTATCCTCCAAATTTTTCGCAAAGATTTTTTTCAGCAAAAGCTTGCCCTATGCCGTATCTGTTGGATAATCAGAATGATAATAAATGAAAAATTTTATGTCGTTATGATGCTTGCAGATTGGTGGAAATATAGTAATTTTGCAGAGTTATTGAAAATATCAATCTTAAAAACAAATATAAATGTCTCTCTCATCACTGACAGCCATATCTCCAATCGACGGCCGTTACCGCGGCAAGGTGGAGATTCTGGAAAATTACTATTCTGAATACGCGTTGATCCGCTATCGCGTAAAAGTTGAAATCGAATATTTTATCGCCCTCTGCAAACTTCCGTTGCCGCAACTTGCGGGCGTTGACCACGCACTCTTCGGAGAGCTGCGCGACATCTACGCCAAATTCTCGGTCGACGACGCGCAGCGCGTGAAGGATATCGAAAGCGTAACCAACCACGACGTGAAAGCGGTGGAATATTTCATAAAGGAGCAGTTCGACCGTCTTGGCTTGGCTCAATATAAGGAGTTCATCCATTTCGGACTCACGTCGCAGGACATCAACAACACTTCGGTGCCGATGCTCATCCGCGACTCTCTCCACGAGGCTTACCTGCCTCTGCTCGATGAGATGGTTGGCTTGCTCAACCAGTATGCCGAGGAGTGGAAAGACATTCCAATGCTTGCCAAAACCCATGGACAGCCTGCGTCGCCGACACGCCTGGGCAAGGAAATCCGCGTGTTTGCCTATCGCTTGGAGAAGCAGATAGAGCTGTTGAAGCAGGTGCCTGTGAGCGGCAAGTTTGGTGGCGCTACGGGCAATTTCAACGCCCACCGCGTGGCTTTCCCCGACCGCGACTGGCGTGCGTTTGCCAAGAAATTTCTCAATGAGAGTCTCGGCATCGAGCGTGAGGAGTGGACAACTCAGATTTCAAACTACGACAACCTGGCTGCTCTCTTCGATGCCATGGCGCGCATCAACACGATAATGATCGACCTTGACCGTGACATGTGGCAATATATCTCGATGGAGTATTTCAAACAGAAAATCAAAGCCGGAGAGGTGGGTTCTTCAGCCATGCCTCACAAGGTGAATCCAATCGACTTCGAGAACTCGGAGGGCAACCTCGGTCTGGCCAACGCGATTCTCAAGCATCTGGCTGGCAAATTGCCGGTTTCACGCCTGCAGCGCGACTTGACCGACTCCACTGTGCTGCGCAATGTCGGTGTGCCGTTGGCTCACATGATGATAGCGCTTCACAGCACCCTCAAGGGCTTGCACAAGCTGCTGCTCAATGAAGCAGCCATCAGCCGCGACCTCGACAATATGTGGAATGTGGTTGCCGAGGCAATCCAGACCATCCTTCGCCGCGAAGGATACGAGAAGCCTTACGAAACGCTGAAGGCTCTCACCCGAACCAACAGCAAGGTGGACGCCGAAAGCATCGCCAGCTTCATCGACACGCTCAAAGTGAGCGATGCCGTGAAAGAAGAGCTTAAAGCGATTACTCCTCACAACTACACTGGGTTCTAAAGCATTGAAACAGTTGTAGGAAAGCACATAATTAAAAAGAATGTTAAAATTCAGTTTCTGACAAAGCCTTTTTTAATTATGTGCTTTTCCATTTGAAAAAAATGCAGTTACTTTGTCGATGGAATTATAAATTGCAAAATTGATTTAAATCTACAAGTTTTTAAGAATTAAGATTACAAATTAATAGCAAAGATAAAAAAGACGCCGCGAGGCAGTATTTGTATATAAAAAACAATTGAATTTACTATGGAAGAGAACAAAAAGCCGAAAAGAAGACGCATCGGCGAGTCTCAGGAGATGAATGGCGAGTCAGGACACTTTGAGAAGGTTACTTACAATCCGAAAGCTTCGTTTGTGCCTACTGATTCAGCACAGGGTGCGCCTGTGGAAGGTGGAAGCGACGCAGCGCCACGTCAGGACTATCGCAGACCGAACTACAACAATCAGAACAGCTACAACAGTTATGGCAACAACCGCCAGGGTGGTTACAACAACAACCGTCAAGGCGGATACAACAATTATAACAACCGCCAGGGTGGCTACAACAACCGTCAGGGCGGCTACAACAACAACCGCCAGGGCGGCTACAACAACAACAACCGCCAGGGTGGATACAACAATGCCCAGGGTGGATATTCCGACCAGCAACACGACGGCGGATACAACAATTATGACAACCAGCAGGGCGGCTACAACAACCGTCAGGGCGGCTACAACAACAACCGTCAGGGCGGCTACAACAACAACCGTCAGGGTGGCTACAACAACAACCGCCAGGGCGGCTACAACAACAACCGTCAGGGTGGCTACAACAACAACCGTCAGGGAGGCTACAACAACAACCGCCAGGGAGGTTACAATAACAACAACCGTCAGGGAGGCTACAACAACAATCGTCCGGGTGCAAGTTTCAACCGCCAGGGCGGACAGCGTTTCACTCCACGTCCAAAACAGATTGTCTACGACGTGCCTGAAGTGGATCCGAACGAGGAAGTACGCTTGAACAAGTTTATGGCGAATGCCGGAATCTGCTCGCGTCGTGAGGCTGACGAGCTGATACAGCAAGGACTTGTGAAGGTGAACGGAAACGTTGTTACCGAACTCGGCTCAAAAATCAAGCGCGACGACGTGGTTGAATACAACGACAAGGTGGTTACACTCGAAAACAAATGCTATATCCTGCTCAACAAGCCTAAAGACTGTGTCACTACAAGCGACGATCCAGACGGACGTCTCACGGTGATGGACATCGTCAAGAACGCTTGCAAGGAGCGCATCTATCCTGTAGGACGTCTTGACCGCAACACTACAGGCGTGCTTCTGCTCACAAACGACGGCGACTTGGCTTCGAAGCTGACTCACCCGAAATATGTGAAGAAAAAAATCTATCAAGTGTGGACCGACAAAGACATCGCTGAAGACGATATGCAGCAGCTTGCCGACGGCATCGAACTTGAGGACGGACCAATCCACGCAGATGCAATCAGTTACGTCAACGACCACGACAAGAACCAGGCGGGAATCGAAATCCACAGCGGACGCAACCGTATCGTGCGCCGTATGTTTGAGTCGCTCGGCTATCGCGTGACTAAACTTGACCGTGTGTATTTCGCTGGCTTGACAAAGAAGAATCTGCCACGCGGACGCTGGCGTTACCTTACTCAGGAAGAAGTGAACTTCTTGAAACAAGGATCTTTTGAATAGAATTTTAAATCATACAAAATGAAACGTACAAAAATTTCAGAAATATGGGCGCCTGAGTTGATTGGCACAGACGTTTGTGTGAAAGGCTGGGTGCGCACGCGCCGTGGCAACAAGCATGTGCAGTTTGTGGCTCTCAACGATGGCTCTACAATAAAGAACCTTCAGATTGTCTTCGATATGGAAAAATTCTCCGACGAGGATCTGAAACCCATCACAACGGGTGCGAGCATCCATGTGGAAGGCAAGCTCGTGGAGTCGCAGGGAAAGGGTCAGACTGCCGAGGTGCAGGCGGAAACGCTTGAAATCTACGGCACTGCCGATCCTGAAACCTATCCGTTGCAGAAAAAAGGACACACTCTCGAATTCCTGCGCGAGAAGGCTCATCTGCGTCCGCGCACAAACACTTTCGGCGCGGTGCTCCGCATACGCCACACGTTGGCTTATGCAATCCACAAATTTTTCAACGACCGTGGTTTCTTCTATCTCAACACGCCGCTCATCACATCGAGCGACTGCGAGGGTGCCGGCGCGATGTTTCAAGTGACAACGCTTGACCTCAACGACATCCCTAAGAATGAGGAGGGCAAGGTGGACTATTCTCAGGATTTCTTTGGAAAACCTGCCAGCCTCACCGTTTCCGGACAGCTTGAGGGAGAGCTTGGTGCAACGGCTCTCGGCGCAATCTACACGTTCGGACCGACGTTCCGCGCAGAGAATTCCAACACTCCGCGCCACTTGTCGGAGTTCTGGATGATTGAGCCTGAGGTTGCGTTCAACGACATCAACGACAATATGGAGTTGGCAGAGGATTTCATCAAATATTGCGTAAGCTATGCTCTCGAGCATGCTGCCGATGATATTGAATTCCTTGCAAAGATGTATGACGAGGATCTTGTTGAGCGACTCAAATCGGTTGTCAACACAGAATTTGTACGACTCACTTATACTGAGGGCGTGAAAATCCTTGAGGAGTCGGGACATAAGTTTGAATTCCCTGTTTATTGGGGTGCCGACCTTCAGAGCGAGCATGAGCGTTTCCTCGTAGAGGAACATTTCAAGCGCCCTGTAATCCTTACCGACTATCCGAAGGAAATCAAGGCTTTCTATATGAAGCAGAACGAAGACGGCAAGACTGTGCGTGCCATGGACGTGCTGTTCCCGAAAATCGGAGAGATTATCGGTGGTTCGGAGCGTGAGGAGAGCTATGAGAAGCTGAGCCAGCGCATCGAGGAACTCAACATCCCGATGAAGGATATGTGGTGGTATCTTGACACTCGCCGTTTCGGCACTGTGCCTCACTCTGGTTTCGGACTCGGCTTCGAGCGCCTTGTGCTGTTCGTGACTGGTATGACCAATATCCGCGACGTCATTGCGTTCCCACGCACTCCGGGTAACTGCGAGTTCTAATCGCAAGACATGACAAAATAATTTAGGACTGGTTTGAGGCTGAATGGCTGAAAATCAGTCCTGTTTTTTTATAAAACAGACTGAATACTATGAGAAAAAGTGAATTCTTACAAGATTTCAAAGCCTTTGCGATGCGGGGAAACGTGATTGACATGGCTGTCGGTGTGATTATCGGCGGCGCTTTCGGTAAAATTATCTCTTCTGTTGTCGCCGACGTGATTATGCCTCCTCTCGGGCTGCTTGTCGGAGGAGTGAATTTCACAGACCTTAAGCTTGAGTTGAAACCTGCGGAGATGGTCGACGGCGTGATTCAGGATGCTGTGACGCTGAACTATGGAAATTTCTTGCAGACGGCGTTCGACTTTATTATCATTGCCTTGTCGATTTTCTTGTTTGTCAAACTTATCGGCAAACTGATGCGCAAAAAGGAGGAGGAGCCTGCCGCACCTCCGGCTCCAAGCAAGGAAGAGCAGCTGCTCACTGAAATCCGCGATTTGCTGAAGAAGCAGAGCGAGAAATAGGTTATTTAAGTTTTTCTTTCAG
>OGXG01001815.1_pt1 | contig 10172 bp, 11 predicted proteins | sample 1576251 | NCBI WGS metagenome assembly OGXG01 (sample SAMEA3541533, study PRJEB24748) | human gut metagenome | biome: human gut; feature: human-associated habitat; material: faeces | place: China | collected 2012
GCAATGCCTTGTTATAGAAAGCATCGTTTACCACAAAGTATTTCTTAATATACTACATACCTGAAATCCATCAATCCCTGGAAGCATAACATCAAGTATTGCCATATCTGGTTTTTCATTTAAAGCTTTATTAATTCCTGCTTCTCCAGAACCTGCTTCTATAACTTCAAATCCATTTCTGATTAAATTTATTTTTATAAATCCACGTATACTTTCTTCATCTTCAACTAATAATATTTTTGACATATTAAAACCACCTTATTATTCTTCTAAATATATTTTTTTATCTTCTTCTGGCCAAAAGTGTATTAACAACAATTTTTTAGCATTAGAATTATTTGCCAATAATCCAGCATCATAGGCTGTCATATGTGTACTACTATTAGAATTATATCTTCTTAATAGTGAACTCTCACAAATAATTAAATCTGCATCCTTACAAAAACTTATTAAATCAGTAAGATTAGAAGTACCAATATCAGAAGTATATATAATCTTAAAATCTTTATTTTGTAATTTTACCATAAATGCTTCTATGGTATGAGATTTATTATCATGAAAAGTTATTTTTAAATTATCTATAAAAAATGAATAACTATCAGTTATATCAAAATACTTGGCATAACTCTCTTTACTAGATACTATAGATTTCTTATTGAAGTCATAATCGTTTTTTGGTAAAAATATATTTATCTTGTTATTAAGTAATCCTAAATTATGATAGACATAAGATGCGTAGCAGATACTTCCGATATCTCCGAAATGATCTCTATGATAATGAGTAATTATCACATTTAAATCTTCTAAAGTATCAGGGAATTTTAATAGTCTAGTTATTCCACTGCCACAATCTAATAGTATTTTTTTATTATTATAATTTATTAAAACCCCTGGGCAATTCATATTACCTTTAGTATATGGAGAAATAGTTCCAAGTGGTGTAATTGTTATCTCACTCATTTTACTATACTCCTCTTTTTTATTAACATTTTTTCTTTAATAGTAGGTTCTACATACCTTATAATATCTTTATCAAGATTAAATAGTTCTTTTACCATACTAGAAGAGACTGATTGATATTTAGTATCTGCAAATAAGCAAATAGTATTTATCATATTATTAGATATTTCTCTATTTATTTCTTGCATAGTAACTTCATAATCATAATCACTTAAACTTCTAAGTCCACGAATGATAGCCTTACATTCATTTTGAATTGCAACATCTACTGTCGCCCCACTACCAGATATAACTTTTATATTACTCATATCTCGATATAAATATTTAATCATTTCTAGTCTTTCTTCTATAGAAAAGAATGAAATCTTTTTTGAATAATTTTGCATAACTGCCACTACGACCTCATCAAATAAATTACTTGCTTGCCATATAATGTCCATATGTCCCTTTGTTATAGGATCAAAGCTTCCCGGATATAAAACTCTTGTCATAATATCTTCACCACCTTATGTAAATTAAACCTTTTTCCTTTCTTTACTTGTATTATAACACTTTTTGTGATATAATCAAAATACATATTTGTTATGTTTATCATAACTGGAGGTTATTATGAATATAAATTTTGAATTATATAGAATATTTTATGTAGTTGCTAATCATAGTAATATTACTAAAGCAAGTGAAGAATTAAATATATCACAGCCTGCTATTAGTAAATCTATTAAGAATCTTGAAGATCAATTAGGAGGAAACCTCTTTATAAGAACTAAAAGAGGGGTTATATTAACAGAAGAAGGAAAAGAATTCTATAACTATATTAAACAAGCTATGGAATATATTAATAATGCTGAAAAGAAGTTTACCAATCTTATTAACTTAGAAACAGGATGTATAAAAATTGGAATTAATACTACTTTAACAAAAGAATTCTTACTACCCTTTCTAGAAGAATTTCACTCTTTATATCCTAAAATAGATATTCAAATTATAACAGGACTAACTACAGAATTAATATCTAAATTAAAAATTGGATTAATTGATATAGTAATATTAAATATTAACAATAAAGATTACGGTAATGATATTGAAATAATTAAATGCCAGAAGATAAATGATTGTTTTGTAGTAAATAGTAAATTCAAAGAATTAATTAATAAAGAAATATCACTAAAAGATATAAACAATTATCCTTTAATATTGCAAAAGAAAGGTTCTAATACTAGGGATTTTTTAGATAATATTGCTAAGGAAAACGATGTTATTCTAAAGCCTAATATAGAACTAGCAAGTTATTCTCTAGTTGTAGAATTTTCTAAAATAGGACTAGGTATTGGATATGTAACTAAGAAATATATACAAAAAGAATTAAAGAATAAAGAACTATATGAATTAAATATCAAAGAAAAGATTCCTAGTAGATATATAGGTATCGCTCTATCGAAAAATCACTTACCTAGTTTTAGTACTAAAAAACTTATTGAAATAATAGAAAAAGACAAATATAATTTTAAATAATTTTATATCTGTCTTTTTTAGTTTTATAATATATTCTTAGTACTATAAACTCATAACTGGCAGTTAAGCAAGTTCGAGTAAAATAGGACAAAAAAAGAGCTTGTTTTTGTTTCAAACTCTTTTAAGTACTATTTGGTGCGGGTGAAGGGACTTGAACCCCCACGGATAAACCACTAGATCCTAAGTCTAGCGCGTCTGCCAATTTCGCCACACCCGCACATTATGGTGGACCCTGCAGGACTCGAACCTGCGACCGCCCGGTTATGAGCCGGATGCTCTAACCAACTGAGCTAAGGGTCCATCAGCATAAATAGTACATATTCAGTTGCTAGAGCAGCCGCTCTCTGAATAACAAAATAAGTATACCATTTTTAAAGATTAGTGTCAACCATTAAAACAATATTTTTTTATACTTTCACTACTAATTTATGCAAAAAAGAATAAAATTTACTATGAATAACCAAAAGATCGAAGATAAATCATTAACTGCCCTAGCATTTATAATAGGATTAGCTTTAATAGATAATTTAACAAGTACCGAGCAGAATGCCGTTGGTAACTGGATAATGCTAATAGCCCAAACTCTATGTACCAATGGAAGCTATACCTTTAACAGGGAATGGAAGTCCCATATAAATAATGGAAATACCCCCGTAACAAAAGATACTCTAGAAAAAGTTGGTGACATAATCAATAATACTATTAAAAAGAATATGTAAATTAATGCATATTCATACTTATTTTAATTTCCTCAATTATATGACCAATATTTCCTTCACCAGCATATTTATTCATATCAAAAAAGTTATCATTTATACTAACCCATTCAAGTTTATTAACTTCCTCTATTAAATTAACCGCTTTATTTAATATACCATAATAAACTTCAATCAACTTATCAAACACAACATATTCAATATTCATAAAATGTATCAAAGAAATATCTTCACTAGTTATATTAGTCTCTTCATTTAATTCTCTATACGCTTCATTAAGACCATCATTTTCTCTTTCAATTTTTCCACCAACTAAATTAAACATACCCTTATATGGTTCTTTAGTTCTTTTACACATTAATGTTTTATTTAGGTCCTTATCAAAAACAACAATCACATTATATTTCTTCATCTTACCTCCAAATAACTAATCTTTTATTCTTACATTTACCCCATTTATATCTTTATAAACTCTCTTTTTATTTTTAGATACTTTATTTAATATTTGTTCCTCTAAGTCAAAGCCTAACATTTCAGAAAGCCCCATTAAATATATAGCAACATCTGCAAGTTCTTCTCCTAAATCATCTTTTTTCTTTCTATAAGCATCATATGCTTCAGCTACTTCACCATATAATAAGCAAAACTCTTTATTAACATCTGCTATATTAAATCCTTTATTAACTTTATTATCCCATATTTCTTTTTGTATTTCTTTCATATTCATTATATTAACCCTCACTTTCTTACATATCAATTATATCATAACACAAAGAAAATTCTATTAAAATAATAGTATTTTTTTATTCATCTAATTACCATATAGATAAACATAAATACATTAGTTTAAGACTTATCTTGCATAAGGCTTAAACTAACACTTTGAGATTACAAGCTCAAAGTGCATAAAGAAAAAGAACTAAGATAACTATTACATCTAAGTTCTTTTAATATAATTATTTACTAGCTTTAATAGCCGCTTGAGCAGCAGCAAGTCTAGCTATAGGTACTCTATATGGTGAGCAAGAAACATATGTTAATCCAATGTTATGACAGAATTCAACACTAGATGGATCCCCACCATGTTCTCCGCATATACCAAGTTTAATATTAGGTCTTGTAGCCTTACCTTTTTCAGCAGCCATTTTAACAAGTTGTCCAACACCTACTTGATCTAATCTAGCAAATGGATCTTGTTCATAAATCTTCTTTTCATAGTAGGCTCCTAAAAACTTACCAGCATCATCTCTAGAGAAACCAAATGTCATTTGTGTTAAATCATTAGTACCAAATGAGAAGAATTCAGCTTCCGTAGCAATTGCATCAGCAGTAAGAGCAGCCCTTGGTATTTCAATCATAGTACCAATATGATATTCCATATCAGAACCTTTTTCTTTATTAACAAGTTCAGCAGTTTCTACTACTATATCCTTAACATATTTTAATTCTTTAACTTCACCAACAAGTGGAATCATAATCTCAGGAACAATATCATATCCTTCTTCTTCATGAACCTCAATAGCAGCTTCCATTAAAGCACGAGTTTGCATTCTAGCAATTTCAGGATAAGTAACTGCTAAACGACATCCTCTATGACCCATCATTGGATTAAATTCATGTAATTCTGCTATCTTATTCTTTAAGTGTTCTACAGTAACATTCATATCTTTTGCTAAAGCAATTATATCTTCTTCTAAAGTAGGTAAGAATTCATGTAGTGGTGGATCTAAGTATCTAACAGTCATTGGAAGATTCTTTAACTCTTTATACATAGCTTTAAAATCACCTTTTTGGAATGGGATTAATTCATCTAAAGCTTTTGTTCTATCTTCTACTGTCTCTGATAGAATCATCTTTCTAATCTTAGGTATTCTATCTTCTTCAAAGAACATATGCTCAGTTCTACATAGTCCTATACCTTCTGCTCCTAGTTCAATAGCTTTAGCAGTATCTCTAGGATTATCAGCATTAGTTCTAACACCTAGCGTTCTATATTCGTCAGCCCACTTCATTATTCTACCAAAATCACCACTAACGGTTGCTTCTTTTGTTGGAATATCTCCTGCATATATTTTACCAGTGTTACCATCAAGTGAAATATAATCTCCCTTATGGAATGTCTTACCACCTAAAGTAAATTCTTCCTTTTCTTCATTAATATTAATAGCACCACAACCTGCTACACAGCATGTACCCATACCTCTAGCAACAACCGCAGCATGAGAAGTTCTTCCACCTCTTACGGTTAAAATACCTTGAGAGGCAACCATACCTTCAATATCTTCAGGGGTAGTCTCTAGTCTTACAAGTACTACTCTCTTTCCTTTACCACCTTTACCTAATGCTTTTGCTTCTTCAGCAGTAAATACTACCATGCCAGCAGCAGCACCAGGACTAGCAGGTAATCCTTCACCAATAGAAGTACTCTTTTTTAATTCTAGAGCGTCAAATGTTGGATGAAGTAATTGATCTAGACTCTTAGCATCAATTCTAAGTACAGCCTCCTCTGGAGTAATCATACCTTCATCTACTAGATCACAAGCAATCTTAATTGCAGCTTGAGCAGTTCTCTTACCATTTCTTGTTTGTAAGAAATATAACTTACCTTCCTCAATAGTAAACTCCATATCTTGCATATCTCTATAATGATTTTCTAGCTTTTGAGCAAGTTCCATAAACTCTTTATAGCATTCTGGTAAATCTTCTTCTAGTTTAGTAATAGGTTCAGGAGTTCTAACACCTGCGACTACATCTTCTCCTTGAGCATTAATTAAGTATTCTCCATAAATACCTTTTTTACCAGTTGCAGGGTCTCTAGTAAAGGCAACACCAGTACCTGAAGTATTACCCATATTACCAAATACCATTGATTGTACATTAACTGCTGTTCCCCAATCTCCTGGTATATCATTCATTCTTCTATAAACGATGGCTCTAGGATTATCCCAAGAACGGAATACTGCTTTAACTGCTCCCATTAATTGTTCTTTAGGATCTTGAGGGAACTCTTCACCATTCATGTGATCACTATATACTTTTTTAAATCTATTTACTAATTCTTTTAAATCTTCTACTGTAAGTTCAGTATCATAATGAACACCTTTCTCTTCTTTTAATTCATCTATTATTTTTTCAAAGAAAGATTTATTTACTTCCATTACTACATCTGAATACATTTGAATAAATCTTCTATAAGAATCATAAGCAAATCTAGGATTACCAGTCTTTTTAGCAAATCCTTCTACTGCTACATCATTTAATCCTAGATTAAGTATTGTATCCATCATACCTGGCATACTTGCTCTAGCACCACTTCTTACTGATACAAGTAATGGATTTTCTGTATCACCAAACTTCTTTCCTTGTAATTTTTCTAGTTCTTCTAGTGCTTTAAAGATTTGAGATTCTATCTCTTCAGATATTTCTTTACCATTATCATAATAATTAGTACAAGCCTCTGTTGAAATAGTAAATCCTTGAGGTATAGGTAATCCTAAATTAGTCATTTCTGCTAAATTAGCACCTTTACCACCAAGTAAATTTCTCATATCTTTGTTACCTTCTTTAAAGGTATAAACATATTTTGTCATCATATCATCTCCTCACTCTAATATAATAACAAAATCAAATAAAAAGTTCAATAATAATATAAAATTTTTACTATTTCTTTACATTTTTTATCACTTTCAGCCTATAGTCTTCCAGTGTCATTTATAGCCTATAGTCTATAAATGATATATCAACCATATCTATCATATATAAGCCATTAATACATACAAAAAGAAGTTACAATTAATGTAACCTCTTCTAAATTATCTCTTACTAAATTGTGGAGCTCTTCTTGCACCTTTAAGACCATATTTCTTTCTTTCTTTAACTCTTGGATCTCTAGTTACAAATCCATTTGCTTTAAGAATTCTTCTATATGAATCTTCGTTAGCGGCATTATCTTCATCATATACTAGTAATGCTCTTGTAATACCAAGTCTGATAGCACCAGTTTGTCCTGAAAAACCACCACCAATAACTTCTGCATTAACATCAAATGTGTTTTCGTTATTAGTTACTACTAATGGTTGTTTTAAATCCATTACTAATACCTCATAAGGCATATATTCTTGAACATCTCTACCATTAACAGTAATCTTACCAGTACCAGGAGTTAAAGTAACTCTAGCTACAGATCCTTTTCTTCTACCAGTTCCATAAAAACTTCTCTTTTCTTTAGCCATTATTTGTTACCTCCCATTTCTAATACTTTTGGCATTTGAGCAGCATGTTTGTGATCTTCACCAGCATATACAAATAATTTTTTGTACATTTGTCTTCCAAGTCTATTATGAGGAAGCATTCCTTTTACAGCTCTTTCTACCATTTCTACTGGATAATCTTGTCTCATTTCTTTAGCAGTTCTTTCTCTTAAACCACCTACATATCTAGAGTGATCATAATAAATTTTTCCCTCTAGTTTGTTACCAGTTAATGCTACTTTATCAGCATTTACAATGATAACATAGTCTCCACAGTCAACATGTGGTGTATATGTTACTTTGTGTTTTCCTCTTAATATAACAGCAGCTTTACTAGCAACTCTTCCTAGAGGAATATCTTTAGCATCAATAACATACCAAGTTCTGTTAACTGTTTCTTTACTTTGCATAAATGTGCTTTTCATTTCTATTCTCCTTCATATTTTTAAAAGTTATCTTCAGGTCTTAAGTGTTCCCAATACCTAATACCCTCCAACAAAATGTACCGATTATGATTTTACTATTATTTTATGCTTTTGTCAATAATTTAAGAGATTTTTTCTCATTTTCTTCCCAAAAACTAACTTTATAAGATAATATTATTCAATTACTTACATCTTTTATCAATTTATACATAAAATATAATTGACAATAATAAACATCTTTGATATATTATTGTTGTAAAGAAAACTTACTTGTGAAGGATTAAAGCTGGGTTCTTGAATAAGAGTAGATATACATTCGTATATTTAGAATTCCTTTGCTCCTGGGGTAAGTTTTTTTTTATATTTTCTTTTGCTTATATTCCTCTTTAAGTTCGCAAATAATGTTATTATCTTTTAAAATTAATTCAGTAACAAAATCTACTAAATGTTGACTGCACCCCCAACTATTAGTTAAAGTATGTTTATAGAAGTATTTTTCATTAGACTTCAAATCAAACTTATCACATATTATTTTCAAATCATATTGACTTATTTTAATGTTAATTCCTTTTCTTTTCAAATTACTAGACACAATTTCACGAACTCTTTTTTGATTATAGCAATGAGTTAAATTAGTATCTTTAAGTTCCTTTATAATTCTAACATTTTCTTCACCATCATTTGCGATTCCAAAAAGTATTTGAGCATCTTCTCTATTTTTAACTATCTTTAAATTTAAATCTATTCTTATTGCCAACTTTTCATTTTGATTATTTTGAATTATAGTTTGAGCATCAATTTTCATTTTATTATATTTATTAAATATGTTTTTACCATATTTACTCAAAATATCTTCTTCACTCATTTCTTCGCTATTTATAACAAGCGTTAAAAATGAACTGTTTATTTTTTCAGTAATATCTCTATTAAAAAAAGTAAACAATTTTTGTGAATAATTTAATACATTTGCTTGCATAAAAGGTAAATAAACAGAATCCATTTCCTTAATTATAAAATGTGTCGCCGTATTTCTTAAACCAAGCATTATTTCTAAATTTTTTCTCACAGGATCCTTATCATTAGTAAAAATATTTTTTATACAATTAGACAAAGAAATAGTTCTATCAGGCTTATCAAAAAAATAAATACTATTTCCATCATTTAATATTTTAGCCTTTAACAGTAATTCCCATGCATTACATATAAAAAAAGTAAATCCTTCCAATCTATAATTAATCGTAGGCTTATTGTATATCTCAATTGCCATCAAAAAAGCCTCTTCACTCTTATTCAAAAGATTATCTATTAATTCTTTTTCCAAAACCTCACCCATATCTTTCATATACAAAATATAACATAGCATATTAAGATAGTCAATAATTATTTATATAATGGTTTAAGAGATTTTTTCTCATTTTCTTCCCAAAAACTAACTTTATATATCATTTTAATTCTAAATATCTACATATAGCTTATATATAATAGATATGTAGATATATCATTTATAGACCTTAGGCTATAAATGACACTCTAAGGCATCGGCTTAGAGTGATTACTCATAACTATCCAAAAACTCTTTAAACTTAACCGCAGTATCACGAGGAAGTATCTCCTCTAAATCTTCAGTACTAGCCTCTTTCATCTTAGTAATAGTTTTATATTTCTTAAGAAGTTTATTCTTTCTAACTTCTCCTATTCCATCAATATTATCTAGTATACTAGATAGTGCTCCTTTACTTCTAATATTCTTATGATAACTAATAGTAAAATTATGTACCTCATCTTGCATTCTAGTAAGTAACATAAACAAATTACTTCTCTTATCAATCATAATCTCAGTAAGAGGTTCAAGTCCTAATAACATATTAGTACTATGCGTATCATCTTTCTTAAGACCTGCGACTGGAATACCAAGACCAAGACTCTCTATAACCTCTCTAGCTACATGTATCTGACCAACACCACCATCTACAATAATCAAATCAGGTTTTTCAAGATTATCTTTAAGTACTCTAAAATATCTCCTATAAATAACCTCTCTCATTGTCCCATAATCATCATTCTTATCATTAGTAATCTTAAACTTACGATAATCATTTTTAGAAGGTTTACCCATAATAAACACTACCATACCAGATACATTAAAACTACCAAATAAATTAGAATTATCAAATAATTCAATTCTATCTACTTTGTCTAATTTAAGTTTGCTCTTAAGCTCATTAAGAGCATCCTCTATCTTATCTTCATCTCTCTTAATATAAGTCATTTGTTCTTCATAATATATTCTAGCATTATCATAAGCA
>OGXG01001817.1_pt1 | contig 10164 bp, 5 predicted proteins | sample 1576251 | NCBI WGS metagenome assembly OGXG01 (sample SAMEA3541533, study PRJEB24748) | human gut metagenome | biome: human gut; feature: human-associated habitat; material: faeces | place: China | collected 2012
GTGTTATCCTATAAAAAAGGAGGATAATATATGAGGAGAAAATGGAAAAAATTACTAAGCACTACATTGGCATTGGCAATGGTTGTAACAACTATTGGAGTACGTGAAGTGCCGGTAAGTGCAGCGGAAGAAGGGGATACAAATGAGAGTGTGGTTTATATGGATGACATGGCATATGATACCACAACAGGACATTTTTATAAGTTAAGTAGTGTGGGAACATACGAGCAGGTAAATGCAGAAGCTAAGGAAAGCGGTGGCTACCTTGCCTGTATTTCTTCAGCAGAAGAGAATGAGATAGTTGCAAAGGTTTCAAGTACAGGAAAAACAACTACATCATCTTATATTGGACTTATGAGAAATAAGGAAAATATTCAGGAATGGATGTGGGCAGATGGAAGCGAAGTAAATTACACTAATTGGAACGAAGGTGAACCTAACAGTGAAAATGAAACAGTAGCGGAAATTTACGATAGCACAAGAAGTTCAGGTGCAGAAAAATGGAATGACTGTACTGTGTCAAGTAGAAATACAGGTGTCATAGAATACAATGAATGTATTCATCCTGAATCACAGTATGTTGTAAAGAATAAAACTTTTGCAGACTGTGAGCAGGGAGGTTACACAGGAGATACTTATTGTGGATTTTGTAATGAAAAGATAGCAGATGGAAAAGAGACAGAGCCGGGAGGACATGCAGAGGCTGTTATTGATGAAAAAACAGTAAAAGAGGCAACATGTACAGAAGATGGCTATACAGGCGATAAGATTTGCCCTACATGTAAGAAGGTTTTGGAACATGGGAAAACAACTCCGGCCAATGGACATACAGAGTCAGAAGAGCTTCGTAAGGTTAGGGAAGCAAGCTGTTATTTAGATGGTTATACAGGTGAAACATATTGTATAGTTTGTGGAGAAACATTAGAAGCCGGGGATGCCATTACAAAATTAGAACATAAATATGAAGATAATGTATGTAAAAACTGTGGAAGAATTAATAATGCCCAGTTAGATACAACATATACATCAAAGACAACAAATTCATATCCGTTCCAGGTAATACAGTTTAAGGCACCTGAAAATGGAAAGTACAAGTTTTATTGTGAAAATATTACAGGTTGGGATTCATATGGCTATTTATTTAAAGAAGAAAACTTTAATGACCAGGTTATAATAGACGGAATAGAACAGTTTAACGCAAAAATGGAGAATAATGCTGGAGACGATCCTAGATTAAAAGGTTATTGGTATACTAACGATGATGATGGCGTAGGCTCGGCACCTGAAATAACCGCAGAATTAGAGAAAGATAAGATATATTATTTTGTTGTAGGACCTTATTCAACAGCTACAGGTGAATTTAGCATAACAATAACATGTGCTCATGAGAAAACACACAGGGAAGGAAGAACACTTTCAGACTGTACAGAGGGTGGTTACACAGGTGATGTTATTTGTGATACATGTGGAAAACTTGTGGAACAGGGACAGACTTTGGAACCGGGTGAACATACAGTTGAGGTTGTGGATGCCAGAGAAGCAAATTGTTATATCGAAGGAAAAACAGGTGAAGAAAAATGTTCAGTATGTGATAAAGTATTAAAAGAAAATAAGGTAATACCAAAGCTCGAACATAAATATGAAAATAATATTTGCAAAAATTGTGGAAGAATAGAGAATGCTAAAAAAGGCACAGAATATTCTTCATATATAACAGAAAAATTACCAATTCAGGTAGTAGAATATACTGCACCGAAAACGGAAAAAATTATTTTTGAATGTAACAATACAAGATATTGGAATAGCATCGGATACTTGTTTGACGAAACAAATTATAGCGATGAAATGCTTATGGATGAACTTGAAAAATATTATTCAGGAGATAGCGATTATATAAGCTTTAAAAACTATTTGGCAGAAAATGAGTATGGTGGAGGAACGGGTGCTCCGGCAATTAAGTATAAAGTTCAAAAAGATAAGAAATACTACTTAGTTATAGTGCCTCAAGAAAATGATTATGGAGAATTTACTGTAACAATTGATTGTCCACATGACAGAACACATGTAGAAAATAAAGCAATTAAAACATGTTCAGAAGGTGGTTATACAGGAGATGTTATATGTGATTTATGTGGAAAAGTTGTAAAACATGGTGAAAACATAGAACCTGACAGTGAACATAATTACATTAATTATAAGTCAATTGAACCTACATGTAATGAATATGGTAAACGTTATTTAAAATGTGTGAATTGTGGAAATGAGAAAGTTTTAGAAGATGAAGACTATGGATATGCAGATCATAGGTATGTCTTAGTTAATAGCGTAAAGGCAACATGTACAACTGACGGATATTTAGGTGACAGTAAATGTAAGTATTGCGGTTTGGAAAATGAAAACCAGCCGGAAAATAAGGTCATAAAGGCATATCATAATATGGATCCGGAAGAAATAGATTCATGTTTGATAAATGATTATAAAAGTGTAGAAGCAACATGTGAAAAAGAAGGCTATACAGGAGATGTATATTGCACAATATGCCATAAAGTTATTGAAGAAGGCAAAACAATTGAGAAATTAGAGCACTCATTTAAAGATGGCAAGTGTATGGAATGTGGCGCTGACGAGGAAGTAGTAAAAAGCGAGAAAGACGGTTACTATGAAATTTCTACATTTGACCAATTAATTACATATTTGAAAAATGTAGAGTCAGGAATCAGCGGAAAACTTATAAATGATATAGAGTTTCCGGAAAATTATGATGATGAAGATGGCGTTATTGGAAGAAAAACACTGAAAAATAGTACTTTTGATGGCAATGGTCATAAAATATCAGGAATTAATTCAAATGGAACTCAAACAAAGTTATTCGATGATATTTACGTAAGTGAAATAAAGGATCTTGAAATCGAATGTAAAGAAAAAGAAGATGGCAGAGGTTTGGGCGTCTACCTTGCAAATTCTACTATTGATTCAAAATTTACAAACTGTAGTATTACAGGTAATAGGATTGAAACAGACGGTTATTGTTCAGCTATGATAAAGGAAGCATATGCAAGTGAATTTATACATTGTATAAATAATGCAGACATTATATACAACAATGATACGCAGATAGTGGCAGGATTGGTATGCGGGGCAGAGAATTGTATTTTTGATAAATGTGAAAATAATGGAAACATTGCTGCCACGAAGGCATATGTAGTTGGTGGTATTATTGCTCAAGCTAAAAATTGTATTATAAAAGACTGTATTAACAGAGGTGACATTACAACTTATGGTTATACAGCAGGAATTGTTACAGGAGTTACTAATACAGATAATCGACCATGTGCAACATCAATAACAGGATGTACAAATGAAGGCAAAGTGGAAAGTATAGCAAAGGGTAATCATACTTATACAGCAGGAATATGTGTTATATATAATGGGTCTAATGGATCAGCATATGCCGATGATTTAATTATAAATAATTGTGTTAATAACGGTGAAATTGAAGGAGATGCAGTAGCAGGAATAATTGGTAACAGTTCTGGAAATTTGAAATTATCAGACTGCGAAAATAACGGTGCCATTAATGGACGATATAGTGCAGGCGGAATCGCACAATGTATAGAAAATAAAAATAGTAATGAGGCTGAAGTAAACAACTGTATTAATAATGGTAATGTATTTGGTGGCGCAGAAGCAGCAGGAATAATTGATTATGCGGAAGGTATAACTGTTACAAACTGTATAAATAACGGAAATATTTCATCAAATGGTTATGCAGGCGGAATGTTTAGTTATACTTCTTCTGTAAAAGGAACAGGACTTGTTAACAATGGTAAAATAAGTGGTTTGGAAGATATTGGTGGAATCAGCTCATATGATGAAGGCAATTCAATATTTAGCAAGTTATATAATACAGGTGTAATTGATGAGGAAAACATAGGTGCTCAAGTAAGTAATCTTGTTAAATTGGGAGAAAGTTCAACAGGCGAAGAACTTGAAGAAGAGCACAAGCATGATTATGTTGCATTATCAACAGTAACAAAGGCAACAACTGAAAAAGACGGTTACATAGAAAAAAGATGTAAATGCGGTCAGACAGAAAAACAGCCTATAAAACAGATTAAGAGTGTTGATATTTCAAATACAAAATTTGAATATACAGGAAACAGCATTACTCCAACAGTAACTGTAAATGATACAGATGACAAGGTGATTTCATCTGAATACTACACAGTAACTTACAGAAACAAAGCAACAGGCAAGGCAGTAAATGAAGTAAAGGAAGTTGGAACATACGAAGTAGTTGTAACTTTCAAGGACTTATATGAAGGTCAGGTTGTAAAACAGATTGTTGTTGAAAATACAAATAAGCCATCAAATCCAAAAACTGACAATCCTAATGCTGGAGGTAAGGTATCCGCAAAAGTAACAAAACCTGCAAAGGTTAAAGGTGTTTCTGCAAAGAACAATAAGAAGAAATCATTAACAGTAAAATGGAGAAAAGTAAATGGCGTAAAAGGCTATCAGCTTAGATATGCAACAAACAAGAAAATGAAAAAGGCCAAAATAATAACAATTACAAAAAACAAACTTGTAATCAAAAAATTGGCAAAGAAGAAATACTACATTCAGGTTTGTGCATACAAAGTAAACAGTAACGGAAAGAAAGTCAAAGGAAAATGGAGTGCAAAGAAGGCTATAAAAGTTAAAAAATAGCAAGTTAGAGAAACAGTAAAGTTAGAGAATTATTTAAGTTAGATAATCAGTAAAGCTAGAGAAATAGTAGAGTTAGATAATTATTTAAGTTTACCTAAACGGGGCGCTGTGTCGATGAAGCAATATCGATACAGCGCCTTAATAGTTGGAGAGGATGGAATTTTTTTGTTATAATAAATGAATAAATATGCAGTTAAAGTATTGCCAAATAGGGTGAAAAAAACTATAATTTTTTTGGTGAAAAATTTTAAAAGACTATGTTAGTTGGTGAAAACCAGAGAGAAGATTAAGTAAAAAATATTAGAGGAGAGACTGAAATGAAAACAAGAATTGGTATTTTAGGTTATGGTAACCTTGGAAAAGGTGTTGAATGCGCAGTTAAAGAAGCTAATGATATGGAATTAGTTGCTGTATTTACAAGAAGAGATCCTAAGAATGTAACTATTTTAACAGAAAATGTTCCGGTATGTCATATTGATGAAGTAGCAGACTGGAAAGACAAGATAGATGTTATGATTTTATGTGGTGGTAGTGCTACAGATCTTCCTGTACAGACTCCACAGTTTGCTTCAATGTTTAACGTAATTGACAGTTTTGATACTCACGCAAGAATTCCTGAACATTTTGCAGCAGTAGATAAGGCGGCTAAGGAAGCTGGAAAAGTAGCAGTTATTTCAGTAGGTTGGGATCCGGGAATGTTCTCACTTAACAGAGTTTATGCTAATGCAATTCTTCCGGATGGAAAAGATTATACATTCTGGGGCAAAGGTGTAAGCCAGGGACATTCAGATGCAATTCGTAGAATTAAAGGCGTTAAGAATGCAAAGCAGTACACAATCCCTGTTGAAAGTGCTTTGGAAAGAGTTAGATCAGGTGAAAATCCTGAACTTACAACAAGAGAAAAACATGAAAGAGAATGTTTTGTTGTATTAGAAGAAGGTGCAGATGCTGCAACAGTAGAGAAAGAAATCAAAGAAATGCCTAACTATTTCTCAGACTACAATACAACAGTTCACTTCATTACTGAAGAAGAATTAGAAAAGAACCACAGCGGAATGGCTCACGGTGGTTTTGTAATTCGTTCAGGAAAGACAGGAATGAACAAAGAACATAATCACATTATCGAATACAGCTTAAAGTTAGATTCAAACCCTGAATTTACAACAAGTGTATTAATCGCTTATGCAAGAGCTGCAAAACGTCTTTATGATGAAGGCCAGAAAGGATGCAAGACAGTATTAGATATTGCACCTGCATACTTAACAGAAATGAGCGATGAAGATTTAAGAGCACATTTATTATAATAAGTAGATAGAATACAAATATTGAAGATTGAAAGTATTGAATTGTAGAGTAGTTGATTCAAAATTGAATTTGTATAATTGAATATTTGAAATAAAAAGGTCTGGTAGAAATATCGGACCTTATTTATTTTTGAAAAAGTGAGCAACGCTCTGAAAAAGTAAACAATGCCTCGTAAGATTACAAGCAGGGGGAACAGTTTTTAAAAAAGAACCCCGAAAAGCATTTTTGCCGTATCGGGGTACTTCCTACAACATTTAATCTACAGCGGACTTTTTCTCTTCCCGTTCATAAAACTTAGCACTTTCTTTTTCGTAGCCTTGTCTTTTATTGGTGCAGGTTGCCAGTTGTTTGTATCTCCGGTGTAGACGTAGCATGGAATTATGTCGCCGGTTTCCTTTGATACTTTATTATTTGAAGTAAGAGTTATTGTGTGCTGGTATATAATTGTGCGGTTTTCGGGATGACGATTGCCACCGAAAATAAAGTTGCCCATTGAATAAATAATTGTTTTGTTTTTGTATTTCTCCAATGGCTGTAGCACGTGTGGGTGGTCGCCGATTATCAGGTCGGCACCGGAATCAATTAAAGTATGACAGGCGTTAACCTTCCAGCTTTCAGGTTCGTGAAGACCTTCAGTTCCACCGTGGAAATAAATAATCTGATAGTCACTTTTCTTCTCCGCTTTTTTCAGGGCAGACTGAATTGTAGGTAAAACATAATCGCCATACATAGATACACAAATTACAGCAATTTTAAAATTATGCTTTTCAAAATAAACAATCTTACCTTCCTCGCCCCATTTAACGTTAGCAGCATCTAAAGCTTTTCTTGTGTCTTCATGTCCCTCCAAGCCGTAATCATTAATATGATTATTTGAAATAGAAACCATATCAATGCCACCGGCTGATAAGATTTTGGCATTTTTTGCAGGTGACTTAAACCAAAAAGCACGGACGTTAGGATCTGTATATTGTCCCTTGTCGCTAACTTTCAACTTCTTGCTGTCTGAATAAACATTTTCGCAGTCAGCAATTGTAAAGTCATCATTTAAGAAATAAGAGTTAACTTTCTCTAAAAAATATGAAGGATTCTTAGCCTTTGCAACGTCATTAAAACAATTCTCATAAGAAGCATTTTCGTCTGTTGCACAGAGACAATCCCCAACAAAACTTAACTTAATAGTATTAGCAGGAGCGGTTGTTGCAACAGTACTTGAATCTTTAGTAGTGGTTTGTCCTGAACTTGAAGATTTGCTTTCATCGGATGAATTGCCTGTGTTGCTTCCGATTGATTTTGAATTGCTATTATTTTGAGCTGCGTTTCCTATAGTGTTTTTCTTCGAATTTTTATTCTGACTCATCGTTTCTTTCTGACCCAAAACATTAGTTGCCGTATCCATAGGTTTAACCGAAAGGTTAAAAAATATTGCCACGGTTATAACCGACAGTATTATGGGCAAAATTACTATAATATTTTTTTTCATTTTCTCTCCATTCTTCTATAATTATGTAGAATAAATTTGAGGGTGTTTATAGAAAATATACAAAACCCAACCTTAGAATTTATTGTATCATATGAGTCGTTAAGATGAAAAAGAAAAAACAATAAAAAAGAAGATAAAATATATACAAGGAATAAATAAGTGTGATACAATTATCGAAATTGAAATTTATGGGAGAAATCATATGTCAAAATACATATTAGAAGTTTGTGTTGATTCAGTAGAATCAGCAATTTCCGCATATAATGGAGGAGCAACAAGAATTGAGTTATGCTCAAATCTTGTTATAGGAGGAACAACTCCGGATTTAGAATTGTTTAAAACTATTAGAAACCATATTCAGATTCCAATTAACGTAATGATACGTCCTCGTTACGGTGATTTTTGCTACACAGAATATGAACACGAAATTATGTGCAGACAGGTGGAAAACTTTAAAAACGAAGGTGCGGATGCAGTTGTAATTGGGAGTTTAAATATTGACGGAACATTAAATGAAAAGCAGATGAAAGAACTTATTAAAGAGGCAGGTCAGTGTAAAATTACGCTTCATAGAGCTTTCGATATGTGTAAGGATTATTTTCAAACAATGGAAGAAGCCATAAAACTTGGTGTGGATACGATTTTAACTTCAGGAGGAAAACAGAACTGCATTGTAGGTGCTGAAACCATTAGAACTTTGGTTGAACAGGCGGAAGGAAGAATAGAAATATTAGTTGGTGCAGGTGTAAGTCAAAATAATATTGCAGAACTGATTAAGAGAACAAAAACCAAAAGCTTCCATATGTCGGGAAAAACAATTATAGAGAGCATAATGAAATATAGAAATCCAGACGTTTTTATGGGACTTCCGGGAATTAGTGAGTATAAAAAATATCAAACAGATGAAAAAATTATAAAACAGGTAGTAGAAATACTACAAAGAAATATAGAGTCCAAAACACAGATTCAGGAATAAAAATTTTAATTTAAGAAAATTAATATAATCTGAAAACTAAAAAGTAACTTGCAGGAAAATGCAAAAGAAGGAGGAAAAAGTGTATTCAGCATTATTAGTAATTATTTATTTAGCATTTATAAGTTTAGGTTTGCCTGATACTCTGTTGGGTTCAGCGTGGCCACAGATGCACATCGAACTTAATGCATCATTGTCTTCAGCAGGAATTATAACAATGATTATATCCCTGGGAACGGTTATATCAAGTTTGTTTTCAGACAGATTAAACATTAAGCTTGGAACGGGAAAAGTTACAGCTATTAGTGTATTAATGACAGCAGTAGCATTGCTTGGATTTTCACTATCACATAGTTTCATAATATTATGTGTGCTCGCAGTACCATATGGATTAGGTGCAGGAGCTGTAGATGCGGCATTAAATAATTATGTTGCACTACATTATTCCTCAAAACATATGAGCTGGCTTCACTGTTTCTGGGGAGTTGGCGCGTCAATAGGACCATATATTATAGGAACATGTATGGCTCACGGTTTAGGCTGGCGTGGTGGTTACAGTGTTATTTCAGTAATTCAGTTTACACTTACAGCAGCATTATTTATAACATTGCCATTATGGAAAAAAGTAGAAAACAGCGAAAACAATGTAAGCAATGAAAATAACGAAAGAACTCAGGAAGAGCCACAGGAGAGAAAAGCTAAATCATTATCAGAAGTATTACATATTAAAGGGGTAATCTACATTTTATTTGCATTCTTCTGCTATAGTGCAGTTGAGCAGACAACAACATTGTGGTGTGCAAGCTATCTTGTATTAAATAGAAGCATTGACAGCAACACAGCAGCCAAGTTTGCAGCATTATTCTACATAGGAATTACATTTGGACGTTTCCTGTGCGGATTTATTGCAGACAAGTTAGGCGACAAGAATATGATAAGACTTGGAATTATAATAATTGTGGCAGGTATTGTAATGTTATTTATGCCAATACCGGGTTCAGCCATTGCTTTGGCAGGACTTATAACAATAGGTCTTGGTTGCGCACCAATATATCCGTCAATTATTCATTCAACACCATTTAACTTTGGTGCGGATAATTCACAGGCGGTTATCGGAATACAGATGGCATTTGCTTATGTGGGAACAACATTTATGCCACCATTATTCGGACTTATTGCCCAGTATATTAACATAGGATTATTCCCGGTATATATTTTAATATTTACTGCAATAATGTTTATAACATCAGAGGCATTAAATAATATTAATAAAAATAAAGCTTATAAATAAAAACTTTAATAAAACTAAAACAATAAAAACTTATAATTACAAATAAAAGAAAAACAAAATTTCACTTGAGGGGAAAACTTAAATAAATCTTAAGAAATATATTCATAAATATTAGGTCTTTTAAGATAACATTACGATATCAGAAAAAAGAGATTAAGGTAATTGACAGAAACTATATCAGGAACAAAGACCATTAAGTTTATTGACAGAAAACATGTCAGGAACAATAAGTTTATGAATAAAAAAAGGTGATGAAAATCACGATTATAGGGGAGTGAAGAAAATGAATAATAACAAAAAAAGTCAGGTTAGAAATATATTAGGATTTGTATTAATCTATACTTTTATATTTTTGTCCTTGTTTTAAAAGTTGAACATTTCTTTTGCAAAGATTATGCAAAC
>OGXG01001821.1_pt1 | contig 10150 bp, 17 predicted proteins | sample 1576251 | NCBI WGS metagenome assembly OGXG01 (sample SAMEA3541533, study PRJEB24748) | human gut metagenome | biome: human gut; feature: human-associated habitat; material: faeces | place: China | collected 2012
TGGAGCAATTGGAAAGTAATGTGAGCCGTTGATGCTGTCCTTTTTCTTGAACATTTGAGCTACTAATTTTGCAACATCATGAATGTATATGAGGCAATAAATCAAATGAGGGCATGCAGTGAACGCGGGGAGACTTTTTCCTTTGCGTTCATGAGTTATAGCTATGAACGTCGGAGAAGTGAAGGTGTCGTGAAGATCGAACATGCCCGGCTTCGTAAACAAAGCCATAAGAAAAATAATCGATTTGCTGATTATATGCTGAATTTCATTGATATGGATACAATGGAGCATGGAATGTGTTGGCAACCTCTTCTTCTTGAGTTTAACGGTATCGAATTGGAACTGAAATAGATATGGATAATAAATATGAAAATATAGTACCTTGGAATGGGGCCAATGATACCGGACGAGATGTGCGTATGAAACTGGAACGTAACTTTTCCAAGGTAGCTGCCAATTTTTCAGAACTTGTAAACAGAGATGCAGAGTTCGAAGAATGGATTAATGCCATTATCGAAGAACTGAAGAACTTCCTTCGAAAGGATCGTCCGGACAAAACTAATTTTCTTTTATCTTTTCTGGCAGCTCGAAATACTCTGCTACCGCTTCCACAGCCGCAGGGAAGCCCTCATAATTGACGGGCTTTCTGTTTAATGTCGGATAGGCTTTATTTTCTATCTCCATTACCACGCCGCCGTTTTCAAGGCTCTGTCTGAACTTTACTTCGAAGCTCCCAAACGGGTCGCGGCTGATATCCTGTCTTGCCGTCAGTTTCCCGCCCTCGTACTTCCACCACATTCTGCTGAACTTCTCCACGTCAATACGCTTTTGATTTCTGCTCATTTTTCTACCTCCGCTTGACTTTCACAACCTTTTTGTAGTATAATAAAGATTATAATTTGTTTTATCTTTATTTTGACAACTATTCGGTTGTAATATGAGTATATCATATAACTATTTGGTTGTCAAGTATTTTTACGAGGTTTTTATGAAAAACAAAATTGCGGAGTTTCGTAAGGCTCAAAATTTAACTCAACGCCAACTTGCTGAAAAGCTTAATATTTATTATCAAGTGTTCCAACGTTGGGAGAATGGAGAACGAGCACCAACTGTAGAGACCGCTTTGCGCCTTGCACGAGTTCTTAATACAACAGTCGAGGAACTTTTTCAGCTTGAAGATTAATCGTCGTACAAGGCTTCTATCGTCGTTTCAAGGGCTTTGGAAATCTTTATTCCGACTTTAACATTTGGAAGTCGGTCGGTATTTTCATATCTTTGATATGCTTGCTGTGCGATCCCGATCCGTTCGGCCACTTGTTTCTGCGTGAGGTTTAATTCCTCTCGGCGAGCTTTTAACTTGTTCATTTGTTTACTCCCGATAAATTTATTGAGGTGCTATTATGGAAATTGTAGCTTTCGTCTTGTCAATTCATTTTCAGATTTCAAAACCTGAAACAAAAAATTAACTTTTAAGATTTATACCAATAAAAAAATATTTAAGAAGAAGTTAAAATACAAATTAGACTGATAATAGCTCCCGCAATTCCAAATATAAACGACATTATGCTCAAAACAAGAGTAATAATAGTATTTTTTAATTTAGAATTATTTTTCTTTTCCATTTTCAAGCCGTAAGTCCTCGAATTTATCCCAAAATTTATCGAATATCGCTGTATCGTACACCCCTTTTTTATCGGTGATAGCTCCCACCTCGATTGCCGCTATTAAAGCCAATCCTTTTTCCGTCCAGCTTCCATTTTGTATTAAATCGTCTCCGCAAAGTAAGACAGAATCTTCTTCGATAAATGGTCTCATTCTCTCCTCCCTGCAGGCTTCGGCCGGCTTTTTTTGGCTTCTTTTCGTCTTAATCGTCATACGGCATTGGGATACCGCTCAATGCTTCAACAAGTTCTACGTTCCAGTCGGTCACTAACACAGTCATGTGTGGGCGACCTTTTTTTCTTAACAGTTCTACAAGCGGTTGTGCTGCCGATTCCAATTCTTCAGGAGTGATTTTTGCTCGAAAAATGTTATTCTCGTCTTTTTGTTTTGCCTCGATCTCAAAATCTCTGTAACAAACGTCACCAACCCCTATAACACGCTCGTTGAAAATATCATAGGTTTTAAGCTCAAAACATTCACCCTCTTTTTTCACGATTACCCGTCCTCGCATTCTTCCTCTATAAGGTACAGGAGCGAAAATAACATTTTTATCATAATGTTCATCGCTCTCTCTTACCCAATCGCCTATTTCTAAATTCTTAAATTCTTCACTCGTCATAATTTCTCCTTTCGCCCAAGGCCTTTATTCTTTGCTCGTAAAACACGCGATTACTTCGTCAACCGATACGCCAAAAACTTCTGCAATCTTAGGAATCGTAACCGTTTTGGGAGTCCCTCGGCCTGTAACCCATTTAGAAACCAACGCCTGTGTTACACCTAATTTTCGAGCAAGCTCGATTTGCGTATAACCTGAAGTTCTTAAAAGCTGTCGAAACATTTCTTTTACCTCCTATCTATAACTTCAAGACTATTATAATACCTTAGATTCTATTTGTCAACTGTTTTATAACTAAAACTTGTAATTTTTTTTAATTTTTTTCTTTCTTCCTCTGGAATATACTCCGTTATCTTCATACAAGACAATTCTTTTAATATATACTTTACTATCGAGGCAAGATATATACTCGTTATTGTAAGCAATCCACAATATCCAGCGGAACTTTCTGTATGCGTTTCTATTTTCATAAAAGAAATAAGCAAAATCCCCCAAGCAATAGCGACTAAATACAAAATTTTATAAACTAATTTAAGCCTTTTTTCTCTCAAATCAAATTCTTGTTGAATATAGTCCTCTTTATACTTCTTTTCGTCTTCTGTCATTAAAGTATTCTCCTTAATTGTAGGCATATGTTAACATATTTTCCATTAAATGTCAATACATAAATAAAAAAGAGGGCCGAACTTATAAAAGTCCGACCCTCTTTTCGTCTCCGTGTTTAACGGAATGGTTATAACAATTTGGTTTTAAATTGGCAAGCGATTTTGCAGGGAAATGTAAAAATCTTTTATATACTACTTTACTTCTTAAAATTGCCTTATATCTTTTAACAGATATTCTCCCCAATCATTATCGGGAAACCCAAGCAAACGAATATCGACGCAAGGGAAATCTGAAAGCAATAAGCCTATTTGAGCTACAAACTTTTTCCAATGCTCGTCATTCGGCAACAAATGTTTTAGACAAATCAATGTCGCAAATACTCGTAAATTGCTTATTCCGTTCTGTCTATATTGTTCATACAAATTTGGAGTTATAGAAAGATTATTGTTATAAAGCCTCCCGTAGTGAGCGCAAATATTCCTCACAAACGCTAAATGTTCAAACCAGCTTTCCAAATATGTATAGCCCACACCGTATGCTTGCGCTATTGCTTTCTTATCAGTGTTCTTCATATTCTTGAAAAATTTTGACAGGGTACCAAAACTAAAAAGTTCTACTAAAGCGTAAAACGGTAATTCGCCTCCTTCGTAGTTATCCCTAAAATTTTTCACGAAAGGAGCCTTCCCGTTTCTCTTTAGTTCCACGTCCACTTCTTCTAAAAACTTTTCATGATATTCAGTAATTTTGAAATTGTTACTATCTTTATCCCCTAATATCCCATAAGTGCAAGAGAAATAGTTTGCTATACGGCAACGTAAATTAATTTCTACTTTTTCAATTTCAGGAAAAATCAAATGCCGAAATTTTGCATTAAACAAATATAAACCTTTAATTTTATTGAAAGTAACCCCTTCATTATAATTAGCGTTTCGTTCCTTCAAACCAAAACCATATGCTTTTATTAACCGAAAATAAGATACGTTATTCAAAAACTCTATCGCTTCTTCTTTATTTTCAACGGTACACCCTAAGGTTTCCAGATTTTCAACTTGTTTTTCTACGGTTATCGGAGGTTGATGAGATTTAAGCATTTATCTTTTGTCCTAAAAATTAAATGACCTCGCGTGGTACGCATTGTAAAGAGGCGTGCGAGGTTCTGTTGATATTAGTATATGCTATTTTATCTAAAAAGTCAACTATTTTGGTGAAAAAAATTTTACTTTTTTTGTTTGTATTAATCTGTATTAATCTATATTGACCTGTATTAGCCTGTATTTATTTTTAATATCACAAAAAACACCCCGACAAAGCAGTATTACCTGCCATGTCGGGGTTTTCTCAATCCTCATAATCATGTGAAGCGAGCACGGTCACGAGCCAAATCAAGAATATTGTAATCATACGCTCTCCTCTTTGCTCGCTTTGGTTTTCGGCGGATTCGCCTTGCACCAGTCTAGAAAATTATCCGCTTCCGACGCTTTTAAGCGATAGCGGTTGCATTCCGTCACCGTCGTGTTCTGCCATGCGAAAATAAACTTATTCGCTACGTTGATGATAATAAACGCCACCTTGATTAATGCCATAATTACCGTTTGTTTGTTGAAATTCATCAGCAGGTCCACTCCGATAGAACAGGCGAACAGGGAAGAAATAATATTTGTCACGATCGAATTAACGCTGTTTATCTTGTTCGCCACGTCCGCGCGGTAGGCTTCCGACGGCGAGCGGTAGGCTTTGGCGGTTTCCTCCCATCTTAAGAAGTCGGGGTCATAGTGATGGATTTTCACTTTATTGGCTTTCCGTATCGCTTTTTTCTGTCCGTCGGTCAATAAATCGTTCGGATATTGAGCGCGTATCTCCCGCAGGGTTTTGCCTGCATATTTTTCGACGTATGCAGAAAAGTCAAGGTTATAATTCAGACAAATTACCTTTCGGACGTTATTCTGTTCGGTGATTTCATAGTTTCTGCAATATTCCGCAATTCTTGCCCCGTAACCCTGTGCACGAAGCTCTTTTAGCTTTTTATCGGCGAGTTCCCGCACTTCGGTAAATCCTTCCGTCATGTGAGCTTTATTTGTCGCTATCTTCTTGGTCACCGTACCCAGAGAATAGCTCCCCACCATCAGCCATACGCAATTAACGGAAAAGTCTTTTACCCCGATTTCCCCGTCAAAACAAAGCGTAACAAAATAAGTCGCCAACATTGCCAAGAATATGGATACGGCGGTAGAGATAAGTACCCCGTTTACAAATGCGTTTATATTCTTTTTCGGCTTGATCACGGGCGCGTAAATAATCTGTTCAGGTTTCTCTGTCTTGATAGGTTCAATCATTTATCGCCTCCGTTCAGGTTTGTTACCTCCACCTGCCCACAGTGGCGCCAAAGTTCCTCAAACTCTTTGGACAGCTTGAAGCAGATCGCCCCGAGCGTATTCCCGATCGCCGCAAACGCAAAGACGAACGTCAAGCCCTCTATCGTGGCTTTCTCCATGGAATTGACCAGCGCCATAAGTCCGAACAGTACCCAGCAGATCACCGCGGCGTTAGGGCTTTTCATGACCTTTATGAGCGCTTTATACAGCGGCAGCGCGGCGCATACCACGACGACCACGAACACCCCCGACAGTGTGCTGTCCGCGTCTTTAACCACGATTACGGGCAATTTCAATATCCCTGCTATTAAAGTAGGCACGACGCAAAACGCCATGCCCACCCAATACGCGATTAATCTTGCGTTGTAGTACAACTCTTTAGAGTGCTTGATCTTCTTCATCGGATTTCTCCTTTGTCTCGCCGTCTATCTCTCGGATCGCCGCGTTCAGATCATGCTTGATCGCCTCCTTGCTCGCCGCGCCGATGTTTGTTCGGTCCGCAAACTGCATAAAGGCTTTCGTAAAATTCGCCAATGCCTTTTTCAAGGCTTCCACGTCCCTTTTCGTGCTATCGCCCGTTTGCCCGTTGTGGTTGCTCTCGTCTATTAAACCGTTGGTGCCTTTAAGCTGTAGATCCAGCTTCTCGGAAACTTCTTTGAGCTGCTTTTTCAGTTTCCCGTTCTTGACGTTGGTATAGACGAGATAGACGACGAACACGAGAAGTTGCGCCACGCTCGCTATTGTAGAGATCGTCACTTGCTTTTCGGAAGCGGCCGCTTTTATCGCCTCCACCGCTTTTGCGTATTCGCTCCCTATCCCCGCTTGGTCCGCGTACTTTTGGACCCAGGCGAGAAACGCGTCTAAATCGAACTCGGGATCGGGCGCGGGTGTTTCCTCGACTACAGAGCTATCGCCGCTTGTAGCCCCGTCTGCGCTGTCCTGCGAGGTTTCTATCGACGTTTCCTCTGCGGCTGCCGAATATGTACCCGCACCGAAAATCAGGCCTATGCACACCGACAAAAGCGCGACTAAAATCACGACAATCAACACGTTTATAATTCTTTTCTTTTTCATCTTCGTTTCCTCTTATTTATTCATCGTTCCCAATACGCCGCGCTCGGCCCTATCATCCGCGCGTTTAGACATCCACATGAGAGCTTCTTCTATATGTGTAAGCGCACAGGCGTTTTCTCTTGTCTTGTATTCACCGTTTTGGAAAGATTGTAAACGGTGACGTACGATCTCCAACAGGTCGCTGTCTAAAATCCCGGCAACAGAATTTTCCTCTTTCCTCGCGCCGTTCTGGAATTGAATGTCAAGTAATTTTTCGCCCGTATCAGCACGACGTATTTCGTAATTGTGCCTACCATTCCCTGGACCTGCTACATCTTCTACAAAGATTTCGTTAAGATTGTTGTTACGTTGAACTCTGAAATTGATTTTATCCATTTTCTTTTTACTCCTTGAATGTTACTTCTACGCCGTTATCTGCGTAGTCTTTGAATTTTGCGAGAAGCTCTTCTTTTACCTCGATTTCTTCGGCCAAAGCAATTTCGAGCTTCTCTATCTTTTCTTCCTGAATACGGACGGTCTTTGTCAGACTTGCGACCGTATTCTGCAAATCCGTTAGAAGTCCGTGGGCGTAAAACTGTCCCTCGATATCTTTTAATATCAGAGGCTCGACGTCGTACTCCGAAACTTTCACCCCGCGAACGCAATGAATGACTTTTCCGTCTAATTGCCCCGCTTTCAGTTCCTCAATCGGAATTGCCGTTTTACAGGCCTTGAGCGTTACTTTCTTCTCTGCCTGACTGTTTATCCGATAGATGAATATAAACTCGCCCGACAAGCCTTTTACGCCCTCAAAATCGAGTTCAAGCGCATTGTCTGCAATAGAAAAGGCAGGCTCTGCAAACCTGCCAATTCCATGATATTTAAGATACACTTTCATTCTGTTTCAGCCTCCCTTTCCGCCGCAAGGAGATGTGCGATTTTGTAATTGGCTTCAAGGTCAAATTTCTGTTGCCATTCTTCTATCAGGTTTTTTATATAGTCGGGTACGCCTTCCTCGACTTTTGCCTCATCAAGGAGAACGATAATCCGATTGAACATTTCCTGGACGAGAGTATAGGCTTCTACCTTCGGATAGGTCTTTGCAGGGATAGCGTCGTATTCTTCGAGAGCTTCCGTAATCGAGACTTCGGGAATGCCGATAGAAATCCCGTTTTCAATAATACTGTCCGCACAATCTAACGCCAATTTGTAATACTCCTCCATGTTCTCATGGTCGCTTGGAAAATTTTTTGAAATGATGTTATGATGTAATACCCAAATATTTTCAACGCCCACCTTTAAGGCTTTTTCTGCTGAACGATAGTTTTTCATGTTTTCTCCTTATTTAATCCACCTCGGCCTTTCGGGGATAATCCCCGTTTCGGGTGCGTCCAGCCATGCTTTGCGCCAGTTCTGGACTTCGGCTTTTTGCTCCTCGGTTAAAGAAGCGTACCATGCCGCTCTGTCTGCTATGTCAAAGCATTCTTTGCGGCGCAATTGCCGAATTGCTAAACTTTCCACGGCCGTACCTTTCAGCTCGGGCAGTTCCTCACGTTTCAAAGGCCTGCGTGTTATCTTTTTAGACATTTGTCGTTCCTCCTGTTAGGGTAAAGTAGTCTTGTTTGACGGTGTTTTCCGCGCCGTACTCGCTGTTATCCGTCGGGCCTTGCTCTATCGTTTCGCTTCCGTTTTTCCATGCGATATACTTTGATTTATTGAACGGCGTCGCTTCGGTCGTGGCTTCGGCGGTTTTGTAGGTCACGGTCAAAGGATTTCCTGCTCCTGCCCATGCGGCAAGTTGGGATTTCCATTCGGTAACACTTTTAATCGTACTGCCTGAACCTAAGCGAATATACACATATCCCCTGAGTACTAATATGCCAATATCGTTTCCCGTATCATTTTCACCGGAAAGTTTATAATCGTATTTGTTACATATGCAAGGGACTTTGGTTTTCTGTGCTTCTACGGATATAGGTGTATAATATCGATAGTTGTAAAAATTATTTTCCGCATTTCCGGTCAAATACCACTCTTCCGTCCCGTCAAACGTCAAAGTATTACTCTGTCGTTTCGTTTCTCCCGTTTCGGGATAGACGACGTCATATTCGGCTAACTCGATAGGCGTTTCAGCGGAAAGAGTGTCGGAGATGTACGGCTCGTAGGCGGTGGCTGTCGTGCCGAATTGAAGCATGGGCTTAAATATAAGATTATTTACTGTTTGACTAGGGTTAACTATAATATTTACATTTTTGTTTACAATATCATCTTGTAATGTGAAGGTTACACCATTGCCAGTTCTGTCATTTGGCTCGGATGGAATATCAATATAAAATTGGCAAATACCTGCATTTGCAACGTTCGCAAAACTTCTTAAAGCATAAGTTCCTGCATTTAAAGATATTTTCGCAAGGTTGAATATACTTGGATTCACCGTTGTCGTTCCGTTCGCTGTAATCGAGCCGTCCGAATTTACGGTAAATGTAATACCATTTTCTGTTTTTGTGCTTTCCTCGTATGGATACGGTATCAAATTTCGCCCCGTGCTGACGATTTTCTCGAAGCTCGCATTTTTCAGCCCCGCAAACCACTTGCTGTACGGTTTTGCGGTCGTGCCTGCGTTTAGCATAGGACGGAATACGAGATTGTTTACGGTTGTTCCCGATTTTATAACAATTCGCCAAGCTTGATCGGAGGGTAAATTATTGAGCACTACGCCATTTCCCGTGTCTTTGCTCGCTGTAAAACTTTCCGAGATATAATATGTCGTATCACTACCGCCCGTGGGACAACCACTTAAAAAGTAGCTTTCAGAATAACTTTGAATAGGACCTCTTAATAGCATAAAATCCGCGTCGGAGGTTGCCGTCCCGTTTACCGTAACGCTTCCGTCAGAGTTAACCGTAAAAGTAACTCCGTTTGCCGTTTTTGTCGTTTCTGCATACGGATACGGTATCAAATTTTCCGTCGCAACGGTTTTGCCTCGGATTTCCTTAACCGTCGTTTGTACTCCGTCAACGATATTCTCGCCGTCGGCCGTCTCTCTCGTCGTGTAGGCCTGCTCCAAGGTAGTTACCGTTACTACCTGCGCCTGTTCTAAAATCGTGTATAAATCCTCGACATTTTGGTTTGTTTGCGCAAGCTGGCCTTGCGTGGCGTAGTCCGTGGGAATGTCGCTTTTTAACGCCATGAGACCGCTTTTCTCGGGGTAAGTCACCTCATAGCTATAACCGTCCACGGTATAGACGAAGGAATCTTTCATATAGGACGTACGCCACGTTTGCCCGCCAACGGTTATAGGCGACGTAAAGGCTTTTATCCCGTCTATCGTCTGATCGGTGTCTGTCGTAACTATGTTCTCGGGTATATCTGATGTCAAAGCAAGTGTTCCAGATTTTACAGGGTATTTGAAACGATCGCTACCTTTCACTATAGCGTCCGCGTCTATGCCGACACCATTAATAGAAGTAAACCCATTAAATGTATTTATTCCTGTATGCGTTTTGTTTCCTGAAATTGTCTGATTGGTATCGACAGTCACATACTTATTCGGCAAGCCTCCGATTTCGTTCTGGATTTCCGTTAGCGTTGCCTTTATCTTATCCAGCTCGGTTGGGTCTATCGGTTCGTCCTGACCTAAATAAGCACTCTCTAAAACGATTAAATCGGCTGTTTGCGTTGTAGTTACCGAGATAATCGTCTGCGCGTCTGGGGTTGTATTATCTATGCTTTCCACGTTCACCACGACGGTTTGCGTTCCTGCATACACGCAGAACTCTTTCGGCATAATCGTCGTATATACTCTAAATTCATGGCTGGTGGTTGACCAATCACAATACAA
>OGXG01001826.1_pt1 | contig 10139 bp, 9 predicted proteins | sample 1576251 | NCBI WGS metagenome assembly OGXG01 (sample SAMEA3541533, study PRJEB24748) | human gut metagenome | biome: human gut; feature: human-associated habitat; material: faeces | place: China | collected 2012
CGTCATTGCTCTGGAACGTCCCGAACGCAAGATTGTAGTCCCACGGGATCATCGCCAGCTTCCCATCCTGCTCATAGAGATAATAGTTGTGGATCATCGAGCCGGTGTAGCTATCCCCGTTGACCACAAAATTGTGGACGACGAAATAGCGCAGCACCTCGTCCGTGTCGAGCACGAAGCTGCGGTTGGCGCCGATCCACGCCTTTGCGTCGGCCGCATACTGCGCGAAGCTCGTCTGGCCGAGCGGCATAACGTGCCTCTGCGCGTCCTCGGGCGACGGTGCGGCACAGCTCGTGACGGAAAGCAGAATCGAGGCGGCGAGAATTCCGGAACGGACGAACATGAAGGACTCCTGAAAACGGGTGGGTGAGGACACTTTCTCACGTTCAGCCTGAAACCTCAAGTGCACGCTCGATCCCCGCACGCGCATGTGCCGTAGCGGGTCTGCGGCGCCGCACGCCCACCCCGTACTCGACACGCTCCTCAACGTGCGCAGACGTCCTCAAAAAATCCTCGACCCGGCGCGCCTTAATCGGTACAATGCGAGGTTTGCTTTTTTCAACCAACACCAAGAAAGATATCCAACCAGAGACGCCATTATGAAAACGATCGAAAAGCCGAAGATGACCTGTCTGCAGCTCACGATGGCCGTGATGCTCAACATGCTCGGATCCTCCATCATCCTGATGCCGACGAAGCTCGCTGAAGTCGGCACGATGTCCATCCTGGCCTGGCTCGTCACCATCAGCGGTGCGACCACCATTGCCTACGTCTTTGCCAAGTGCGGCATGTTCAGCAAGAGGCGGTGCAGTGGGCCGTAATCCGCTCTGCATTATTATTCCCTGCCATCGCGTAATAGGCGCTGATGGCAGCCTTACCGGCTATGGCGGCGGTATGTGGCGCAAGGTGCGTTTGTTAGAGATAGAAAAGACAGATATGAGTAAATTAACTGTACCGACAAAGGGCACAGCGTTATAAAGGAGTTTTTATATGAATAAAATGTATTATCCTGTTGTCGCGTTGGCATTGGGACATCTTGTTACCGATATGCAGGCTGGGGCTCTGCCTATCGTTTTACCGCAGCTGAAGGAGCTGTTTTCCTTGAGCTATTCACAATTGGCAGCGATTGTACTGCTGCAAAATATTATGTCATCCGTTATTCAGCCGGCCTTCGGCTATCTTACCGACAGGCGCTCGCTGCCACGCTTTCTGCCGCTTTGTGCGGCGCTGGCAGGTGCAGGCTTTGCCTTTGTGGGCTGGGTTTCCAGCTATACGCTGCTTTTATGCACGGTTATTTTTATCAGCCTGGCGAGTGCAACATACCATCCGCAGGCTTCCAAAACTGTCAACTTTTTGAGCGATGATACCAACCGCACGAAGAATATGGGCTTGTTTTCTATTGGCGGTAACGCCGGTATGGCAGTTGGTTCTATATTTATGACCTTTCTTTTAGGCTTGGCCGGTGGTATTCATAACACCATGTATTTTGCTGTTCCCGGACTGCTAGTATTCTTGCTGATGGCAAAGGCGATGCCGGATTATATCCGCGTAAACAAGGAGCATGAGGTACAGCAGGCTAAGAAGGCTGCTGACGGTACAAGCGAAAAAATGTCATATTTTGCGCTCTTTTTGATTTTGTTCTATATCTTCATGCGTTCTTCTATTCACAGCGGTATTTCAACATATCTGCCGTTGTATTTTATGAAGTTCTGCGGCTTTGAGGCAGTTTTCTCCAGCAGCCTGGTGTCCGGCTTCCTTTTAGGCGGTGTGGCAGGTACCTATGTCGGTTCAATTTTGAGTGACAGACTGGGAGCACGCAAAATTCTCTTGGGCTCTATTACGCTGAGCATTCCGGCAATTTACTGTATTACGATTGCTACAACTAAGCTTTTTGCTATGGCATCGGTTGTTATCGCAGGCTTTTGCATCATCGGTTCCTTTGCGACGACCATTATTATTGCTCAATGTATGATGCCGAATAATGTGGGCATGGCATCCGGTCTGACAATCGGTTTCAGCGTTGGCTTAGGCGGTTTTGGCGTAACAATTCTTGGCGTGCTGGCCGATAAGTTCGGCCTGCCGATGGTTATGCAGCTTTTGGTGTGGCTGCCGATTATAGCTGCGATTACGGCTATTTGGATACCGATACCGAAAAAATTACAAAAATAAAATAACATATGCTGAAAAAATGGTCCTCGAAATTTTCCGCTTGTCTTTAGTAAATCATATAATAAATTTTTACAGAGGGGTATTTTCTTATGGATAATTACAGACTAGGCATTTTTTATGGTCTTGGAGCCTATCTTTTATGGGGCGTGCTGCCGATATACTGGAAGCTGCTGCAGCATGTTGAGGCGATGGAAATTTTGGCGAGCCGTTTTTTATGGTCGGCCGTTTTCGTTTTTCTCTTGTTATTGGCAACAGGCAAGCTAAACATCTTCATGCAGGAAACCAAGGCGATTTTCAGTACGAAAAAGACAGCCTGCTGCATGGTGTTGGCAGCAATTATGATCAGCTTCAACTGGGGTATTTTTATCTGGGCGGTAGAAGCTGGACGCATTGTAGAAACAAGCATGGGCTATTATATCAGCCCGCTGATGAATGTACTCTTTGGTGTAGTATTTCTGCGTGAGCGCCTTGCTAAGCTGCAGATTGCAGCAGTTAGCTGCGCTGCTGTCGGCATTGGTGTGATTATTGTCCATAACGGCGGCCTGCCTTGGGTAGCACTGACGCTGCCATTAACCTTTGCCTTCTATGGTTTACTGAAAAAAATTATTATTGCCCAACCGATGACGAGTATTCTGTTGGAAACATTATTGATTTCGCCTTTGGCTGCAGGCTACTTATATTACCTTAGTATTAACGAAGGTACTGTTTATCAAAGCTGTGATATGAATACGTTGCTGCTTTTAGCAGGTGCGGGCGCTGTTACGGCGACACCGATGCTCCTTTTTACGGCCTGCGCGCGCAAGCTGCCGTTGAATATTGTTGGCTTTTTGCAATATATTTCGCCTTCTATCTCGCTGATGATTGGCGTGCTGATTTACGGTGAACCTTTTACCGGTACCACTGCTATAGCCTTTGGCTGCATTTGGGCGGGACTGGCACTGTTTATCTGGTCGCAGCTAAGAAGATAAAAAACTCCTGCAGGCAGGCTGAAGGCCTGGAGGCAGGAGTGTTTGCGTTTAGCAATAATGCCCATTTTTGAAAATATATGCTGATTATGCTATAATTATATTTGTTTTTTATGGAGGTGTTATAGTGAGCTTTTTCTCAGATAAGTGGCGCGGTATTATTTTATGTGCTGTTTTGGCTGTGCCGTGCTGGTTTTTAGGCAAGCTGGTGCCTGTTGTCGGTGCACCTGTCTTTGCAATTCTTTTAGGCATGCTGGTAGCGCTTGTGTGGCCCGTAGAGGCTGCGTTTAAAAGCGGTGTAGGCTTTGTATCCAAAAAGGTGCTGCAATACGCAGTAATCCTGCTTGGCTTCGGTCTGAATATTTCCGTAGTGCTGGCAACTGGTAAGCAGTCTCTGCCGATTATCGTCTGCACGATTGCAACTTCGCTTATTGTGGCCTATGTGTTGCATAAGGTGATGAAAATTCCTGGCAAGATTTCCACACTTATCGGTGTAGGTTCGTCTATCTGTGGCGGCAGTGCAGTGGCTGCGACAGCGCCTGTCATCAAGGCAGATGATGAAGAGGTGGCGCAGGCTATCAGCGTTATTTTTTTCTTCAATGTGCTGGCAGCGCTGCTTTTTCCTTGGTTGGGTACAGTGTTGGGATTTTCTACAACAAGCGGTGAAGCCTTCGGTATTTTTGCTGGTACTGCTGTTAACGATACTTCTTCGGTTACGGCAACGGCGGCGACTTGGGATGCAATGTTCGGCTTAGGCACGGCAACTTTGGATAAGGCGGTGACGGTAAAGCTGACGCGTACACTGGCAATTATTCCGATTACGTTGGTATTAGGTTATCTCGTAGGCAAGCGCGAACAGGGGGCAAATCATGAAGTTAATATCAGGAGCATTGTGCCGAGCTTTATACTGTACTTCGTACTGGCTTCGCTTATCACTACGTTGGCGACAAGCATGGGCGTAGTAGCAGAGGTTTTTGCACCGCTTAAATGGCTCAGCAAGTTCTTTATCGTTATGGCGATGGCTGCGGTAGGTCTGAATACGAATATCGTCAAGCTTGTGACAACAAGCAGCAAGCCTTTGGGACTCGGTCTTGGCTGTTGGGCAGGTATTACGTTTGTGAGCCTGCTTTTGCAGCATCTGCTTAATCTCTGGTAAGCAGAATAAAATTTAATTTTGCATCGGAAACAGCGACAAATAATAGTTTGTTCGCTGTTTTTGACGTTTTAAAAGGCTGTTTTGCTTGTGAGCGGGACGAAGCTGGACCCATAGATATAGTGTTGTGGAAATCTCCCCCTAGTTGTTATTAAAGTTATCCACAGATTGTGCATAACATGTTGATAATTGTGTAAAATCCTTGTAAACAAGCCACTTTTTTCTCAGAGGCTGGTGGATAACACTCTGTATAACTAAAAGTTATGCACAAAAACTGTGGATAAGTCTGTTGATACTGTTGATAACCTTACACTAAATATCGGAAAAGGAGGATATATTTTCCAGGAAAACAAGATAATTTCCTATTGCTGCGGTGGTATTTTGTATACAAACGCAAGTTTTTTTGCTATCTGCAAAGTTTTTGCTTGCGTAATAGACGATTTTTGTTCATAATATTACTATGACTAATTGTAAGTAAATGGAGGAAGATTAGGTTATGGCATTAAAGCAAATGGATGCATTGGCAGCTTTGCGTGAGGCTGCAGGTGAAGTTATAGAAACTTCTTTGTGTGATGTACAGGGTAGCTGGCTGGCACTGGTAAATACTGAGGAAGGCAAGCGCCTGGCTTTTGCTGCGAAGGGTGAAGCTGCTCTGAGCGCACTGTGGAAGGATGTTGAAAAGGAAGCAGACGTTAAGGACGTACATGTTTCCGTTATGGCCTTGAATGCGAATAATGCTGCGCTGGTGCGCCGCTATGTTAAATGGACTGCACCGACTGCCTGCGGCACAAAGGGTGCCAGCATCGGCTTCAGCGATTGGCTGGGCGAAGCAGATGCAGTTGTGGCGGAGCTGTTCGGCAAGCGTCAGCTGAAACCGGTATTGGTTGATTTTACTACCGAGGACAGCGAGGCTTTGCAGCGCTATTTTGTACAGGCTGTGGATACCGCAACCTGGGGCGTGCTCGAAGAGGGCTACAAGGAAGGCTACGGCGCTAATGCTGCCGGCCTGAAAACCGAAGAAGAAATTGTGAAGGCTTTGCTTTACGGTTACAGCATGATTGGCTTTGACTGCAGCGATAAGATTGACCTGGGGATTGAAAAGCTGTCCGACGAGGCTGTTGACAAACGCTTTGAGCAGTTCAACGAAACCTTCCGTGCTGCTGTGCATGCTTCCTATCTGAACGCTGAGTTCAAGGTTGGCACCAGCAAGATTACCTTTACGGAAAATCAGCTGCATCGCATTGTTCTGGAATACGGCGAAGCAATTATGCATATCCAGTTCATCTATAACTCCTATTTGAAAAATACTCCGTGGGATATTGACTTTGAGCTGGACCTTTCCAAGCCCGGTAAGGTGCTGACTCCGCAGGAGCATTATCTGATCGGCAACGAGCTGCAGCGTAACGGCATCAAGCTGAGCTCTATCTGCCTCGACCCGCTGAAGGACTCTGAGGCTGTAAACGATAACCTGCAGCTGCACTGCGAGATTGCCGACACCTTCGGCTATCGCCTGAGCTTTAAAAATGCGGATATCGCTATGAACGATACTGCTGCTGCTATGAAATATCTGAAGGGCAAGGTTCATTTCAAAATGAACAATATCCTCTGGATGAGCGCAATAGAGCTGGTAAAAGCTCTGGATGCCGACCTGTTCGGCAAGCTGTGTGCTGCTTGTGGCTGTGAGGCTACAGCAGATGCTGCTGACCGTGCACTGGTGCTTGGCTACAGAAAGGCGCTGAATCCGAAGGAGGAAAGCAATGTTGCTGCTGACATGAAGGCTTTCCTGGAAGCGCATCATGCTGAATATGCTGCAGCAATCAAAGAGAATGTTGCTGCTAAATTAAAGAACATCTAAGATAAAAATTTAAGGGCTTCCCAAAAAAATTTTGGGAAGTCTTTTGTTTTAAACGATACAAAGCACTGTCTTTAACGTGTTTTTGTATAATGGATATTAGTGTACTTTGTCTACTGAAAAGTAGCGCGAAATTTGTAATCGTTTGATTAGTTTGTGTACAATAGACAAAAGGCTGAAAATGTTCATATACAGTGACTAAAAGAAGAAAAATGTAAAATTTTACAAAAAGGTGTTGACAAACGATGTAGATGGGTGTATAGTATCAGTAATTTCAAATTGACAACCAAAGGTTATGATTGGGACTAAAGATAAGCGTAGAGTTTTAGAGAGCCGGTGTCTGGTGCAAACCGGTACGAAGCCTTATTGATTAAATCACCCATGAACTCGTCAGCGAAAGCTTTGCAAGTAGACTGATGCGCAACGGATGCGTTATTTCCGAGCCGGTTGATGGACTGGTGCTGAAAGTAATAAATTAGGGTGGTACCGCGTATTATACGCCCCTGCATATATGCAGGGGCGTTTTTTTAATACTACTCCTAAAAAGTCCATTAAAAGATAATTGATTTAGTAGTAAATTCAGGTGTTCTTGATAGGAGGAATTAAAATGTTTGAAAAGGTATTGGTAACTGGTCAGAATGATGAAACTTTATTGCCGCGTGTATTGCGTGTGCTTTCCAAGCAAGGTGCTCAGGTACGCTCCCTGCGCATGGATGCAGAAGAAAATCGTCTGAAGCTGGAAATCCAGCTGGCAGATGTAGCTGCTGCTCAGGTTGCCAAGCTGCTGGCTAAGCAGGTTGCAGTTGAGTCTGTAGCTACTATGGCGTAAGGGGGACGGACTGATGAAGCTGAAAGGCTCAGAAGCCATTGTAAAGGTCCTTTTGGAGCAGGGCGTAGATACAGTATTCGGTTATCCCGGAGGTGCTGTGATTCCGCTGTATGATGCATTGTACGATGCACCGCTGAAAAATGTGCTGACCGCACATGAGCAGGGCGCTATTCACGCAGCTGACGGCTATGCCCGTGCGAGCGGCAGAACCGGCGTATGTATCGTAACCTCCGGTCCCGGTGCCACAAACATTGTTACCGGCCTGGCAACTGCTTATCTTGATTCCATTCCGCTGGTAGCGATTACCGGTCAGGTTGGCGTAAGCATGCTGGGACGCGATTCCTTTCAGGAGATTGATATTGTCGGCGTTACAATGCCGATTACCAAATACAACATGCTGGTACGCAGCAAGGAAGAGCTGCTGCCGGCACTGCGCAAGGCATTTGCCTTGGCACAGGAGGGCAGACCGGGACCTGTGCTGGTGGATATTCCCAGCAGCGTACAGGTTGAGGAGCTGGAATGGAGCGAGCCGCAGGCAGCTTCTGCAGCGGAAGAGCTGCCACAGGCAACAGCGGAGCAGCTGCAGCAGGCAGCTGAGGTGCTGAACAAGGCGCAACGCCCGGTGCTGCTGGTTGGCGGCGGCGCTGTTAACAGCGCCGCGCAGGAAGAACTGCTGGAGCTGGCCCAAAAGGCTGATTTGCCGGTAGTAAATACGCTGATGGGCATCGGCGTTTATCCCGAGTCTGACGAACGCTCCCTGGGCATGACCGGCATGCATGGTCATATCGCTTCCAACATGGCTGTAGCGCAGGCTGATGTGCTGGTAGTCGCAGGCAGCCGCTTCAGCGACCGCGTAACCGGTGACCGCAACCGTTACGTAGGACAAAAGACGATTATCCAGCTTGATATCGACCCGACGGAAATAGATAAAAATATAGCAACAAGCCTTTCCGTAATGGGTGATGTAAAGCAGACACTGCAAAGCCTGCTGCCGTTGGTGCAGAAGGTAGCACACGCCGATTGGTGGCAGCAGATTAAGGCTTGGGATGCAACAGAGGACCGCAGCCTGCTGGCTGGCGACCGCCTGACAGCTCCCTGGATGATGAAGGAACTGAGCCGTAGCTTTGAAGGCGAAAATCCGATTTATGTAACTGACGTTGGTCAGAACCAGATGTGGGCAGCACAGCATTTAGTTGTCGATAAACCGCGTCACCATCTGACGAGCGGTGGTTGCGGTACGATGGGTTTCGGTCTCCCAGGCGCGTTGGGTGCAGCTTTTGCCGAGCCTGATAAGCAGGTAGTGCATATCTGTGGTGACGGCGGCTTCAAGATGACCGGCATGGAGCTGTATACGGCAGCTCGTGAAGGCAAAAAGCTAATCAGTATCGTTATTAATAACAGCTGCTTAGGCATGGTCCGTCAATGGCAGCAGCTCTTCTACAACGAGCATTACTCCAATACGCTGCTGACTGAGTTTGACTTCATCGGTTTTGCTCATTCCTGTGGTGCAGGCGGACGCAGAGCAGCGACCTGCAAGGAATTTAAGGAAGCGCTGAAGGCAGCACGCGAGGCTGACAAGCCCTTCCTGATTGAAGTAATCGTAGAGCAGGGTGATCTGGTAGAGCCTATGGTGGCAGCCGGTGCTGCGGTAGATGACTTCGTCAAGATTAACAGATGCAGATAAACAGCTATAAATAAGGGAAATTTTTTATTAAATTTGTATATTAAAATAAGGGAAAAGAAAGAGGTAATAACAATGGTTAAAATGTATTATGACAACGATGCGAATCTGGAATTATTGAATGGCAAAACAGTTGCTATTATCGGTTATGGTTCTCAAGGCCATGCACATGCATTGAACCTGCAGGAGAGCGGCGTAAACGTAGTTGTAGGCCTGTATGAAGGCTCTAAGTCCAAAGCTAAGGCAGAAGCTGCCGGCCTGAAGGTTATGACTACCGCAGAAGCTGCTAAGGCTGCCGATATCATCATGATGCTGATTCCTGATGAAAAGCAAGCTGCTACATATAAAAAAGATATCGCTCCGAACCTGGAGGCTGGTAATGCACTGGCTTTTGCACACGGCTTCAACATTCACTTCGGTCAGATTGTTCCTCCTGCTGATGTAGACGTATTCATGGTTGCTCCTAAAGGCCCCGGCCATCTGGTTCGTCGTACCTATACCGAAGGCAGCGGTGTTCCCGTTCTGGTAACTGCTTACCAAAACCCGACCGGCAAGGCTCATGACCTGGCTCTGGCTTATGCTAAGGGCATTGGCGGTACCCGTGCAGGCGCTCTGGAAACCACCTTCCGCGAAGAAACCGAAACCGACCTCTTTGGTGAGCAGGCAGTTCTCTGCGGCGGCGTTTGCGCTCTTATGAACGCAGGCTTTGAAACCTTGGTAGAAGCAGGCTATGAGCCTGAAAGCGCATACTTCGAATGCATGCATGAGATGAAGCTGATCGTTGACTTGATGTATGAAGGCGGCATGGCTAAAATGCGTCATTCCATCTCCGATACCGCTGAATATGGCGACTATGTAACCGGTCCGCGCATCATCACTGCTGAAACCAAAGCTGCTATGAAACAGGTTCTGGCTGAAATCCAGGATGGTACCTTTGCTAAGAAATGGTTACTGGAAAACCAATGCGGCCGTCCGCAATTCAACGCTATGCGTCGTCGTGCTGGAGCAACCCAGGCTGAACAAGTTGGCGCACAACTGCGTGGCATGATGAGCTTCCTAAAGAAAAAATAATCAACAGCTTACAAGCACTTTTAGTGCAGAAAATAAAAATAAGGGAAAGAGCGTAATCCGCTAAAGTCAGCGTACAGATAAAAAAGCTGTCGGGGTTACGATAAACAAAAATAAGGGAAAGAGCGTAATCCACTAAGGACAGCATACAGAAAAATCAGCTGTCCGGATTGCGAAAAATAAGGGAAAGAGTGTGAGCCGTAAACGCAGCATAGAAAAATAAAAGCTGCGTGGCTTGCAGTAATTAAAAATAAGGGAAATATTAAAAGGTCGCTTACCTGTGCGTCAGATGCAGAAAGCGGCCTTTTTGAGTGCGCCCAGCATGGGCGATAACTAGGTGGTGAAAGTCAACTACGCGCTCGGTAGCAGGAAGCGTTAGCCGAAGGCAAGGGTGTCCATCGTGAGGTGGAATCTGAAGGAAG
>OGXG01001827.1_pt1 | contig 10138 bp, 8 predicted proteins | sample 1576251 | NCBI WGS metagenome assembly OGXG01 (sample SAMEA3541533, study PRJEB24748) | human gut metagenome | biome: human gut; feature: human-associated habitat; material: faeces | place: China | collected 2012
TGTGTGTCTTTCAGTCTGAGTGCCTGTTCCAAGGCGTTCAAGTCTTCCGGATTGAAGATAGCCGGAAGAGCCGCACGGTTCACCGTTCCGTCGGCATTCATGGCATCTTTCCCTACATTGCGAGTGTCAGGTACTTGTTTTGCCAATACTACAATTTTCAAGCCCATTCGATTAATATTTTAGTATTAGTAATTAATTGGCGGCAAATTTAATGAAACCATTCATTCTGCAAAAAGATATGGAAGGAAAATGCACAAAGTTTGTTAAATTGAGCATCACAAGGCAAAATATCAACAGAAATATAAAAAACAATGTTATCCTAAATTTTGAAAAGCTTGTATATTTGCTATCCGTATATCAATATAAAATATCATGCATACTATTTCAGAAGATATCAGTCAGCAACTGTGCAATTGGGGCATCCAGCCTGCACAATCCAACTGGACAACCAAGATTATATTTATCGTAGGTATTTTACTTCTTTCGTATCTCATCAGCATGGGCTTCCGGCATTTAATTGTGCCCATCATACAAAAAGTAACTGCCAAAACCAAAGCTACCTGGGACGACTATCTGTTTAATGACAGAATGATGCACAGCTTTTGTTTACTCATTCCTCCACTTGTATGGTATCTGTTGCTGCCATTTGCCTTCAACGATTCTCCCCACATATTAAATCTGTTATTAAAGGCCTGTCTGATTTATATTGTAGTCATGACGGTAAAACTCATAGGCAGTTTTCTCGACTCTCTTTATGAAATATCCAGCGAACATGAACGGTTAAAAAATCGTCCGCTGAAAGGTATTTACCAGATGATTCAACTGATAGTCATAGGAGTAGGTCTAATTCTTATCATCAGCATTCTGATTGATAAAAATGCAACCAGCATTTTGGCAGGATTGGGAGCTTCGGCAGCCATTTTAATGTTAATCTTCAAAGACAGTATATTGGGACTGGTGGCAGGAGTCCAGTTATCTGCCAATGATATGTTACGGCCGGGCGACTGGATTACCATGCCTAAATATGGTGCCGACGGTGATGTACTGGAAGTATCTCTTACTACCGTAAAAGTACGAAACTTCGACAAGACAATTACCACCATTCCTCCCTATGCTTTGGTAAGTGATTCTTTCCAAAACTGGAGGGGAATGCGCGAAACAGGAGGCAGACGTATCAAACGCTCTGTTTTCATCGATCTGAATACAGTTCATTTCTGCACTCCCGAAGAAAGAAGTTATTTTAAATCGAAAGGGTGGATAGAAAAAGATGAGAACAACCAAATTGTGAATTTACAGGTATTCAGAGACTATCTGCAAAATTACCTGAAAGCTCACCCGCGAACGCATAAAGAACTCATGATTATGGTACGACAGATGCAACCCACTTCGGAAGGACTTCCTCTGGAAGTTTATTGTTTCTCTAATACTTCCGACTGGAAGCAATACGAAGAAATACAGGGAGAGATTTTCGATCATCTGCTGGCCATGATTCCGGAATTTGGACTACGTGTTTATCAGCGTCCTTCGGGCAGAGACATCAACAGATAGCCCAACTATAAACAAGAAAGGAGGTAAAACCCGATTATATGAGTGGTTTTACCTCCTTTCCTTTCTTACACAAGCCGTTTATTGAAACAAAGAACCGTCAAACTTTACATTGAGATAAACATCATTCGGTTCATTATCTATTTCTACCCGATAAAAATCGGTTTCTCCCTGAGGCAGATCAATGATTTTCACTTCATCCACGTGCCTTCCTCCTGCTTCCCGTGCAACTGTTTCCCGCACCTTTGCAGGAATCACAACCTGATCGGCTGCTACAGAGTAATAACTTGTCACATCAAACTCAGTCTTTATCCATTGTGCTCCGGATGTATAAAAGGCCTCAGCTTCTACACGGTTCAGCGGCATATTCCATTCTGCATGAGTTCCTGTATAAAAAAACTCAGCCTCATAATTACCCCACTCAAAATCCCACTTAGGGTTCATATTTGGATATTGACCTTCGAATATCTGTTTCACCTCATCAGGAGGATTTACCCCTACATGATCGTCGTCTTTATCACAACTCGACAAAGTCAATATTCCTAACACTGTACCTAATGCAATACCTGTATACTTTTTCATCATTTCTTTCATAAGATTCCATTATTTAAGATTTCTGATGCAAATGTAGGAGGGTAATTCTGAAATAAAATTGAAATATAAGAACAGAAAGGAATAAAAAAAGATTGTATTCTGCAAAGCATACACTTCTGCAGAATACAATCTCTCTTTTTTCTATACTGTATTTTCTACACCAGGAACATCGCTATAAACTGAATAAACAAAATAAGGAATACCATGGCTATAGGATAGACAGTAGCATAAGCTACTCCCGGGATATTACTATCGGTCATCGAGTCGGCTGCAGCCAAACCGGGTGTGCTGGTCATTCCTCCGGTAATGGTTCCCAGCAAATCAAGCAAACTGATCTTAAAGACCAAACGTCCTACCAATGCAGCTATCAGCATCGGAACAAGAGTAATCAATGCTCCTACTCCAAACAGCAGGAAACCGCTTTCCTGAAATGTAGAAACCAAATTCTTACCCGCTGAAGTTCCAACTTCTGCCAGGAAAAGCAACAGTCCCAACTGACGGAGCAACTGGTTGGCCGGTCCAGACATAGACCAAAGAATAGGTCCGGTTTTTCCAATTGCACTTAAAAGAAGAGCCACAATCAAGACTCCTCCCGTTAAACCCGGAGAGAAAGACATTCCTCCACCAAAAGATATATTCAGTTTACCAAACAAAACTCCAAGCACAATACCCATTGCTATCGGGAAAAAATCTGTATCGGAAAGACGTTTGGCATCATTTCCCAACATACGGGCAACTGCCTGAATACCTTCCTTTTCTCCTACAACCATCAATTTATCACCAAACTTCAGAGCCAGTTCAGGCGACGGAGACAAATCGATTCCACTTCGACGTACACGCGTAACGGTACATCCAAAATTGCGCTGCATATTCAAATCGCCCAGCTGCTTGTTGATCATATCTTTTTTGGTAAGCAGCAACGATTCAATACTCTGTGTATGCTCCAAAGGAAGTTCTCCTTCTTCACGTTCTCCCAACATCAAGGCCAGATTATTCAAGGACTCTTCACTGCCGACAGCCTGAATACAGTCGTCTTTTTCTACCGTTGTATGGGCTGTAGGAATCATAATCTCTTCTCCACGTTTCAAACGAGAGATTACCGCTCCTGTCATTACACGGATATTAAGCTGTGCCAATGTACGTCCAAATACAGCAGAATTAGTAACCCGAAACAGACAGGTTCCCAATTCTGGAAAACTACTACGACGTTCTTTTTCCAGCTGACGCGCCTCTTGCTCCAAGTCGACACGCAACAACTTAGGTAATAGTTTTACAAATAAAATAACACCGATTACCCCAAATGGATATGCAATACCATACGCAATAGAGGCCAATGGAGACTGGGTACTGTCAATAGCTACAGCCAACCCCGGTGTACTGGTAAGAGAACCGGCTATCAGTCCTACAATACTAGGAGTATCTATATTGAATGCATATTTCAAGCCAACCGCCGTAAGACAAGCAGATGCAATAATAAGCAATGTAATCAAAATCAATGTTTTTCCTTTACTTCGGAAAGAATCGAAGAATCCGGGTCCTGCCTGAAGGCCAATGGTAAAAATAAACAATACCAATCCAAAATTTCCCAATTCTTTTGGAATGGAAACACCCCAATGACCAAATGCCAAGGCTATAAAAATAACGGCTGATACATCGAGAGACAATCCGCCTATCTTGATACGTCCAAGCATAAAACCCAACGCCACGATCAAGAAGACGGAGAAATAAGACGATTGTAATAAGTCGATTAACATAAGTTTTAATTGATTAATTGTTTTGGAATCAAATATACGACTTTCCTTTGAATCGTCCAAGTCATTGATTCATAACAAACAAGAAAATTACTTACTCATTCAATTCCTCTATATATTCGTATAATTTCCGGTAAAACGGATGTTGTGTCAAGGTGGAAACATCTCCTAATATAATCAGCTTCATACGGGCTCGGGTCATGGCCACATTCATACGACGCAAATCATTCAGAAAACCAATCTGTCCTTCTTCATTTGCACGCACCAGACTAATTAAAATGACATCCCGTTCCTGTCCTTGAAACCCATCGACAGTATTTATTGTAATAGCCGAACGGTAGGGCTTAAAGAAAGTATCTTTTTTAATCAGTTGCCGTAAATATTGCACCTGTGCCTTATAGGGGGATATTAATCCGACATCAATTCGCTCTTCGAGAATGCGCTCTCTTCCTATCTTCTGCAAATACTCCTTTAATGTTTGTACAGAAAGTTCAGCTTCCTGTTTGTTGATTCTCCCATAATTCTCACCGACAAACTCTTCATTGCAATCCATTCCTTCTGTATTAATCCACTCTATCGGAGTATCAAAATCAAGAATTCCACGGTATTTCACTTCTGGAGCAGAACGGAGTTGCCCATGATAGAACCAGTCCGATGAAAAGCGCATGATCTCTTCATTCATACGGTATTGAAGTTTCAAAAGTGATACCGTATCCGGTTTGTTACTTACGATAGCCTGCATCAGAGTATTTCCCAAACCTCCACGCAATGCTTCCGGACTTTTTACCGTAGGTGGCAACTGACAATGATCGCCCGCCAATATCACCCTGTCCGCTTTTCGTATGGCAATCCAGCAAGCAGCTTCCAACGCTTGTGCCGCCTCATCTATAAATAAGGTACCAAACTTTTGTCCAACCAACAACCGGTTGGCACTTCCCACCAACGTACAAGCTATCACACGGGCATCGGCAAACAATGCTTCATTAATACGTATTTCCAATTCCGTAGCACGGTCTTTAAGAGAGTTTATCTTTAAGCGGACAGTCTCTCTATCTGTACCTTTTCCGACACGAGCATATAGTTCGCGAATCGCTTTCCGGATACTCCATAATTGAGGATAATCCGGATGCGACTCAAACCGACGCTCGTAAGTAAACGAAAGCATTTTATCGTTTACCCGACTAGGATTACCTATACGCAATACACTAACTCCTCTGTCTACCAGTTTTTCACTGATCCAGTCGACAGCCATATTACTTTGTGCACAAACCAGAACTTGATTTTCACGATGCAACGTTTCGTAAACAGCTTCCACCAACGTAGTAGTCTTTCCTGTTCCGGGAGGTCCATGTACAATTGCTACATCTTTAGCATGCAATACTTTATTAACAGCCTCATCCTGTGCAGCATTCAACCAAGGAAAACGGACAGGTTGAAAAGAATAAACAGAAGCCTGCCTGCTTCCATGAAACAAATCTCTCAACTCCGCCAACCTGTTATTTTTTGCAGCAATAACCTGCTTCAAAGCCTCAAACATGGTTCGATAGCTGGTTTCGTCAAAATATAACTGTACCCCCAACACTTCCTTATTCTGCAAAGCCAGCAATGCATCCACTCCAGGTAGCACTAGAACCATACGGTCTTCGTCTACATAACTTACAGTAGCTATAAAGTGAAGATAATTCAGCTTACCCGATGCATCTTGCGTGAAAAAACATACCGGACGCCCATACTCAAACTGATGTTCAATGTCTTTATCCTCTCTCCGCTCCACTTCCACAACCAGTTGGTTCAAGGCATTGTAATAGTTACGCCCTATATTCAGCGGATACCAGCACATACCACGTTTGATTTTACGTCCGATGCCCATCAACTCTGTTTGCTGTTCGAACTGTTTTTTCTCGTACTCATATTCTTTCTGCAGCAATTCATATTGCTTTTGCAGATAAAGAACAGGGGAAGATATTGTAGAATTTTCTTTCATACACATATTTTAATCTACGCAAAGATACAAGTTTCCATATTAATTGCTAATTTTGTTAGAAAGCAAATAGGATACAACCATGAAAAAGGAAGCTGACTACATTAAACGTATTGAAATAAAAGGTCTTTGGGGACGCAAAAATATTTCATGGAATCTACGTGCCGATGTCAATATTCTGAGTGGAGTAAATGGAATCGGGAAAAGTACGATTTTAAACAATTCGGTACGTAGCTTAACAGAGCTGGAAGGAGGTTCTCTAAGTAATGGAGTAAAACCGGGAGTAGTGTTCGTCTTTTCTCCTGAAGATGCAACCTATATTCATTTTGATGTCATTCGGAGTTTTGACCGTCCGCTCATCAATGCCGACCTTTTAGGAAAAATCGGGAATCAACAAGTCAAAACAGAGTTAGACTGGCAACTTTATCAATTACAGCGACGTTATCTGGACTATCAAGTGAACATAGGGAACCGTATCATTGAACTGCTGACCTCAGGAATCATTGAAGATCAGGCTAAAGCTACACAAGTTTCAAAGCCTAAGACCAAGTTCCAGGACTTGATAGACGAACTATTCAGCGAAACCGATAAGAAGATTATCCGTAAGAGCAACGAAATATTATTCGAACAAGATGGAGATATTTTGACTCCTTATCAATTGTCTTCAGGTGAAAAACAAATGCTTGTAATATTGCTTACCGTCTTAGTACAAGACAATAAATCTTGTGCCCTGTTTATGGACGAACCTGAAATCTCTCTACACATCGAATGGCAGCAAAAACTGATTGGTATGATACGTAGTCTCAATCCTAATGTACAAATTATACTTACGACTCATTCTCCTGCTGTCATTATGAATGGATGGGTAGATGCCGTGACAGAAGTTAGTGATATTACCACTCTTTAAATTTTCACACTATGGGAAAGAGATTGACTGAAAATCTTTCTTCTTTATACATTGGAGCAGCTAATAGTTTAAAGCCCAAACATGCAAGAAGAAAAGTCGTAGCATACGTAGAAAGCTACGAAGATATATCATTTTGGCGTTCCTTGCTTGCCGATTATGAAAATGAGAATCTTTATTTCGAAGTCATGCTTCCCTCTGCCAACTCATTAGCTAAAGGAAAGAAGACTGTATTAATGAACCAATTGGGAAAACAATTGGGAGAAAATATGATTGCCTGTGTAGACAGCGACTATGACTATCTTCTTCAAGGAAGGACTCAGACTTCTCAATACATTAACAACAACCCTTATGTTTTTCAGACTTATGCCTATGCCATAGAAAATTACCATTGCTATGCAGAAGGTTTGCATGAAGTGTGTGTAACTGCAACTCTGAATGACCATTCTCTCATCGACTTTCCTGCTTTTATGAAACTATACTCCCAAATAGCTTATCCTCTTTTTATCTGGTCTGTATGGTTTTACCGTAAACATAACTTATCAGAATTCTCTTTACTCGACTTTTGTTCACAAGTGAAACTTGACCACGTAAGTATACGACATCCGGAGCGTAGTCTGGAAGTTATGGCTAAAAAAGTCAATCGGAAGTTACACGAATTAGAGCGGAAACATGCGAATGCCCTTCATGAAATAGAAGAAATGAAAAGTGAATTTAAGACATTAGGAGTATACCCCGAAAATACCTATATGTTTATTCAGGGGCATCACATTATGGATAATGTAGTGTTAAAACTACTCGTACCCGTATGTACTATATTACGACGCGAGCGCGAACAACAGATACATGAGTTGGCACTGCATAATATACAATTACATAATGAACTTGTCAGTTACCAGCGCAGTCAAGTAGGAGTAGAACTGGTTATCCACAAAAATCCCAATTACAGAAATTCACCACTCTATCATATGATTCAACAAGATGTAGAGCGTTTTCTGAAAAAGATACACTGAATAAGCTTACATTGATTTACATTGATAGAATCTGATGTAAGTAACATTTAGACCAAGCTTAAAACAAGACTGTCAATCAAAACTAAATCCATTCCATAAATTACCAGCAGGAACCGGAGCAATAAGATCTATTTCCTGTTTGGATACCGGATGCACAAAACGTACTCTACGTGCATGGAGGCAAATGCTTCCATCGGGATTGGAGCGAGGAAATCCATACTTTAAATCCCCCTTAATAGGGCATCCCATTTTAGCTAGCTGGCATCGAATCTGATGGTGTCTTCCTGTTTTTAAATCGACTTCCAACAGATAATAATTTTCCGAATGACCTATCAGACGATAATGTAATATGGCCTTTTTCGAGTTCTTCACTTCTTTGTCGTAGGCATAAGACTTATTCTGTTTTTCATTGCGAACCAAATAATGCACCAACTCACCTTCTGTCTGAGGAGGACAGTTTTTCACTATAGCCCAATAAGTCTTTTTCACTTCCCCTATACGAAACATTTCATTCAAACGAGAGAGAGCTTTGCTGGTTTTTGCAAAGACAACTAATCCACTAACCGGACGATCCAGTCGATGAGTCACTCCGATAAACACATTGCCAGGCTTGGCATACTTTTCCTTCAGATACAGTTTTACTGTCTCCGACAAAGGAGTATCCCCTGTTTTGTCTCCCTGTACAATTTCAGAAGCGGTTTTATTAACTACAATAATATGATTATCTTCGTAAACTACAGTCATAGCTATGTTAGAAATGAAATGATCCGACTAAAAAATAAAATTTACTTGAAAAATAAGGAATGAAGAATAAAGAAAGCCGAATGCCGTAAGCCATTCTTCTCCCTCTATTCTTCATTCCTTATGAAGTACTATATTACATATTCATACCACCATCTACCTGGATAACCTGTCCTGATACATATGCAGACAAGTCAGAAGCAAGATATAATGCAGTATTAGCTACATCTTCCGGAGTACCTCCACGACGCAAAGGAATCTTCTTTGCCCATTCAGCCTTAACTTCGTCAGACAACTTAGCTGTCATATCAGTAATGATGAATCCCGGAGCAATTGCATTGGCACGGATACCACGAGAGCCCAATTCCTGAGCAATTGATTTAGCCAAACCAATCATACCAGCCTTTGATGCAGAATAATTAGCCTGTCCTGCATTTCCCGTAACTCCTGATACAGAAGAAATATTAATAATTTTTCCTTTTCTCTGCTTTACCATTGCTCTTGAGGCAAATCTTATAGTATTAAATGTTCCTTTTAAGTTAACATTAATAACACTGTCAAAATCTTCTTCTTTCATTCCCATCAAAAGTCCGTCTCTTGTTATTCCCGCATTATTTACAAGAATATCGATTCTTCCATATTCTTTAACAATATCTCCAATAAACTTTTCACACTTGTCAAAGTCTGAAACATCGCATTTATATGTAACTGCTTTACCACCCTTTTCTCTAATCTCTGCTTCCAAAGCTTGTGCCGCCTGAACTGAGCCCTGATAATTGATGATTACAGTTGCACCATTTTCTGCCATTTTCTTTGCTATGGCTGCGCCAATGCCTCTTGACGCTCCCGTAATTACAGCTATTTTTTCATTTAACATAAAACTCTCCATACTGTTTTTATTTTAATATGCTCTCTCCATATGATTTACAAACTTTTCGTCATAGTTTTTTATCATAATATTTATAAACTGATTTCCTTTAGTTTATCTAAATCATCTACCGTGCTAATATTGATGCATTTAACATTTCTGTCTATTTTTCTAATAAATCCTGCTAAAGTTTTACCAGGGCCTATCTCAACAAAAGTATCAACACCATTATTAATCATATTTCTTACACTTTGCTCCCATTTAACAGGTGAAGAAATTTGTTTAACCAAAAGTTCTTTTGTTTTTGAAATATCGCTCACATATTCCCCTGTTACATTTGTAACATATGGAATTTTTAATTCTGTTAAATTAATTTTTTCCAACTCCACAGACATTTTCTCTCCGGCAGTTTTCAAAAATTTTGAATGAAACGGACCGCTAACATTAAGTTCTATTACTCTTTTTGCCCCACTTTCATTTAAAACTTTTGCTGCTTTTTCAACTGCAGGTTTTAAACCTGTAATAACAATCTGACCCGGGCAATTGTAATTAGCTATGTCCACATCTTCTATGTCTAAAATTAATTCTTCTATCTTAGATGTTTCCATTCCTAATACTGCTGCCATAGCTCCTGCTTTTTTAGGATTGTCCGTTGGAACCGCTTCATCCATAAAAATTCCTCTTTTTCTAACAGCCACAATCGCCTCTTTTTCTGTCATTCCATGGGCTGCTACAATTGCC
>OGXG01001828.1_pt1 | contig 10135 bp, 9 predicted proteins | sample 1576251 | NCBI WGS metagenome assembly OGXG01 (sample SAMEA3541533, study PRJEB24748) | human gut metagenome | biome: human gut; feature: human-associated habitat; material: faeces | place: China | collected 2012
AACTATACCAAGCACTATTTCCCGAAAGCGGACATCATGAAAGTGTTCTTGAAAGACAATGAGGTAAAGGAGTTGAAAAGCATGGAATATAAAGTCGTATTAAGTCCAAAAAAAATTGTCAGTAAAGAATTTAAAGTTGATTTTAAAGGGTACAATGCGGATGAGGTTGATCACTTCTTGGATCAAGTTGTAAAAGATTATGAAGCTTTTGCTGGACTATTGAATAATTCTTATGATAGAATAGAACAGCTTGAAAGACGTCTTGCTGATCAAAAAGCTATGATAGCTCGATTAGAAAGAGAAAAAGCTTTACAAGATGATAACTTAAGAGCATTAGAAGATAATGTTTCTTCCAATGTAGATATCTTAAAAAGATTATCATTATTAGAAAAAGCAGTATTTCAAAATAAATAACAAATGACAGATAATCGCTGCTTCATTGAAGTAGAGGAAAGTCCAGGCTGCCACAATCTGCGATGATTGTAGTGTTTGTGCCTCACGAATCAATAAGTGAGGGTAGTGTAAACTAACGACAGAAGGAAAACCTAAGGGCAACTATGGTAGAACTTCATAAATGGCTCCACAGAGACAATTCCATAGGAAACTATGGCTGAAAAGAGGAAAGCTCCGCAAGGCAGAAACCCAAATTTGGTAGGGGAACCTTTAAAACGGAATTGAACGGGATAGAGGACGTGTAAACGTAGATAAATGATTATCTAATACAGAACTTGGCTTATTATCATTTGTTTTAAATTGGCATGGAAACATGTCTTTTTTTAATAGAACTGAGGGGAAAATATGCAAAGAAAAACACTTCATAAACAATATAAAAAACTAGGTATATCAGCAGTTAGAAGAATTGGCTTTAGCTTTTTTGCGGTTATTTTAATAGGATCGATTTTATTAAGTTTACCAATGAGTCATACCATTCATTCAACAAGTAGTTATTTAGATCATCTATTTGTTGCAACTTCAGCAACCTGTGTAACAGGCTTAGTGACTCATGTAACAGCTAGTGAATATACGCTTTTTGGACAAATAGTCATTATTTTATTGATTCAAATAGGTGGGTTAGGATTTTTAACACTGATGTCGATGTTCTTTGTTCTTTTAAAAAGAAAACTAACCTACGCTAATAAGATTGTCATGCAGGAAGCTTTAAATAGAAATTCATTAAATGAAACAGGTATTTATATTAAAAGAGTTATTAAATATACAGTTTGTTTTGAACTTATTGGAGCAATTTGTCTTGCTTTTGTTTTTATTCCACAATTTGGAATCCTTAAAGGAATTTATTATAGTTTATTTCATGCAATTTCAGCATTTTGTAATGCTGGATTTGATATTTTAGGAAATAATTCAATGGTTCCTTATGTAGGCAATGTTTGGATCAATTTAGTTATTTGTGGTTTGATTATTGCTGGTGGTTTAGGTTTTGTTGTGTGGATCGATTTACGTTTATCTTTGATTCATTATAGAGAACATTTTAAGTATTTTAAAATGAAAAGGTATTTAGAATCTTTATCTTTACATACAAAGATTGCATTGATTTCTACATTTGTTTTAATTTTTGGAGGAATGACCGTTATTTTCATATTAGAATTTCAAAATCCGCTAACATTAAAATCTTTACCATTTTCACAAAAGATACTCGCAAGTTTTTTTCAATCAGTAACACTTAGAACAGCTGGATTTGCGACAGTAGATATGGCTTCTTTACATCAAGCAACGAAGTTTTTTATGTCTATTATTATGTTTATCGGTGGTTCTCCTGCAGGAACTGCTGGTGGTGTTAAAACGGTAACTTTTGTTATTGGATTGTTATACGTCCGTGCATTAATGCGCGGTGATGAAAATATTCATGTTTTTAAAAGAACAATTGATGATCAAATTGTTAAAAGAGCATTAACAATTATGTTGATTAGTTTTGCGATTGCTTTAACAGGTTTATTTATTTTATCAATAAGTGAGCAGGCAGATTTTATTGATCTACTTTTTGAAGTTTTTTCTGCTTTTGCGACAGTAGGATTAACAGCGGGTCTTACACCAACACTGACATTTGTTGGAAAAATTGTTATAATTATTTTGATGTATATAGGACGTATTGGTCCTATTACGATGGTTTTGATTTTTGTAAGAAAATATAACGCTAAGAAAGGAAAAGATGTGAACTATATAAAAGAACATATCTTAATAGGATAATGAGATGGAAAAACAATTTGTTGTATTAGGGCTTGGAATTTTTGGCTCTACACTTGTAAAGACACTTTCTCAATATGGTAGAGAAGTCATTGCAATTGATAAAAATCCTGAAAATGTACAAAGAGTGGCTGATTTTGCGACAAAAGCAGTTATTGGTGATGTCACAGATTTTCAATTTTTATCAGATTTAGGATTAGATGATATGGATGTAGGAATTGTTGCTATTGGAGATCGATTAGAAGATAGTATTTTAGCTACAATGAATCTAAAAGAACTGGGAGTACCTTATGTTATTGTTAAAGCTAAAAACAAACGTTTTAAAGTTGTTTTAGAAAAAATAGGTGCTGATTATGTTGTCCGTCCTGAAAAAGAAATGGGAGAAAAAGTAGCAAGAACATTACTTCGAAAAAATATTAAAGATTTAATTGAATTAGATGAAGAAAATTGTATTGTTGAAATGAAAGTACCTCAAGCATGGGTAGGAAAAACATTATCACAACTAGATTTAAGAAAACTTTATAGTATCAATGTTTTAGGTAAACGAAATCCTCATACACATAAGTTAGAAGTTCCTGTAGATCCTAATTTAGAAATAGAATTAAATGATACTTTCCTTGTTTTAGCACAAACTGATGAAATAGAAAAATATGATTATTTATTATAGAGGTTTATTATGAAAAACGAAGAAACTTTATTTTTGTTTGCTAAAGCAATCAAAAGCTTAATAAAAAAACAGCCTTTAGATAAAATTACTGTAACAGATATTGTTTCAACAGCAGGAAAAACCAGACAAACATTTTATCGTCATTTTCAAGATAAATATGATTTAGTAAATTGGTATTTTGAAAAATTAGTTTTAAAATCATTTGAAGAAATGAATCAAGGTGGTTCGTTACAAGAAGCCTTAAATTTAAAGTTTGCTTTTATTGAACAAGAACATGCCTTCTTTAAAGAAGCTTTTAAATCTAATGATTATAATAATCTTATTCATTATGATTTTTGTTGTATTTATGATTTTTATAAAGAATATATACATAAAAATACAGGAAAAACATTATCTTCTGATATAGATTTTTTACTTAAAATGTATTGTAGAGGTTCTGTAGATATGACTGTAGAATGGGTTTTAAATGATATGCCTATTTCTAAAGAAGATATTGTTACTTATCTAATAGAAGCTATACCTGATAAACTAAAAGAATGTATGATGTAAATAGATAAGATAAAATTGTTTAAGAGAAGAGATAAACCGGATGAAGTTAAAACGAAGTAAAAATAAAATGATTGAAAGATTTTTACAAGGTTTTTTAATTATAATTTTAGTAATTTTGACTATTTTTATGATGAATGATGTTAATAAGATACAAGGAAATGCAAGAGTTATTAACTATGCAGGCATTATTCGAGGAGCGACACAAAGAGAAATTAAGTTAGAAATATCAGGTAATAAGAATAATAGTTTAATAAGGTATTTAGATAATATTTTTGATGGTTTGATGGATGGCGGAGGAAAATATCAACTCACAAAGTTAAATGATCAAAAATATCAAAAGAAATTAGTTGAATTGAATAAATCATGGATTTCTTTAAAAGAAGAAATTCAAAAAGTAAGAGAAGACGGTTATGAAAATACAAATATTATTGAAATGAGTGAGAATTATTTTTATCTTGCTGATGAAACAGTAAGTGCTGCTGAAGAGTATTCTCAATATTGTGCTTCTCAACTTGATATGATTGAAAAAGGACTTATTGTTACTTGTACATTAATAATTTGTATCATTATCAGAGAGTCTATTTCTGCGGTTGTTCTCATGAAAAAGAATAAAGAACTTAATAAGTTAGCTTATATTGATTTACATACAGGACTTCCAAATAGAAGTCGTGTGGAAGAACTTTTAATAGAATATCATCAATTTGAAAAGCCAACAGCAATGATTATTTTTGATTTAAATGATTTAAAAGAAGTAAATGATACATTAGGTCATATTGCTGGAGATACACTTATTATGAATTTTGCTCATATTATAAGAACATCTATTCCAGAAAAGTATTTTGTAGGAAGATATGGTGGAGATGAGTTTATTGCTTTATTAAATGATATAAGTGAAGATGAAGTGAAATCTATTATTAAAAAGGTTCAAGATGAAGCAAATCGTTATAATGAATTAAGTAAACAAATATATATTGAATTTGCTTATGGATATGCACTTTCTATCAATTATCAAGAAGCTAATTTAAAAGTATTATTGAATCAAGCAGATAAAAATATGTATGAATGTAAAACACGTATGAAACAAGCTAAACAAAACTTGAAAAAAAGGCGCTCTAAATAATCGAGTGCTTTAGCGAAATTCGCTCTAAATTATTAAGGGGGATATTGATGTGGAATCAGTATTCCCTCTAAAATATTCAGTGCTTTTTTAAGAGGAAAATTAGGATGATGTCTGGTCCTGGTGTTCCTCCTTTTATTTGTTTTCTATTTTTATTTTATTTTTTGTAGGCTCCTCTAGGATTGCCTATACGTTTTATTCTGTCTGTATGTTCATTCATTGTGTAAGTTTCATATTTGTTTTGAGAATATAGGATTCTGTTTCTTGCACGTTGAAAATTGGACATACCATTTGCATTGGATAAGATCTTCTTTACATAATTGTTTTTACCTTCACATGGTCCATTAGATATACGTCTGTCATTTATCCATGTAAAAGAGTTGAGTATTTCTTCTTTCCAATGTTCAAGCGTCACCGCAACACTTATACTTTCTTCCACATGTGTATGTTTGAATTTTTTAATTACTGCATTGAGTTCCTTTCTTTTATTAGAATTATTGACTTCTTCTTTTGAAACTTGATCGAATATCAAATATTCTTCTTTGGCATTATAGGCCTGTCTAAGTTCACCATCAAAGCTTAGTAAAGTTTCAAGTATCATGTTTTCAGTTACATGACATTCCATTATCTTATCATACTTGAACGTTTCATTGTCTATGTTATTTTTGGATTTTAACAGTATCTTGTAACGATGTTTCAATAATCTGTATTCTCTGGATTTTTTATTTTTAGCATATTTACGCATAATTCTTTTTCGAGTATGATTGAGTTGATCATTTATTAGTCTGGTAACGTGAAAATGGTCAACAAGCAAGGTCGAATTTGGAAAATATGTCTTTAGTAAGGGTTTGAATATAAAGCTCATATCAGTGCATATGTATTCGACCTTTTTTCTTTCGTCCAAATCAATCTTAAATAGATAGTCGGACATGATATCATGTGTTCTGGATTCAACGATATCAATAATCAAATTGTTTTCAAAGTTCATAAGGATAGCAGGATATTTATATTTGGAGTTTCTAGAGAAATGAAATTCATCAATCAATAGAACTCTAGGAAGGCTATGTCTTTTAATTCTGACAAAAGTATCAAATATTTCCATGATTCTGGTAGAAGAAACACCAAACATTCTAGCAATGGAAGCATAAGTAGCATTATAAGGTTTTAACCTGTTTAGAATAGAAAAGATAGCTGTTCTAGTAAAAGACCAATCACCATAAGCAATAGGATTTACATCAGAAAAAGAAGCATTACAGTCAATGCATTTATACCTTTTAACATAAGTAATCATCTTTACAGGTTTATCATTAACAGGTACAGATACAAGAGATCTTTTCTTATTGCCTTTACTAATGAAATGAGTGCTGCCACATGTAGGACATGAAAATCTAGATGGCTTGAATCTAATATCGATTTCATAATTAGATTCTTTATGATCTACAGTAAATGTTTCAACAACATCATCCTTGATATCAAATAGTTTTAATAATTCGTTGTTCATAATAATAATTTAATCAGGACCAGACAGTAAAATTGTATCAAAAAAGGGGATGATTCACATCCCCACGATAATTTAGAGGGTACTCCGCCTAATAATTTAGAGCGAACCTCTAAGCACCGGATAATTTAATATACCGAAATTCTTTATAGCTTTTTGTATATATTTTATTAGATAAGACAAACTAGAAATGAAAATATTTGACAGTTAAGTTAGCTTATGCTAACATAATATCGTGAGTTAGTTGTAGCTAACTAAAGGAGGAAGAAAATGAAAGTCGTATATGCATCAAGAACAGGAAATGTTGAAAGTATTATTTCTAAATTAGGAATTGAAGATGCTTTAAAAGTTGAAGATGGAAGTGAAACAGTAGAAGAAGACTATATCTTATTTACTTATACTGATGGTTTCGGAGATGTTCCTTACGAAGTAGATGAATTCTTACAAAGTCAAAGTGAACATTTAAAAGGAGTTGTTGTAAGTGGTGATACTGGATATGGAGAAGCTTATTGTAAAGCAGGAGATGTCATTGCTGAACAATATAATGTACCATGCTTATATAAAGTAGAAAATGATGGTAGTGACGAAGATATCGAAGCTATCAAAAAAATGATTGCTTAATTATGCCATTGTCTGCTTACGAATTTGAAAGAAGATTAATCTTTTATGCTTCACCAACACTTACAAAACTTAAAGTTGCATGTATTTATAATTTAAATGATCTTGATGATTTAGAAGAATGTATCCAATATTATAATGAACTTTTAAATAAAAAAGATATTTATTTAAAAGTACTTAAAATAAAAGAACGTTCTATGATTTATGTTTATCAAAAAGAAAAGTTAAATAAATTATGCGCATGTAAACAAATCCAAAATATCTTTAAACAATATGATTACAATTGTACATCTTTAGATACTCTTATCCTAGATTTACAAAAACGCCTCAATGATTATGATTTTCCTCATGAAATCGGTTTGTTTTTAGGATATCCTATGACAGATGTTTTAGGTTTTATTGAAGGGAAAGAACATTTAAGTGTTGGTTATTGGAAAGTTTATAGTCATGTTAAAAATTGTCAGCATACATTTGATAAATATCATAAATGTACACATGAATTATGTAAAAGATTTAATCAAGGAGAAAGCGTTGAGCAAATATGCAGATATGTCTAATTGGTAAAGAATTCTTTACCAATTTTTATTATACTAATGAAAACTGTACTAAAAAATGGTATGATAGATGTGTATTTTAAGGAGGAAATAGAATGGGATTTAGAGAAGATTTTTTATGGGGTGGAGCAGTTGCTGCTCATCAATGTGAAGGTGCTTGGCAAGAAGGTGGAAAAGGAATCAGCTGTAGTGATGTCGAAACTGCAGGAGATAACGTTACAGGTGCGCCAAGACGTTTAACTGATGGTATTATTGAAGGTGAAGATTATCCAAACCATGTAGGTGTTGACTTCTATCACCGTTATAAAGAAGATGTTGCTTTGTTTGCAGAAATGGGATTTAAAGCATTTAGAACTTCTATTGCATGGACTCGTATTTTCCCTAGAGGAGATGAAAAAGAACCAAATGAAGAAGGTTTAAAATTCTATGATGCCGTTTTTGATGAATGTTTAAAATATGGAATGCAACCTTTAGTTACAATGTCTCATTATGAACCACCTCTTGCTTTTTGTATGGATTATAATGGTTGGTATGATCGAGAAGTTATTGATATGTTTGTTAAATATGTAGATGTTATTACTGATCGTTATAAAGATAAAGTCAAATATTGGCTAACTTTTAATGAAGTTGATTCAATGATTAGACATCCTTATACAACGGGAGGACTTGTAAGAGATCGTTTTGAAGGTAAAAACTTTCCAGAAGTTATTTTCCAAGCAATGCATCATCAATTTGTCGCAAGTGCTCTTGCAACAAAAATTGCGCATGAAAAAAATCCAGACTGTAAAGTAGGATGTATGCTTACAAAATTAACTTATTATCCATATACTTGTAAACCAGAAGATGTTTTACAAGCACAACAAGATATGAGAAGTACGTATTGTTATAGCGATACTCAAGTCTTTGGAGAATATCCTGCTTATTTATTAACTAAATTTAAAAATGAAGGTTTAAATATTAAAATGGAAGAACATGATTTAGAAATCATGAAAAAATATCCAGTTGATTTTGTTTCATTTAGTTATTATTCATCAAGCTGTGTTGCTAAAGATGATGATGGATTAAAGAAAACAGCTGCTAATACTAATATTGCGATTAAAAACCCTTATATTCCAAGTTCTGATTGGGGATGGCAAATTGATCCAATCGGTTTAAGAATTTCATGTGTTGACTTATATGATCGTTATAGAAAACCATTATTTATTGTAGAAAATGGTTTAGGAGCGAAAGATATTATTGAACAAGATGGTTCTATTCATGATGATTACCGTATTGATTATTTAAGACAACATATTCAAGCAATGAAAGATGCTGTAGAAAAAGATGGTGTTAATTTATTAGGTTATACAACTTGGGGATGTATCGATTTAGTTTCTAATGGTACAGGCGAAGTTAAGAAAAGATATGGATTTATTTATGTAGATCGAGATAATTTAGGAAATGGAACTTATCAAAGAATTAAAAAGGATTCATTTTATTGGTATAAAAAAGTCATTGAAACAAATGGAGAAGATTTGTATTAAAAAAACAGCTAATGCTGTTTTTTTAAATATCTTTCTAAAAATGAATGAGCAAGAGAGCCTTGTTTAATTTCTTTTCTTGATTCTTCAATTGAATACCAATGAGCTTCATCGACTTCATTTGTCAGTTTAAAATCTTCACTATCAACGACAACTGCATAATTATGCATTAATGTATTAGATGGTTGATAGTATTCATTATCATTATATGTATAATCAATTACATTTAAATTAACTTCTTCTTTAATTTCTCTAATCAATGTTTCTTTCGCATTTTCACCTTTTATAATATATCCAGCTACTAATACATTAAAATCTTTTCCATATTGTTTAATAAGCAAAATCTTATCTTTTGTAGGATTAAAGATAATTGTTGAAATAGCACTATTAAACATTGGAAAACGAAATTGTTTACAAGTTGGACAATAAGGTACAAGTCCATCTATCTCACATTCTTTTTCTATAAGTTTAGTTCCACATTCACTACAATATTTCATTATTTTTCACCCAAGCTATTATAACGTGAATAAATTACAGTTAACAATATTAAATTGATTATATGAAAACATAAAGCAATGATAAAAACCATTTGATAACTCTGTGTAAAATCATATAAATATCCAATTAATGTTAATGAACTGGCACTCCCTACATTTGTAAGAAAACCAATAAAAGAATAAGTTCTTGCATAATTTTCATTTCCAAAGAAATAACGTGTTAACATTGGAATTCCTACAGCACCAACTGAATAAATAGAACCAAACATGAATGAACCGATATAAAGTAACATGATTTCTTGATGAATTACACCTAAAAATAATAAACCTAAAGAAAAACAATTTGCTAGAATCATAATAATAACTGCTTTTATAGGATTTAATAAATCACTTAAAAAACCAATTAATAATTTTGTACTGATATTACCAATCATTGTAAGCGACATAAGTATTGCTCCGCTAGTAGCTGATAAATGAATACTCAAAGCAATACCTGATAAATGTTGAGAAATACCTGTAATGGATGTATGTAAAAGTGTGAATATACACATACATATAAAACTGATTGTTATTAAATTGACTTTTTTATTTTGTATTTTAATAGTATCTTTTTTTTCTTGATATCCATAAGGTAGCATTCCTTCTTCTTGAGGATTAATTTTCCAAGGAACAATTAATACTGGAAGAACTAAAATAGGGATACAACTAGCCATTAATCGATATGTCATTTGCCAACCATAACTTATAATCCATGAACTTAATAATGGGGAAAAGATAGCTCCTGCAAGACCACTAAAACTTAAAGCTAAGCTCGTTGCTAATCCGTGTTTTTCATCAAACCAATTTGTAATAATTACTGTAATAGGAACCATTCCTCCAATACCAACACCTATTCCTCGTAAAATACCTAATATAT
>OGXG01001832.1_pt1 | contig 10116 bp, 9 predicted proteins | sample 1576251 | NCBI WGS metagenome assembly OGXG01 (sample SAMEA3541533, study PRJEB24748) | human gut metagenome | biome: human gut; feature: human-associated habitat; material: faeces | place: China | collected 2012
AAAGAACTGCTTGTCATCCGTCACACCGAAATAGAACGAGGTCTTGCCGTCGGTATAGAAGTAAGCATTCTTGCCCCAATTGGCTATCTTCGCACCAGCCGGACATGAAGTTTTCCAATAATCAACATCGCCCAACCACTTGGCATGCGACAGTTTAGCAGCCATCGTCATCTGCATATTGTTATCCGTAAGCGAAGGCAACACGATAGCCATATCCCCATCCACACTACGGATGATATTATCCATATCGATGGCCTGGTTGATACCCATCAGGAGGGTCTGAAGGCTGCGGTTGCTCTGCATCATCGGCAGGAACTGCTCGCCCTTTACGTTCATGAAGATACCCGCCAGGGCATCAGCAGGCATCGACTTAACGTAGCTGCCTTTAATCGGACGATAGGTTTGAGCCGCCTTCTTCAGGGCCTCATATATTTCTTTATTAAAGGAGAAGGTTTCTCCCTTCACCTGCAGGATACCGTCTTTCACGTCCATCTCAGCAGCAATCACTACCTGCGAAGGGTCGGTATCTTTAGGAGTACCAAGGGTAAATGGAGCTACGAACTTCTCCGGCAGCGCCTGAGCCTGAGCCACCATAGCCATAGGCGAAGTGATGGCTTCCAGACGTTCAAACATAGGCGATGCGGTAATACCTTCGTCCTCATCAGCCTTCAGATATTTCACCATCTGCTGCTGGAGCTGGGCCTGCGCATCGGCTACAACCGGTCCCATAACGAGGAGTGCCTGAGCAGAAAAGCCGACCAGCCACGAATTTTTCAATACAGAGAAATGAAAGCCTTTGCGCTCCTTCACCTCTGTAGCGATATGCTGTTTGGCAAGCGAAGCAAGCCAGTCTTCAACATCGCCCTCATCGCTCACCTTGGCACAAAGTCCGAGGTTGCCATCAGCACTCTCAAAGAGGAATATCTTCTCTGAGATGTCGATGCCACACTTCGATGCATCCTCAACGTGCAGCAGAGACTTTAGCATTCCCGCCTTGTCTTCATCGCTTTTGCCGGATGCCATCTGCTGCATGTCAACAGAGATGAGCGCAGTACTTTTCTTTGGAATGGCATTGAGATAGTCAGTGCCCGAGCATGAGCTCAGCAATCCCAATACGACAGCCAAGCACATGAACATCAAACTCTTATACAATCTTTTCATCACACTAGTAAATATTATAAAGCTCTTGCCAGATAGCACATGTTGACAGCTACCAATCCTGCTGTTTCCGTACGGAGGCGACTGGTGCCAAGCGAAACACTCTCATATCCGTTTTCCAGGGCCAGTCTCACCTCATCGATAGAGAAATCGCCCTCAGGTCCTACCAGCACGGTGATGTCATCAGTACCCTCCTGGGCTGCTCCGGCAGAATCATCAGCTGGGCATGACTTGGAAATCTCGGCAAAAAAGTCTTTCTTTTCTATCTCCTCATAGCAATGGCAGATAAACTTTCTGCCATTGCGGGGAGCCGTAATAAAATCTTTAAAGTTCTGCAGTTCGTTGACCACAGGTTTCCACGCCTTGTGGCTCTGCTTGACAGCAGAAACCACAATTTTGTCTATGCGGTCGGTGCGGATGACCTTTCGTTCAGAAAACTTGCAGTTGAGGAAAGAGATTTCATCGAAGCCGATTTCCGTAGCCTTTTCGGTCATCCATTCAATGCGGTCCATCATCTTTGTCGGGGCGATGGCCAGGTGAATGTGTCCGCGCCAGGCAGGCTGCTGCGGCATAACCTCCTTCACCTCATAGATGCACCGTTTGTTGGTAGCCAGCGAAACTTCTGCACGGTAGAACACCCCCTTGCCATCCATCAGGAACAATTCGTCCCCCGCCTGGATACGCAAAACCCTGAGTGCATGAGTAGCCTCTTCCTGAGGCAGTTCTGTCTGTGTAGACGCATCTGGCACATAGAAAAATCTAACTTCTTTCATTTCCTCTTATTGTTACTTTTTCTTCTTTATTTTCTGTTATTCCGTAAAAATATCCTTTAATTATTCACCTTTTTTGGCTTTGCGGCGCTCTATCTCATCGCGAATGGCTGAGGCTGCTTCGTAATCTTCTTCATTAATGGCACAATCCAATGCTTTTTCGAGCATCTGGTCTGGCAAGCTCAAGAGTGAAACGGCACAAGAAGTCGTACTCATATCATTTTTATTAAAAGGAGTAGAAAGTTCCTTTATAACCATCTCTGTGGTATACATTTCTATATCCGCAGCCACAGACAGCAACACAGCCTGGTCTGTCTTGATGCTCATACGTTCATTTGTGATTTTATTCACAAGAGTAGCATATACTCCCCTCTCTGGCGTAGCATCGAATTCGAGATAGAAATCGTCTACATTTTGCCTGTCAAATAGTGTCCAAAGTACAGAGATCACATCATTTTTAAAATCAGAAGTTTTCAAATTACATGCCTTCAGCTGCTCTGCCACATATTCAGTAGTCGTAATAGACAAAGCTCTTTTTTCGGATTCGTCTACCAAACTAATAATACATGTTCCGAAACCTTCCGGAATGGCAAAGCAGACAGCGAGTTTAAGTTTGTACAACATCATTATGTACCCTTTCTTTATTTAAATTTATTTATATTCTTACGTAACATTCTGTTTTTACTCTCGCGTTGAGTATGACACTTTTTCTTCCTTATTTCTGTTCTTTCTTCGGACGGAAGAGGACAGCAAAGGCTACAGCTACCACGAGCGCATAACCGGCAAAGATGAACCAGCAGGTTTTCCAGTCACCCATCAGGTAGCCATCATCTGTCCAGTGGCAGTAATGGTTGATGACCATACCTGCGAGAATGGTTCCGATAGATGCTCCCAGACCATTGGTCATCAGCATGAACAGACCTTGAGCCGATGCTCTTACCTTCACATCACATTTTTGGTCTACGAACAGACCGCCCGACACATTAAAGAAGTCGAAAGCTACACCATAAACGATGCATGAGAGGACGAATAAGCTAACACCCGGGAATGCAGGATTGCCCAATCCGAAGAAGCCGAATCGCAAAACCCATGCCAACATAGCGATGAGCATCACAACCTTGATGCCATATCGCTTCAGGAAGAATGGAATCAGAAGGATGCAGAGCGCCTCGGCCACCTGAGAGATGGATACCAGGAGCGTAGCATTGTTAGCAGCAAAGGTATCAAGCATCGTTGGATCGCCCTTGAAACTGGTAATGAACGGAGTGGCATAGCCATTGGTTACCTGCAGACTCATACCGAGCATGCAAGAGAAGATGAAGAACATCGCCATCTCACGGCTCTTGAAGAGTTTGAAGGCATCGAAACCCCATGTCTCTACCCAGCTCTTTGTCTCTTTCTTCACGATAGGACAGGCTGGCAATGAGAAGCAATAGAGGAAGAGAAGAATGCTGAGCACACCCGATACAAGGAACTGATAATGGGTATACTGGAACTTATGGGCGTTCTCACTCAACAGGAACGAGAATGAACCGTTGTCCCAGGTAGCACAGTTCACTATCCACATCGTAAGGATGAAACCCACGGTTCCGAACACACGGATTGGCGGGAAGGCCTTCACGGTGTCGAGCCCGTTGCTCTTCAATATACTGAATGCAGAAGTATTTGACAATGCCAATGTAGGCATATAGAAAGCCACGCTGAAGGTGTAAACGGCAATAAACATTGCCTCATTAGGAGTCTGACTGGCCTGTCCCATACCGAACAGACCTATCATGGCTGCTCCTGCCAAAAGGTGACAATAGCCCAAAAGACGTTGCGGCTGGATATACTTATCTGCCACAATGCCCATCAATGTAGGCATAAAAATAGATACGATTCCCTGTATGGTATAGAACCAGGAAATCTCGGCACCCATCCCAGCCTTGCCGAGATAGTTGCCCATTGACGTAAGATAAGCTCCCCAAACTGCAAACTCCAGGAAGTTCATCACTGCTAGGCGTACTTTCAGATTCATAGTTTAATGTCTTTTTATTATAAAATATTAGCTGCAAAGATACAAATTTTCGGATAAAAAGCACACGATTTTGAAGATTATCCGCATGAAAGCTAGCATATTTAACAAATTATGTGTATTTTTGCAGCCGATTTCAACAGATATAAGAGAAAAATAATATAGAAACAACAGATATGTTAGTAAAATTTTTCCTCACGTGCAATAAAATCGGGGCTTTCACGCTAGGCGGAGGTTACGCCATGATACCGATCATGGAACAGGAATTTGTAGACAAGAACAAGTGGATGGACAAGCAGGAGTTCATGGATATCATGGTAGTGGCGCAGACCACTCCGGGCATCTTCGCCATCGACATGGCGAGTCATATCGGCTATAAGCTGAAGGGAGTCTGGGGAGGCATTGTGGGTGCCATAGGCATCGCCCTGCCTTCTATCATCGCCATTCTCATCATCGCCATGTTCTTCCAGCATTTCAAGGACAATTATTGGGTGGGCAAGTTCTTCATGGGTGTGCGCCCTGCCGTAGTAGCGCTCATTGCTGCGCCTTGCTTCAAGATGGCAAAGACGGCAAACATCAACCGCTACAACATTTGGATTCCAGTGGTTTGCTGTCTGCTGATTGCAGCATTCGGCATCTCCCCTATCTACATCATCACCGCAGCCGGTGTGCTGGGATGGCTTTATGGAAAGGTAAAAAAGTAAAAAACATAGAGATTATGCTATTTCTGAAATTATTTCTGATATTTACCAAGATTGGTACATTTAATTTTGGTGGCGGATATGCGATGCTTTCGCTCATCCACAACGAGACGGTAGTGAAGAATCATTGGCTTACAAATGCTGAGTTTACGGATATAGTGGCTATCAGCCAGTCTACACCGGGCCCTATCGGCATCAACTGTGCCACCTACGTAGGCTATACCACCTGCCTTCACGACGGCTATCCTGTCTGGGCAGCCTGGCTGGGTTCAATATTGGCTTCGCTCTCCATCATGTGGCTGCCTTTCATCATCATGATTCTCATCAGCCGTTATCTGATTACGCACAAGGATTCTAAAATCGTAAAAGATATCTTTGCGGGACTTCGCCCTGCCATCATCGGACTGATAGCTGCTGCCGCCGTTCTCCTGATGAATAAAGAGAACTTCGGATCACCAACCGACAATCCGTTTGTCTTCGGAGCAAGCATCGTGCTGTTTCTGGCTGCTTTCTACTTCACAAAATTCAGAAAGACCAACCCTATCCTGCTGCTTTTCATCTGCGGTATCATCGGAATGGTTATCTTCTAAACATCGCCCTGCAGTCTGAACCAACGGCCTCAAGCCGATGGGTAAGACAAGGGGCTGATGCCTTCAGATAGGGACAAAAAAAAATTGATTGTCTCACGACAACCAATCTTTTATTAACCTTAATAATCTAATACCATGAAAAACACGATGCAAAGGTACAAATAATCTTGTAACCTGCAATAGTTTAAAGCAAAAAACTTCAAAAATTTAACTCTCCTTAAAAGTTTTGCCATTCCAATTAAACTTTCTTTGCAGTTTTATTGCATTTACAGTCTTCTTATCGTCAGCAGACAGGAAAGGTAAAGCCAAGCGCACTACGAGGCTGTTTTCATATTGCAGGAGCAGAGCACTCACGATTTTGAGTTCAATTTTCCCCTTGAGTTCCTCAAACTTAGCCTCGCTCATCGTATCGGGTTTGGCAACAAGACCGGAAGCCAGTTGCTGCAAAGATTTTCCATCGAAAATTCTGCTGGCATCCTGCTCCTGCCAATCCTGATTAAAGAGATAGAGTTCGCTCTCCTTCTCTACTCCGGCAAAAGTCTTCACCACGCAAAGCAGCGAATCACCGTTAGCCGATGGCAGTTTCTTCATCTGCAAAGTAGCGCTCTTACTCGTTCTCAACTGAGCGAAATCAGCAGTCAGCGTATCCATCACACTCGTTTCACCCAACAGATTCTTCACTTCCGCCTTCACTCCCATCTCCTGCAGCTCAGTAAATTCCAGCCGCAGGTTGTGGTTGAGATAAGGCACAACAGAATCGGGCATCGAAACCAGCAAGTCCTTCATCGACTTGGCTTCCATGCCCACGCTTGCCATCATCAGGCAAGCGCATAATATATATTTTATCTTCTTCATCACTACAATTCCTTAGACCACTTCTTTCCCCAAGGAGTAAAGAGCCATGCAAGAAAGGCCAATGCTACTATTGAGCACACGGCAAAAGTTAAAGCCAATGTATTCATATATTTATCTTTTAGAAATTAACAAACCATCTACCCAGCAAAAAATACTGCGGTGAATTGTTACTTCATCTTTACAATTCCTTTGACCATTTCTTCCCCCAAGGAGTGAAGAGCCAAATCAAAAATGCCGTAGCCGGAACTAAGCATATTGCAAAAGTTAAAGCCAATGTATTCATACTCTTAACGTTTAGAAATTACATAACCAATAATTGATAAGACTGCAGACAACACTACGCCCAACAAAATGGCACTTATGGTACCGCTTTCATTAGTCTCAACTATACCAAATAATGCAGCCAACCCACCTAAAACCATAATAGTATAGGTGGATTTACTCATATCAAAGAAATACTTTACTACAGTTTCTTTGGTAAATTTTTCCTTTTCTCTATCTTCTCTTGCAGTCATATTTCTCTATTTTCCGACAAAATTACGGAAAATAAATGTAACTTGCAAATGATTTGCTCATTTTCTTTCGAAATTTAACCTAAAAAAGACGAAAAAGAGGAAAGCGCTTCATTACGAAACACTTTCCTCTAATTATCTAATCATTAATCGTACAATCTTCTTTCAGAAGAGATTTACTCCTCTACAGCAGCCTGCGCCGCAGCAAGTCTGGCGATTGGCACGCGGAATGGTGAGCATGAAGCATAGTTCATACCGACCTTAGCGCAGAACTTAACTGATGAAGGCTCACCACCATGCTCACCGCAGATACCTGTGCGGAGGTTAGGACGGGTAGCACGACCATTCTCTACTGCCATCTTGATGAGCTGACCAACACCCTCCTGGTCGAGAACCTGGAATGGGTCAACCTTCAGAATCTTCTTCTCCATGTATGCAGGGAGGAAGGAAGCGATGTCATCACGAGAGTAACCGAAGGTCATCTGTGTCAAGTCGTTAGTACCGAATGAGAAGTACTGAGCCTCTTCTGCAATCTGACCTGCAGTAAGGGCAGCACGAGGAATCTCAATCATGGTACCAATCTCAAATTCTACCTCTACGCCGTACTCAGCGAATACCTCCTTAGAAGTAGCGAGGATGATAGCCTTCTGCTGCTTGAGCTCCTGAACGGTACCGATGAGCGGAACCATGATTTCAGGACATGGGTTATAACCCTCCTTCTTCAACTCGCAAGCTGCACCGAGGATGGCACGGGTCTGCATGGCTGTAATCTCTGGGAATGTGATACCGAGACGACAACCGCGATGACCGAGCATTGGGTTGTTCTCTGCCAGAGAGTTCACACGCTTCTTGATTTCCTCTACGCTTACGCCCATTTCCTTAGCCATGGTCTCCTGACCAGCCAAATCGTGAGGTACGAACTCGTGAAGAGGTGGGTCGAGCAAGCGGATGTTCACGTGGCAGCCATCCATAGCCTTCAAGATGCCGTAGAAGTCAGCCTTCTGATATGGGAGGAGCTTGGCAAGTGCCTTCTCGCGACCCTCAACAGAGTCTGCCAGAATCATCTCACGCATCGCAACGATCTTCTGATCATCGAAGAACATGTGCTCAGTACGTGTCAGACCGATACCCTTGGCGCCGAATGCACGGGCTACCTCAGCATCGTGTGGAGTATCCGCATTGGTACGGATTTCCATCTTTGTATACTTGTCGCAGAGATCCATCAGCTCCTTGAAGTCGCCTGAAAGTTCTGCAGCCTTTGTCTCAATCTGTCCTGCGTAAACCTGACCTGTAGTACCGTTCAGAGAGATGTAATCACCCTCCTTGTAAACAACGCCTTCAATCTCTACAGTCTTAGTCTTGTAGTCAACGTTGATAGAGCCAGCACCTGAAACGCAGCACTTACCCATACCACGAGCTACAACGGCAGCGTGAGAAGTCATACCACCACGAGCGGTAAGGATACCCTCAGCAGCTGACATACCAGCGAGGTCTTCTGGAGATGTTTCGATACGAACCATGATGACCTTCTTGCCGTCCTCATGCCACTCCTGAGCATCGTCAGCGTGGAATACAATCTGACCACAGGCAGCACCTGGAGATGCAGGGAGGCCCTGTGTAATGACCTTAGCCTTAGAGAGAGCCAGCTTATCGAATACCGGATGCAAAAGCTCATCGAGCTTCTGAGGCTCACAGCGCAGGATAGCAGTCTTCTCATCAATCATACCCTCGTGGAGGAGATCCATGGCAATCTTCACCATAGCAGTACCTGTACGCTTACCATTACGAGTCTGGAGGAACCAGAGTTTGCCTTCCTGTACGGTGAACTCCATATCCTGCATATCGTGATAGTGGTGCTCCAGCTTATCCTGCAGCGCGTCGAGTTCCTTATAGAGTTCAGGCATAGCCTCTTCCATAGAAGGATACTTGGCAGCACGCTCCTCTTCAGAGATACCCGCACGCTCAGCCCAGCGCTGAGAACCGATCTTTGTAATCTGCTGCGGAGTACGGATACCGGCTACCACGTCCTCACCCTGTGCGTTGATAAGATACTCACCATTGAAGAGATTCTCACCATTACCAGCGTCACGTGAGAAGCAAACACCTGTAGCAGATGTATCGCCCATGTTACCGAATACCATCGCCATGACAGATACGGCAGTACCCCACTCATCAGGAATACCTTCCATCTTGCGGTAGAGGATAGCACGCTCGTTCATCCAAGAACGGAACACAGCGCAGATAGCGCCCCAGAGCTGATCGATTGGGTTGGTAGGGAAATCCTGACCGGTCTGCGCCTTGATGGCAGCCTTGAAGAGTTCAACGAGCTTCTTGAGCGACTCTACAGAGAGGTCCTTGTCAAGTGTAACGCCCTGCTCTTCCTTCACCTTTTCGATGATAGCCTCAAATGGGTCGATATCTTCCTTGTTTACAGGCTTCAATCCCATAACGACGTCACCGTACATCTGTACGAAACGGCGATATGAATCGTATACGAAATGAGGGTTACCGGTCTTCTTGACCAATCCCTCAGCTACCTCGTCATTCAAACCGAGGTTGAGGATGGTATCCATCATACCAGGCATAGATGCGCGTGCACCTGAGCGTACTGATACGAGGAGTGGATTCTCTACAGAACCGAACTTGCTGTTCATCAATGCCTCAGTATGAGCCACAGCAGCCTTCACTTCGTCCTGAAGAAGTTCTTTGATTTTTTCCTCACCCACTTCATAATATTCATTACAAGTGTCTGTTGTAATGGTGAAACCTGGAGGAACAGGTACACCAATCAGGTTCATTTCGGCAAGGTTTGCGCCTTTACCACCAAGTACTTCTCGCATTTGGGCATTGCCTTCTGCTTTTCCGTTTCCGAATGTATAAACTCTTTTTTCGTTCATAATTGTTATAGGTATATATTTTATTTCGTTTTACGTTGCTAATTATTATTTGTAATGCAAAGATACGATTTTTATTTGATACTACCAAACTTTTATACGCTTTTTTGCTATCCCGAGATTACATTTTATACTGTTGACGCACACACGGGCAGAAAATTAACAATCCCGTATACGATAGAAAGATATTTGACGAATCTGAAAGTGCGTCTCTCGGGATTGCAGCCTGCATTCTGATGTTTTTTACCTCCTCCCGATGCATCTGAAACTGCGTCACGACGTAGCGATGGCTACGTCCCGACGCAGCGCCAGACACGTCGCGATGTAGCAACGGCTGCGTCGGGACGCAATTTAAAGGTAAAAGGATAAAAAGGTAAAAAAGGATTTTAAAGGTAAAAGGATTGTGAGGCGATAGCAAAAGTAACAGGTGACCTTTGATATAAAAATGTGAATGTGAATGTGAATTTGAAATGTAAGCAAAGAAAAAAGAATGCATGTAATGACATTAATATCATTTAATTCATATATAATAAGGTACGCGCGTACGTACAATTAAAATATATACTAGAGAGTGTAAACTAAACTGTGTCAAGCTACAATAAAAGTAGTTTAACACAGTTTT
>OGXG01001838.1_pt1 | contig 10098 bp, 9 predicted proteins | sample 1576251 | NCBI WGS metagenome assembly OGXG01 (sample SAMEA3541533, study PRJEB24748) | human gut metagenome | biome: human gut; feature: human-associated habitat; material: faeces | place: China | collected 2012
AAAGCTCTGTTCCTTAAACTTCATTTTTCATGTCATCCCTACAAACTGGAATTTGTCAATCAATAATTATGTGAATAATAGTCAATAATTGGAACATTATTTTTTCCCAAATAGTTTCCTATAGCGATTTCTATCTCGTGTCTTTTATATTGGCAAGGCTTTTCATTACTTTTTAATGGAAAAACAAGCACAAAACTTTCATCCCATTTCTCTTTCACATAATGAACAAGTATACCCGAAGTAGTATATTTCCATTTATCTTCATAACATTTTTTGAATTCATTATATACTTTAATTTTAGTATTATATTCAGATTCATTTTGTGGAATATCAAAACCTATGTCATTGCTGGATGCTACAACTCCAACATGCCCGCTTTTAGTAAATTTCAACCAAACGATATCCCTTTTATCTACTAAATGATGTTTTTCTTTTAGTTCATCATAATTCACTTCATTTGGATTCATTTTTGCCTGTTTTTCTTCTACTGGTTTAATTCCTACAGACTCCAATAAATTATTAACAAGTTTTATAATTTGGCTTACTGGGACTGTTGGCTTATCTTTCTGTTCCTGTGCTAATCTAAAACGTTCTCTATCATTATAGTGTACACTTTTAGCAATATCTTTGTTCAATTTTGGACTAAATCGAAATGCATTTGGATTTATATGAAAATATTGCTCATAATTATTAATCATTGGGATACCTCCAAATTCCGATTTATCTAATTTCTATTAACATCTATTTCACTGTTCATGAACCCCTCAGAACGGTCGAATTGCAGGATTGGTCGTCAGCTTTTTGTTCTATAAAATTCTCTCCAAACACCCTGGCATCTAATCCACTCACTCAATTTGCATTATCTAATCCGAGGTTACAACCTGAACGAAATTTTGCGTTGGATATGTTTCCGCAAGATACAGCCAAGCATTTGCAGCAGTTGTGCGTATAATTTAAACTGCTGCAAAAGTCAGCAAACCAGCCGAATTTTATATTGCTTAATTATTTTCTTGACATCAAGACTACAGTTTCGATGTGGCACGGTTGTTCAACGAAAAACATACTCAACCCCTATTGTACAAGGGAATGGTGGAACGCACCTTTTCCCTTAAAATCTAGTGGTTCGAGCCTGTGACAACCTTGAATTGTCCTATAATTTGTATAGGCAAACAGGGTAAAGCTCTGTTCCTTAAACTTCATTTTTCATGTCATCCCTACAAACTGGAATTTGCCTTTTAGTTATCTGCCATTTTCTTTAATTCCATATGTAATACACAAGCAAATACTACTTCAATAATACATGCAGCAGCAGCAACCGTCGTGCCATTTAATGTGCATCCTAAAATCAAGGAAATAACCGGAATTGAAATTGCAACAACTGTATATCCCTTTGATTTATACAACCATGAATATGGAAACAAATGTGCTCCAAACACCATGGCGTATACCATAATCATCTTTTCCGGAACCGCACTAAACACCCACATAACGATTAATAAATAAATCATTTGATTTAAGGTAAAAATGAAGCCTAACTGTCCTAACGGGTTTTCTTTTGAAAAGATATCCACCTTTATTAGTTTACCAATTATCCAGGACAGCGGTAATAATGGGCATGAACAGCAAAATACCAATAAATTTTTCATATTCATATTGATATCCAAAATTGATACAAGCAATATCAGCAGCCATATAATCACTGATGTCATGATAAACGGTAATCCTTTTTTCTGCTGAATTGCAATTTCTTTTCTTAATTCATTCACAATTTTCTCCTCCACAAATTCCGATTTGTCTTTTTCTTTCTTAAAATGGGCAATCCCGATTGGAACTGCCCATATATCTTGAAAATTATGCGATTTTTCCTTGCTTGCACCGATTTCTGCATCAATCTATTTTGTAAACGGTACATTTTTACATCATCTTAATAGAGCTTTGCACCTGCGGGGATATGGTTATCTACCATGAGGAGGTGGAGCTTTTCTTCGCCTTCTTCTTCGTGAACTGCACTGAGGAGCATACCGCAGGAGTCAATACCCATCATAGCACGAGGGGGAAGATTTGTGATAGCGATAAGAGTCTTTCCAACCAGCTCTTCAGGCTCATAATAAGCGTGAATACCGCTTAAAATTGTGCGGTCTGTGCCTGTGCCGTCATCAAGAGTGAATTGTAACAGCTTCTTCGACTTCTTAACAGCCTCGCAAGCCTTGACCTTTACTGCACGGAAATCTGACTTTGAGAATGTTTCAAAATCAACATATTCTTCAAACAAAGGCTCAATCTTCACCTTTGAGAAGTCAATCTTTTCTTCAACAACAGCGTCCTTAGTTTTCGGAATACCCGACGGCTTTTTGTCGGAATCCAAGCTCTTCATCGTCGGGAAGAGTAATACATCACGGATTGCGGCTGAATCTGTGAGGAGCATACACATTCTGTCGATACCAAAGCCGATACCGCCTGTCGGAGGCATACCGATTTCAAGTGCGTTGAGGAAATCCTCATCGGTTGTGTTAGCCTCATCATCGCCCTGTGCGAGAAGTGCCTCCTGAGCCTTAAAACGCTCTCTCTGGTCAATCGGATCGTTAAGCTCTGAATATGCATTAGCCATTTCCCAGCCGTTCATAAAGAACTCAAATCTCTCAACATAATCGGGATTTTCGGGTTTCTTCTTTGTAAGCGGAGAAATCTCAATCGGATGGTCCATAACGAAAGTAGGCTGAATCATATGCTCTTCTGCAAATTCTTCAAAGAAAAGGTTGAGGATGTCGCCCTTCTTGTGGCGTTCTTCAAACTCAACACCCTTTTCCTTAGCGATTGCCTTAGCCTCTTCATCAGAATGAATTTCGTTGAAATCAACGCCTGAATACTTTTTAACAGCGTCAAGCATTGTAATTCTTTCAAACGGCTTGCCAAGATCCATTTCAATGCCGTTGTATGTGATTGTTGTTGTGCCGAGAACCTCCTGTGCAACATGGCGATAGAGGTTTTCGGTAAGATCCATCATACCGTTGTAGTCGGTATATGCCTGATAAAGCTCCATAAGAGTAAACTCAGGGTTATGACGGGTGTCAACACCCTCGTTACGGAATACTCTGCCGATTTCGTAAACCTTTTCAAGCCCGCCTACGATAAGTCTTTTGAGGTAAAGTTCAAGAGAAATTCTGAGCTTTAAATCCTCGTCAAGAGCGTTGAAGTGAGTAAGGAACGGACGAGCCGATGCACCGCCGGCATTTGCAACGAGCATAGGAGTTTCAACCTCCATAAAGCCCTGATTGTCAAGGTAACGGCGGATACTGCTGATAATTTTTGAACGCTTTACAAAGGTATCCTTTACCTCGGGATTCATAATAAGGTCAACATAACGCTGACGGTAACGAAGGTCTGTATTTGTAAGACCGTGATACTTTTCGGGGAGGGGTTTGAGTGATTTGGAAAGGAGCTTAACCTCTTTTGCATGAACAGAAATTTCGCCCATTTGCGTTTTGAAAACAAAGCCCTTTACTTCAACGATATCGCCGATATCCCACTTTTTAAGGAAACCGTATTCTTCTTCACCGAGATCGTCAAACTTTGCAAAAATCTGGATTTTGCCCGAACGATCCCAAAGGTCCATAAACGAAACCTTGCCCTTGCCTCTTTTTGAAAGCAAACGGCCTGCAACGCATACATCTTTATTTTCGTACTCTTCAAAATTGTTTTTAATTGTTTCCGTGAGAACATCACGGGCACTTGTTGTAATTACAAACGGATCTCTGCCTGCTTCTTTGAGGGCGTCAAGCTTTTCGTATCTGACCTTGATAACATCGCTTGTGCCGGTCTGCTGTGGCTTCTGACTCATTTCCAATCATTCCTCTCTTTTTCAACATCAATAAATCTGACGGATTGCAAAAGCAGAATCCGTCAGCAAAAATTCAATAGATAAACAAATTACTTTGAGATTTCAAGAATCTTAAATGCCTTTACGCCGCCGGGAGTTTCAACCTCAACAACATCACCGACACATCTGTCCATGAGAGCCTTGCCCACAGGTGATTCGTCTGAAATTTTGCCCTGTGCGGGATTTGTTTCGTTAGAACCCGAACCAACGATTTTGTATGTCATCTGTCTGTCTGTGCCAACCATTTCGATTGTAACAACAGAAGTGAGGTGTACCTTATCGTTAGATGTTTCGGACTCATCAATAATCTGAGCAGTTTTGAGGATAGACTCGATAGTAGCGATTCTTGCCTCCATAATAGCCTGCTCGTTCTTTGCGTCATCATATTCACTGTTCTCGGACAAGTCGCCGTAGGAACGGGCTACCTTGATTTTCTCTGCAATTTCTTTACGCTTGACATTTTGTAATTCTGCAAGTTCCTCTTCAAGATTTTTAAGACCTTCCGCAGTAAGCATTGTTGGTTTAGCTGCCATTTTATATCGTTCCTTTCAGTTAATACCGCACCTGCACAAGCGTGCATACGGTATAAAATTCTTTCATATCAGCAAAAAACTGCATATAGATTTATTATAATTTTTTTCACACCGATTGTCAAGCAAAACGGGCAAGATAACTGCAAAGAGATTTCACTGTCTGCGCCTCTGTATCATTACGGCACAAATCGGGAACAATTGAACCAAGTTCGTACTGTGAACCGAGTGTGTAGAGTGCTGAGCAGAAGTATTCCTCCGACAATCCCTCAGGGCGCAAAAGTGCGAAACCGTTCGGCATTTTAAAGCAATAGCGAAAATACACAAAGCCCTTTATATTTTCCTTAGGTCTGCCGTTTGTGAGGATGACCGCATCATTTCTTACAGGCAGATTTTCTTCAATTTCAAACGGTGCAATGACAAGGTCACAATTTGAAAGCTGTTCACGGTGGTGAGTAACAACGGCACACGCACCTGTTTCTTCGGCAATGGTATTCAGCTCATCATAGAACACATCTTCGTTGTCTGTGATAATACAGACATTGCCCGTATATTTCAACACAAATGAAACAAGGTCGGTGCATTGAGCGTCGGGATCATAAATTCCGACCGTCAGCCTTTCGGGAGTATCAAATTTGCTGAGGGCATAAAGTGCCATATTAGTACAAAGTCTTGCCGAAAAAAGCGGCGAGTAAAAACGCTTGTAACCGCTGTCATTTGGGAAAGTCATTTCTTCGCAACACAAAAGTCTTGTGCGCTGACTGCCGATTGCCCTGTCAATTTTATTGAGATTGACCTTTTGTCTGCGACAGATGTATGTAAGCTGTTTTACGCTTACGCCCCTTGCTCTCTTGATTTCAACGCACACCTTGTCCCCTCTCAGCCTGTTAAAAAATCCCCTTATTTTCCCGCACTTTTCGGGAAACACAACATTCAATGAAGTAATCAAAACAAAAACCTCCGCATATTTACTTATTTAAGTATATGCGAAGGCTTTTAAATTAATTATCAAATTGTGTATGTACAGATTAATATTCTGACATCGGGTTGTATCTTACACCGTTAAGACGGCATTCGTAGTGGAGATGAGGTCCTGTTGAGTTACCTGTTGAACCGACATAGCCGATAACCTGTCCTCTTGAAACGGTCTGACCTGTACTTACTGTAAGACTTGTAAGGTGACCGTAAACTGTCATCTTACCGCCCGCGTGGCTGATCATTACATAGTTACCGTAACCGCCGCCGCAGCCACCGCTGTAGCTCTTGCCCCAGTTGTGTGTACAACTGCTGTTGGTTGCAACAACAGTACCGTCGGCAGCCGCAACAACGGGAGTTCCCATAATGCCTGCGCCGGCAATATCAATTCCGCCGTGGTTATAAACCTCTCTGTCCTCATACCACTCCGAGGAAAGATATGTAAAGCCCGGTGTCGGCCATGCAAAGCCCGAACCCGACGGAACAATTACAGATGATGAACCTGAGCTTGATGAACCCGAACTGCTTGAGCCGCTTGATGAACTGCTTGAAGAGTTGCTTGATGAACTGCTTGAGCTTGAGCTCTGTGAAGCCTGAGCAGCGTGTTCCGCAGCCGCCTTCTGAGCGGCATAGTACTCGCTGATTTTAGCTTCAATCTCATCACTCTGCAAAGCCGCACTTTCCAAGGAATTCTGCGCCTCGGAATTTGATGCGTAAAGATTTTTAAGAATCTCGTCATTATCGGAAATGAGTTTATTAAACTCGTCCTGATCCGACTTCAATGACGCCTGCTGAGTTTCAAGGTCTTTCTTGTCGGCCTCAAGGGATTCCTTCTTGGTGCTGAGCTCGTCCAGCTTTGTCTGGATTTCGCTGATAAGCTCCTTGTCGCTGTTTGCAAGGCTCTTTACAAGCTCCATCTTATCAATAAGGTCAGAAAAATCCTTTGCGCCGAAAATGATTTCAAGGTCGGTTGCGTTGCCTGACATATAGAGAATTCTGAGTCTGTTTGCAAGTGCGTCAAACTGATCCTCAACTTCCGAAAGTCCCTTGTCATAAGCGTCCTGCTTTTCCTTAATATCATCGTTAAGGCTTGAAATTTTCTCACGGGTTACTGCAATTTTTTCATCAAGAACCTGAACCTTGCTTACAAGGGCGCTCTTGTATTCTTCCTTTTCTGCGATGTCAGACTTTGTATCATCAAGAATCTTCTGATACTTCTGATTTTCCTGTTCAAGCTGCTGAAGCTGTTGTTCAAGGTCTGAGATGCTGTCCTCAGCAGAAACAGTAGTCGGTATTGCCATTGGAATTGAAATCATGCATACGCAGAGCATTGCACATAAAATTCTTTTTAATTTATTCATTGTAATCTCCTCCTTTAAGATTTCTGTCGGGATTACCAACCGAGTATTTCGTTACCTTCCATTTTAAGGTACTTTCTGATTGAAATAAAGCTGCCGAAGAAGCCGATAACAATACCTGCAATTGCAAACAAGCCGCCTGTAATCCAGATAACATTATTAATCGGAATGAAATCAATCGGAACAATCTGATAAACAAGAGCCTGTGCAGTCTCATAGAGGATTGCAATTGCGCCTGTTGAAACAATTGCGGAAATAAGTCCGATTATCATACCTTCAATAAGAAACGGCCATCGTACAAACGAGTTCGTTGCACCAACCGATTTCATAATGCTGATTTCAAATCTTCGTGAATACATCGTTGCACGAATTGTGTTGGCAATGATGAAGATTGAAATGATTGTCAGCGCACAAACAACCGCAATACAAATCATATTGACAAGATTGCTGATGTCCGTAAGCTTCTTTGCAAGCTCACGGTGGTTGCTTATGCTGTCAACACCGTCAATTTTTTTAATCTGAGCAACAGTATCGTCATACTTCGACAAGTCCTTCATAACTACAATGAAAGAATCGGGGAGTTTGTTTCTGCCCTGCATCTCGGCAAAAAGATCATCACCGAGAGTAGATTTATACTGCTTTATCGCATCTTCCTTTGAAAGAAAGGTTGCCGACTCAACATTGTCAAGCTTTTCAATTTCTTTTCCTACATAAACAGCCTCAAGCTGTGAATATCCGTTTTTAATGTATACAGAGGTTTCGTTTGACTTGCCGACAGATTCAACAACATTGTCAACATTCATCGAAAAAAGTGCCGCCGCACCTGTGAGAACAAGACAGCTTATAAGTACGCAAACAGAAGCGATACTCATAATACGGTTGTTCCACACATTTTTGAAACCTTCTTTTGCCAAATAACCAAATCCGGTCATATCAAAAATCCTTTCAAAATCCTATTTGCGCAAACGCATTATTCCGGAACAACCACTGCATTATCGGGATAATCCGGTGTATCTTCTTCACCGCTGTTATCACCGTAATCGTCAGTATAGTCATCTTTAACAAACAAATCCTTGGTGTCGCTCTTAATTTTTCCGTGGTCAAGAACAACAACTCGTCTGTCAAACTCACGAACAAGGTCATGTTCATGCGTTACAACAATAACGGTTGTGCCTGTTGCGTTAATTTCATTGAGAAGCTCAATGATTTCGTGTGACATCTCGGGGTCAACATTACCTGTCGGCTCATCGGCAATAATAATTTCGGGGTTATTTACAAGGGCTCTTGCAAGGCTTACACGCTGTTGCTCACCGCCCGAGAGTTCACTCGGTCTGTTTTTCATCTTATCTTTAAGACCGACAAGCTCAAGCACATACGGAACACGCTTTTTAATTACTGCCGAAGGTTTTCCGACAGCACGCATCGCAAACGCAACATTGTCGAAAACATTCATCTTGTCAATAAGTCTGAAATCCTGAAAAACAATGCCCATATGACGGCGCATATAAGGAACCTTGCTCCTCCTCAGCTTTGTAACATCAGTGTCGTTGATAACGATTTTGCCCGATGTCGGAGTTTCCTCATGCATAATGAGTTTAAGAAATGTACTCTTGCCTGCGCCAGATGCACCGACAATAAATACGAACTCGCCCTTATCAATACTCAGCGTAATACCGTAGAGAGCATGAGTGCCATTAGGGTATGTTTTAGACACATTTATAAAATCAATCATAAAGTCACCTTTGTTTTGTAGTTATTGTACAAATACTCATAAAAAGTCAAAACGCCCAGAGCACAGCGAACGCACTATGCTCGGGCACACTTTAACTAAATCAGTATTTTGTAGGACTTGCGTTGAGGTATTTCTTAACCATAAGAGCTACCTTGAACACGATTGCATCCTCAAACTCACGGAGGTCAAGACCTGTGAGCTTTTTAATTTTTTCAAGTCTGTACACAAGAGTGTTTCTGTGTACAAAAAGCTTTCTTGATGTTTCAGAAACATTGAGGTTGTTTTCAAAGAAACGCTGGATTGTAAAGAGAGTTTCCTGATCAAGGCTCTCAATTGAACCACGCTTGAAAACTTCTTTGAGGAACATTTCACACAATGTTGTAGGAAGCTGATAGATAAGACGGGCAATGCCGAGGTTATCATAGCTTACGATTGTACGGTCTGTGTCAAATACCTTTGCAACCTCAAGAGCCGACTGAGCCTCCTTAAAGCTTCTTGCAAGATCCTTGATGCCTGTAACCGTTGTGCCGATGCCGACAACACAGTGTGTGTAGAACTCGCTCGAAAGTGTGTCTGAAATCGAGCTTGCAAGCTTTTCAAGGTCACGGCTCTCTGTGTCGGGTTTAATTTCCTTAACAAGTGCAATTTCAACCTCGTTAATGTTTATAACAAAGTCCTTTGACTTGTCCGGGAAAAGATTCTGAACTATATCATAAGCGGAAACATCTGTTTTTGAAACAATTTTAATAAGCAGACACACACGGGAAACCTCGCTGTTAAAGTGAAGCTCTCTTGCTTTAAGGTAAATGTCACCCGGAAGAATGTTGTCAAGAATAACATTCTTAATAAAGTTTGAACGATCATACTTTTCGTCATAATACTGCTTGATGCTTGCAAAAGAAACCGACAAAAGCTGAGCATACTTCTGAGCATACTCATCGGTACCCTGAACAAATACTGCATAATCATACTTTGCATTGCTGCCGAAAGATCTGTATGTATATCCGTTCACAACAAACGGTGCTGTCGAGCTGAGTGTTTCGGAATTAACGCTCTCGTTTACCTCGCCGATTTTTCCAAGCTCGGAGCAGGCAATAACAACCGAAGTCTCGTCAATTACGCCAATCGTTCTGTCGATTGCGTCTTTCATCTGGTAGATCACGCTCTGGAATACTCTATTGGCCATAAATGGATACCCCTTTTCCTCTTTTGTGCAAGCCGCAGGGGCGAGATTGTCGTTTTTAACAATTTCGCCGCTTTACATTATCTATTTTACACAAAAGAATTTACTTTTGCAACATATTTCACCAAAAAATTTTTATTTTTCTTGTTGAAATTATCTTTCAGGGGTCTGACACGGCCTAAAAAGCGCCTTTTTGCGTGGTTCTTATCTGTATTCTACCGGGAAATTGTGATGTTTTTTTGAAAATGGGGTGAAAAGCCGACCCCTTCAGCCGGTAATTTCTGCCACTTCAGCGTCCGAAAGCTCCCGCCACTGCCCCGGCGCAAGGGCCGCATCCAGCGCAAGGCCGCCGATGGCGTCCCGGTGCAGGGCGTTGACCCCCGCGCCGTAAACGCCGAACATCCGCTTGATCTGGTGGTAGACCCCCCGTTTGAGCAGCACCC
>OGXG01001840.1_pt1 | contig 10090 bp, 8 predicted proteins | sample 1576251 | NCBI WGS metagenome assembly OGXG01 (sample SAMEA3541533, study PRJEB24748) | human gut metagenome | biome: human gut; feature: human-associated habitat; material: faeces | place: China | collected 2012
CCTCGTTGGCAAAACTCCTGCTGGTGCAGATGCTCTTCTTCTGCGTGCGATCAAACGAACAGTCATCATAAGTGTGTTATTCCTCCGCAGTGATTTTGGTCAGGGGCGCAAAATTGGCCATGGTCTTTTTGATGCCCACCTTTTCAAAGTTGATCTCCACGATCTGATCTCCGGCGGCAGGCTTCACAGCCACTACCTGACCGCGTCCGAACACCTTGTGCTCCACAAGATCGCCCGGCTCATAGTGTTTTGCGCCTTTTGCAGCGGTTTTTGCTGCCGGTGTGCCTGTAAAGGAGATTTGCTTTGCAGATTTTTTCTGCGTTGTTCCGTCAGAATATGCAGAACTGTAACCAGAGCCATATTCCGTACCTGCGCCGCTGCGGCCATAGCCGGAACCGTATCCGCTCTGACTCTGGCCCCGGTTTGCATAGGCCGAGCCAAAGCCGCGGCCCTCGCCCGCGTTGTATTCGCGGTTCAGGTAGCCGCTGCGATTGCTATAGCCGCTTCCGTAACCGCCCGAACCGTACCCACTGGCGCTGCGGCCCCATCCGGACGGCCCGGAGTAACCGGACGCACCGCCGGGCACCGTATCACTATAGCTGTCGCCCCAGCCGCCAAAGCGGGAGCGCTGTTCCAGTACCGGGCTGCGGGTCTCCTCGATATACTCCGGCTCGATCTCCCGCAAAAAGCGGCTGGGCTCATTGCGCTGGGTGCGGCCATACAGCATCCGGGTGACGCTGTTGGAGATGTACAGCTCTTTCTTGGCACGGGTGATGCCGACGTAGGCCAGGCGGCGCTCCTCTTCCAGATCAGCCTCCGAGTATTTGCTCATCTCACTGGGGAAGACCCCTTCTTCCATGCCGATCAGGAATACATACGGAAACTCCAGGCCCTTGGCCGAGTGAATGGTCATCAGCACCACCTGGTCGGCACTCTCGTTGTAGTTGTCAATGTCGCTGATGAGGGCGATATCTTCCAGATAGCCCTCCAGCGAGGCCTCCTCGCCCTGCTGGTCACAGTAGTTTTTGACGTTGTTGACCAGCTGGCCCAGGTTCTGCAGGCGGTCTGCCGCGTCCTCGTGGCCCTTGGCGGCATCGGCTTCCAGCATAGCCTTGTAGCCGGTGATCTCAATCACGTCGCTGGCAAACTCGTCCAGCGTCTTATTCTCCAGCGAGTCCTGTAACCGCTCATAGATCTGATAGAACTTATACAGTGGTGCAATGGCCCGGCTGAGCTTCGCGTACTGGTCCGCATGGCGGACCAGAAGACAGATGCTCAAGGTTCTTTACACAGCTAAAGAGTCTGACGGCACAAAGAAGGGAACAAAGACTATCGATGTAACAAACAAGTTATTCGATGAGATTGCTCCTAAGTATGCTGATCGTAACGGTGGTTACACAAGAATCGTTAAGATTGGACAGCGTAAAGGTGACGGAGCTTTAGAGGTTCTCCTTGAGTTAGTTTAATATTTAATCGGTATAAATCTTAGACTAAATTAAACCAGAGATTTGAGTGGATGACACTCACTTCTCTGGTTTTTTATATTACTAAGATAATTATTCTAAACTTTGAGAAAAACTGATGCGTCTTACTTGCATGTATAGTTCGACAGCCTTTCGTTTGAATTCGTAACTGTAACGCATAAAAATACCCCTTTCACTGGATGTCCAGTAAAAGGGGTACATATCATTTCACACGGCTTTTTATAAATGCGCTTAATTATTTATTTTTTGCTGCAGCCTGCTCGTCATTGTACTTCTGAACACACTTCTTGATTCTGTCATATGGTGAGAGAAGATCACTGATAGAACAGTCGTGGTTTAATGTATCAATGAGGTATGCGATGTATTTGCTCATGTCACAGCTGATATAGTACTCCTTAGAGAGAAGCTCAGGTGACTGGTAGATAAGGTTTGTTGTAACTACTCTGTAGATGAGACCCTCCTCGTAAGCCTTGTCAAATGAAGCAAAGCCGTTTGTGAAAAGACCGAATGTAGAAACAACAAAGATTCTGTTAGCTTTACGCTTCTTGAGCTCTCTTGCTGTATCTATCATACTCTCACCGGAAGAAATCATATCATCGATGATAAGAACATCCTTACCCTCCACATTTGTTCCGAGGAACTCATGAGCTACGATAGGGTTACGTCCGTCAACGATACGGCTGTAATCACGACGTTTGTAGAACATACCCATGTCTACTCCGAGTACGTTTGCAAGGTAGATAGCACGGTTTGTAGCGCCCTCATCAGGAGAGATAATCATAAGATGGTCAGCATCAATAGTGATATCCTTTACGTTCTTTAAGATACCCTTGATGAACTGGTAAGAAGGCATTACATTCTCAAAGCCGTTCAGAGGAATAGCATTTACCACACGAGGGTCATGAGCATCGAAGGTGATGATATTGTCTACACCCATGTTGATAAGCTCCTGAAGAGCTAATGGACAGTCAAGAGACTCACGGCCTGTACGTCTGTGCTGACGGCTCTCATAAAGGAAAGGCATGATAACTGTGATTCTTCTTGCTTTTCCGCCGGCTGCAGCGATAACACGCTTTAAGTCTGCGTAGTGGTCATCAGGTGACATGTGGTTTGTCTGACCGCATACTGTGTAGGTAAGACTGTAGTTTGTTACATCTACCATGATGTACAGATCATAACCACGAACTGACTGGTTGATAACACATTTAGCCTCGCCGGAACCGAATCTAGGTGTAGAAGGCTTGATAATGTAACTGTTTTTGTAGTAGTCCTTGAAAGCACTCTCGTTAGCATGCTGGTGCTCTCTGTGCTCTCTCCAGCCCTGTAAGTATGCATCTACCTTCTGGGCAAGACCTATACAACTGTCGGTTGCAACAAGTCCAAGTGTACCGGTTGGCATAGTCTCCAAAATTCTCTCATCGTTTGGCATTGTTATTCCTCCATATAACCATATAATAAATAAACTAAATATATATAAAAAGCGCTATTTGGAAAGACGCTTTTTAATTCGTATGTCATCTCCGAAGAGCTTGATAAAACTATAATTGCTTGAAATTCTTGAAAGTGTTCTCTCGGAGTAAATCTCTGCTATCTGCTCCAAATTCAGATTAGTGGAAATAATAGTAGATTTCTGTCGCAGTATGCGCTCATTTACACAAAGGAAAAGCTGTGATGTGGTAAATGAGTTGGAAAGCTCGGTTCCGAGATCGTCTATGATAAGTAAATCACAGTCGAATATATTCTGGTGCGCTGCGATGGCATCTGCATCCTTTTCAAACACACCTTTGCTTAATATATCAAATAATTGGAATGCTGTAAAGTAAATTACGGAGTAACCTGCATCTAAAAGCTCTTTTGCAATGCAATTAGATAAAAAAGTCTTTCCGACACCGGTATTACCGTAGAAAAATATGTTTTTAGGTTTGTTTTCAAAATTGTCTATAAATTCATGACAGTTCGTCACTGCAAGCTTTGCTGTGGCAAGAGCAGACAGCCCTGTCGCAGGATTTTTCTGCTCATCTGAGTAATAATCGAATGAGAGCGTGGAAAAATTCTCTCTTGATAAAATCTCCCTGATATTGGACTGCGAATAAACGGTATTGATAATAGCCTGTTTGAAACAATGACATTTCTGACCGTCTATGTATCCTGTATCATGGCAATCTGGACAGGTGTAAATAGGCTCAAAATAATCAAGCGGATATCCGAGTGTGGATAGAAGAGCAGCACGCTCCTCCTTATAGTCCTCGATTGCAAGGCGTAAAGCGGCGAGAGCATTCTCATCACCATCCATAAGCCTGTACGCCTGCCTGACAGAGGCTGATGCAATCTCAGAGTCAATCTCCCTGAGGCGGGGCGCCTTGCGATAGGCCTCCTCAATACGCTTGTCATGTATGTATTTGTTCTGAAGCTGGCGTTTGTCGTAGCCTCGCATTATCTCATCATATTGAGCATTGGTAAGTGCCATATATCCTCCTTGGGATGTGTAAATCTAACTTGAAAAATCATACCGTAGAATTCAGAAACAGCTTCTCCAGCTTGTCGTAATCATTGTTTCGCTGATTGAAGTTGTTAAATTTATTCTTGGAACTTGAATTATTGCTTTTGGGTTTTGAGGAACCGTTTGCAGCATTTGTACTCTGTGATGAGCCGGTAGCAGAGGCTTTATTGGCCTTGGCAAAGTTGGCATCAAGCACTTCAACATCCTTTAATGTATGTACATCCTTTTTCCTCCAGTTCGCGAGTATCGAGTCTGTGTACTCGAAGCTTGGCTTCTGGATAGCTGAAATGGTTTTACTGCAGGCGGCCTTTACAAGCTCTATATCGAAACCATATTCGCCGACCCATTTGTTTATTAGTGACACCTCAGAGTCAACCAGATTGCGGCCTGTGATGCCTAGAGCCTTCATTACTGAATAGTAAATCTGTGAGTGAGCGGCTGCATCGTCCTTTGCCTGGTCTACGGTCTTTATGCCGGCATCGGCCCAGCCGAGAGCGACCTTGTTCATGTAACGAAGGCTTGAATGCCCCTTGGTAATGCAGTACTCTACGAGATATTCTACCAGGTCGGTAGAAAAATGAAGCTCGTCCAGCCAGTAGAGTACCATATTGGTGTCTGTGGATGAAAGCGTATGCTTCAGATATGTCTCTATAATAAAGAAAAGCTCTGAAATGTCAGGATTCTTTCTAAACTCCTTAATCTCATCAAGTGTGTATTCCTTCTGTGAAGAAGCAGGCTTGTCAGGAGTCTGGCTCTTAAGCTTTTCCACAACAGAATCCTGCATCCGAATATCTGCGGTAGAAATATTTTGCGCAACGTTATTAACAACACCGTTTTGCAAACTATTCTGTGCAACATTATTAACAACACCGTTTTGCAAATTATTCTGCGCGGCATTATCAGCCACAGCGCTTTGTATATTACTCTGAGCAGCCTGCATACCGGATACAGAAAGACTGCAGAGGTTGATTCCCATAATCTGGCCATCAGCGCCGGTTTGCACCTGCAAAATGCCCTCAGAGGCCCAGTAATTGAGGGCACGTATGATGTCGGCTTCAGTATTGCTGAAATGATCGGCAATCTCTGAAATAGTTGCTATGCCTGCCCCGGAGCCTGTCGCACGGAGCAGATAAAGGTATACCTTGACAAACTCACCGTTTGCCTTTGGCATGTATTGATCTATAAAAATATCTGACACAGTAGTGAATGATGTTGCTATGTCACTGCTAATGTTTATCGCTGTCATATAAAAAACTCTCTTTCGCTTAACCTGTGAGCAATTATAGCACAATATTTTAACCGTGTGAAGATGGTAAAAGTGCTACAAGCCTTGTAAACTCGGGCTTTCCGAGTCCACAAAAAAATGTGGATAACGTGGATAACTGTGTAAAATAATTGAAAAATCAATGTATCACAGGGTATATAAGCTGTTGAAAATTATTTAAAAAATCCACACACAAAATGAAAGTTGTTAACATTTTGTATGTGGATAACGTGGATAACTTATTTCTTAAGCAGGTCTTCGCCGATTTCTACTACATTTCCGGCACCCATTGTTATCAACAGGTCACCGTTTACACAATTTTCTGATAAAAATTTCTCGATTTCCTCAAATGATGGGAAATAGTGCGCATTCACACCTTTTTCGAGCAATAAATCCAGGATATCCTTAGATGAGATACCATATGTGTTCTGCTCACGCGCAGCATAGATATCAGCAAGCACCACAACATCTGCCATTGAAAGAACATCGGCAAAATCATTTAAGAATGCCTTGGTTCTGGAATAGGTGTGTGGCTGGAAGCAAAGGACAAGCCTGTCATGTGGATATTTTTGTGCAGCTGTCAGTGTTGCGCGGATCTCGGTTGGATGGTGAGCGTAGTCATCAATGATTGTGACGCCGTTTACCTTGCCCTTGTACTGGAAACGTCTGTCAGCACCGCCAAATTTGTCAAGGCCGGTGAGGATAGACTCCGTATCGAGACCGAGTGTGGTGGATAAAGCTATGGCTGCGAGCGCATTGCTTACATTGTGAGCGCCCGGAACAGAGAGTTTTACGTCGAAAAGTGGACTACCCTGTCTCATAGCTGTAAAAGATGCACAAGCTTTATCGTCATAGGTTATATTTTCCGGATAGAAATCATATTTTGAATCAAAGCCATAGGTGATAATCTTCTGAGGAAGCCCTGCGACAATCTCCTCATAGCGGTCAATCTCACCGTTGATGATGGTAGCACCGCCTGCGAGAGTGTTTGATGCATACTCGCGGAAGGAATGCCTGATGTCGTTGATATCCTTGAAGAAATCCAGATGCTCAGCCTCAATATTTAAAATAATACTGTAGCGTGGTCTGAAATTCAAAAAGCTGTTTGTGTACTCACACGCCTCAGAGATGAAGTACTCTGAATCGCCCACACGCAGATTGCCGTGGATAGATGACAAAATACCACCTACGGAAATGGTAGGATCTGTCTGGGCGGCGAGAAGAATCTCGCTGATCATGGATGTGGTGGTAGTCTTGCCGTGTGTGCCGGCTACAGCGATAGAATAATCGTAATTGTCCATAATCTGTCCGAGAAGCTCGGCTCTGGTAAGCATTGGAATACCGGCTGCCTTTGCTGCGGCAAACTCAGGATTGCTTTCGTGGATAGCGGCAGTGTAAACTACCAGGTCGATACCGGATGTGATATTGTCTGCGCTCTGGCCATATATGACTTTTATGCCCTTGGCCGCAAGAGTCTTTGTGAGGTCTGATTCCTTTGAATCGGAGCCGGAAATTGTAAAGCCCTCCTCATGCAGAATCTCTGCGAGACCGCTCATGCTGATACCGCCGATGCCTATGAAATGGATGTGTATTGGTTTGCTGAAATCTATTTTATACATTAATTTTACCTGCCTGATTTATTATAATTTATACTGTAACTATTAAGAAACACGGAGAACAAAAAGCCGATGCGTCATATTGCATGTAAGCGACAGATTTTCTTGTTCTGAATAGTTACTTTATATTAATTATACAACTAAATATAGTATTTGCAAAGGAAAAATAAGGTGAAAGCAGGCATGACTTTCAAATGATAAGAACCATAGCAGGTTAAACAGATATACGATAAATGACACTTGTGCAAAATGTCGAAAAAAAAGAAAAATATTATTTGATTTTGTGAAAAATGTTGAAGTGGTAATGCGGCTGTGGTATAATTTTTTTTATAAAAATAATTCATCCGGACCATATGAATTTTATGGGTTTAAAGTATATAGCAGTAACTGCAATTTATGCAGCAGCAACTATAATTTATATGGAAACAATTGTGATTTATTATGGAAGCATTACAGATACGGTTATTACAGAAACAAGTGGTGGGGACCGGATGGGCACAACAAAAATTAGGACAGACGAGGAGTGATAACGTGATTAAGAAAGAAATGATAGCCATGCTTTTAGCAGGCGGTCAAGGCAGCAGACTTGGTGTTCTGACAGCGAACGTAGCAAAACCGGCAGTTTCGTTTGGTGGAAAATACAGAATCATAGATTTTCCGCTTAGCAACTGCATCAATTCAGGCATTGATACAGTGGGTGTACTTACACAGTATCAGCCACTCAGACTTAACCGCCACATCGGAATAGGTATTCCGTGGGACCTCGACAGGAATAATGGAGGAGTGGCAATACTGCCGCCTTATGAGAAGAGCGGCAACAGCGAGTGGTACACAGGTACAGCCAATGCAATCTACCAGAATATGAGGTATATAGACAGTTACAACCCGGACTATGTGTTGATACTGTCAGGAGACCATATATACAAGATGGACTATGAGGTGATGCTTGATTTCCACAAGGAAAACAATGCCGATGTGACCATAGCAACCATGCCGGTGCCTATCGAGGAGGCCAGCCGATTTGGTATCGTCATAGCCGATGATGATAAGCGCATCAATGCATTTGAGGAAAAGCCGGTTCATCCGCGCAGCAATCTCGCATCAATGGGCATTTATATATTCTCATGGCCGGTGCTAAAGGAAGCATTACTTGCACTAAAGGATCAGGAAAACTGTGATTTTGGCAAGCATGTCATACCATACTGCTTTGAAAACGACAGACGTATGTTTGCATACGAGTTCAACGGATACTGGAAGGACGTAGGTACACTGGGCTCATACTGGGAGGCCAATATGGAGCTTGTGGACCTCATTCCGGAGTTCAATCTGTACGAGGAGTATTGGAAGATTTACACAAAGAATGATGCAATCGAGCCACTTTATATAGCCAAAGGAGGTCATGTGGAGCGAAGCATCATGGGTGAGGGCTGTGAATGCTATGGTCATGTGGAGCATTCTGTTATAGGTGCCAACGTCAAGATTGGAAGAGGCGCAGTAATACGTGATTCCATCATCATGTGTGACACGGAGATAGGCTCCAATGTCACGATAGACAAGTCCATCATTGCCGAAAATTGCAAGGTGGGCGACAATGTGACACTTGGCTTCGGACAGGAGAAGCCGAATGTATTAAATGAGAGCATATACTCATTTGGGCTTGTCACTATAGGAGAAGATTCTGTGATACCGGACGGGGTAAAGATAGGCAAAAATACAGCAATCTCCGGTGTTACATACGAAGAGGATTACAAAGACGGTGTGCTTGAGGGCGGAGAAGTTATTATCAAGGCAGGTGACGGAAAATGAAGGCAATAGGAATAATTTTGGCCGGCGGCAACAATAATAGGATGAAGGAACTGACAGCAAAACGAGCAGTACCGGCCCTGCCGGTAGCAGGCAGCTTCAGAAGCATAGATTTTGCGCTCAGCAGCATGTCAAACTCGCATATACAGACTGTCGCAGTACTGACCCAGTACAATGCACGCTCACTGAATGAGCATTTAAGCTCAGCAAAATGGTGGAATTTTGGCAGAAAGCAGGGAGGCTTATTCCTCTTTACACCTACAGTCACAGCGGACAACAGTGACTGGTACAGGGGCACGGCAGATGCGATGTATCAGAACATTGATTTTCTCAAGAGACGCCATGAGCCATATGTCATCATCAGTAGCGGTGACTGTGTATACAAGCTGGATTTCAACAGAGTGCTTGATTTTCATATCGAGAAAAAATCAGACATTACAGTGGTATGCAAGGACATGATGTACAACGACGATGTCAGCCGTTTTGGTGTGGTACGCATGGATGATGAGTCAAGAATCACAGAGTTTGATGAAAAGCCAATCGAGGCCTCATCCAACACTATTTCCACAGGTATCTATGTTATCAGGAGACGACAGCTCATAGAGCTTTTGGAGGCAGCAGCCGAGGAAAACAGATTTGATTTCGTAAATGATATCCTCGTGCGCTACAAAAATGTAAAGAAAATATATGGCTACAAGATAAATTCATACTGGAACAATATCGCCGATATTGATGCATACTTCAAGACCAATATGGATTTCTTAAGACCTGACGTCAGAAGCTATTTCTTCAGGGAGGAGCCGACCATCTGTTCAAAGGTGGACGACCTGCCACCGGCCAAGTTTAATCCGGGCTCAGACATTTCAAACAGCCTCGTATCAAGTGGCTGTATCATAAACGGCAGCGTGGAGGATTCGGTGCTTTTCAAGCAGGTATTTGTGGGCAAAAACACTACCGTGAAGAACTGCGTGCTGCTCAATGACGTCTACATAGGCGACAATGTGCACCTCGAAAATTGCATCGTAGAGAGTCGTGGAACCATCAATCCAAACACCTGTTATTGTGGTGAGGATGGAGTCATGATAGTAAAAGAAAAAAATGTAAGATATGTAATTTAAAAACAGACCAGGGGGACAAAAATATGCAGATTACAGACATCAGAATTCGTAAGGTAGAAAAAGAGGGCAAGATGAAGGCGGTTGTGTCAATCACAATCGATGATGAATTCGTGGTACATGACATCAAGGTAATCGAAGGAGAAAAGGGACTTTTCATCGCCATGCCAAGCCGTAAGGCAAACGATGGCGATATGCCGGAAGTACAGGAAGTCAACATCAAAAATCCCAATGAAGAAGAAGAGATGTTGAATCCGACGACACTTTTCGATATCCACAACCAAGGATTCGACCAAAAACTGGTCATT
>OGXG01001849.1_pt1 | contig 10073 bp, 9 predicted proteins | sample 1576251 | NCBI WGS metagenome assembly OGXG01 (sample SAMEA3541533, study PRJEB24748) | human gut metagenome | biome: human gut; feature: human-associated habitat; material: faeces | place: China | collected 2012
CTCTAAATGGTTCCGGTCTGCAAGCAGTCTGATATTGTCCCCTTTCTGTAAAAGATTATTTCCGTAACATTCGATATCGGAAAAATAATCCCAGAAATGATAATGATCCAAAAATGCCTCAATGTAACCTTTCTGGCAGTTGCTTACAATGTAAAGTTCATATGTCTTTTTTAATTCTTTGAATGTATCCTCAAGATCCGGATAAAGCACTCCGCCATGTTCTCTTAAATAATCGTTCTCGATCCTGCAGCACTCCGCTAAAAGTGTCTCCTGCTCTTTCTCAGAAATTTCTGTCATGCTTTGAGAAGCAGCTGACATTCCGAGCACTCCGGCAGCAAGCACTGCAACCTGAAGGAATTTTGACACACGGACTGCATGCAGCAACCTTCCGCTGTCTTTTCCCGTTTTTTTCTCTCTCATGCCGTCTTAGAACCTTTCCAGTTCGATTTCTATCTACTATCCGAAAAATTTCATCACGATTTTTCCAGTCAGAGAAACGACTATTCCAATCGTGGGAACCACATAGATTCCTGCAAAAAAGACTCCCAACAGCAGCCGATACAGCATACCGAAGCATTTTTCAGCCTTCCCCTTCTGCTCTGCTGCAATTTTCCATCCCGCCTCAGCTTTTTGCCTCGCAAAAAACAAAATCAACAGGAATGCAAACCCCAATATGCTGATGCCAACCCCAGCTTTCAGTCCCGGTTCCTCAAACGAAAATACAACTTCATTTTCGCCCTCTGCCAATGTTATCCCCAAAAATCCGCCAAGTATCGGCTCGATATCCACAGTTTTCCCGTTTTGTATACACTTCCATCCATCTATCGCAACGAACGGAACAAACAACGTTTCTCCCTCTGCCGCAGACACACTCACATGAATTTGTGCATTGCGCTCTAAAATGGAACATTCTGACGGCTGCAGGTCTCCTTTCTTCCTTGAAATAAGCTTCCGAAATGCATCTGTTCTTGCATCTCTATACATTGTTTATCGGTTCGTTTGGCAGATACTTTAGCTTTTTTTTAAATTTACAGATGCGGGCAGTTTTGCTTGACAAGAGCCTCTGATATGAATTATACTTAAATCTCCGAGTAGCCGGGGTGGTAGCGGTACCTTGTACCAACAATCCGCTATAGTTGGGGTGATATCCCGCAGAGGGTCAGGGCGGTGGAGCTGCCCTTCGCAAGTGGCGTTGACGTCTGGGTCTTGCGCAATGGGAATTCGTGAACCGGGTCAGGGTAGGAATACAGCAGCCCTAAGCGAAAGCTCTCATGTGACGTGAGGGTGCCTGGGGGGAGTTAACTGCAAAGGTAACGTCTATTGTTTCTGATTCGAAGCGGGATACTCGGTTCTTGTTGTATTCTGTTTTTCAAGAATACAACCTACGCACTTGTTTTGCGCGTAGCGCAATTCTCATAACAAGTGCTCCTTTATTCTTCTTTTCCAGAATATGACCTACGCATTTGCCTTACGCGTAGCGTAACTTTCATGGCAAATGCTCCTTATTCTGTTTTTCAAGAATACAACCTGCACATTTATGAAATTTTAAAAGGAGGCCGCATTATGCGCCTCCTTCTTTTATTTCCTATATTTCCCCGGTCTATTCCGCATATTGTGCATCAAACAGTTCCAACAAAAAATCATGGTACAAACGCTGATACTCTTCATGAAAAGCTGCCGCAATATTCGCATCCCCGCCTTCCATCTGTGCCGCCTCAAATAATGCAAATGCATTCTCATAAACCTGCGGATTCTTCTCATAAAATGCTTCCGTCAATCCATCCTGAAACGCGAACTGCGCCGCCTGTGAAAGATTGTCCATAAAATCCTCCCGGCTGACATTACCGGATTCCTCATAATCCGACAGAAAAATATGCTTATCCGCAGATTTTACAAAATCCTCGTATGCTTCCCTTACATCCTCATAAGTAAGTGGAACATAATGTTCTTTCCAGTAGGCATCAAATGCATCCTTATCTTTAAACTGTTCAAAAATTTCTTCCATAATAACTCCATTCTCCTTATCTTTCCTTACCGCCTGTCAGATTTGCAGCGCCGATGATTCCAGCCTTATTTCCAAGAACCGCACATGCAACTTTCGGAATAAACGCCTTGCTGCCACCAAAGCATTTATCCTGAATGTATGTTTCAAGAGGCTCTGTCAGTTTTTTCCCCTGATTGCAGATTCCTCCCGATAACAAAACAATATCCGGCCGGAAAATATTGACAAAATTTGTAATGGTTTCTCCAAGATAGCAAATATAATCATTTACTACTTTTTCTGCTGCTGTATCCCCATCCTGTGCGGCATCAAACGGAATTTTTCCATTCATGTGCGAAAGATCTCCCTGACACATTGTATTCAGGATGGATTCCGGGTGCTGCTGCGCGGCTCTTTTTGCATCGCGGATCAGCGCTGTCGCCGATACATATGCCTCCACGCAGCCTTTCCGCCCACATGTACACAGCTGACCGCCACATATCAGACTTGTGTGTCCGAGTTCCGCACCTCCTGCATGTGCGCCCTCAAACACCTTTCCATCGAGAATAATTCCACCGCCCACACCAGTTCCAAGAGTCAGCAGAATGGCATTTTTTGCATGCCGCGCCGCGCCGGCTTTTACTTCACCCAAAGCCGCACAGTTTGCATCATTGGAAACTGCAATCGGGCAGGAAAAGTACTGTCTTAACTGTTCTGTGAGCGGAACATTTTCCCACCCGAAATTATTGGAATACAACACAACTCCATGTACTGCATCAATCGTTCCCGGGCTTCCGATTCCTATACTCTTCAGCTGTGTTTCCCCGATACCTTTCTGCTTCAAAAGCGTTTTTACCAGTTCTGCCATATCCCTTATGATGTCCTGATACGGTCTCTCTACATTCGTCGGCACAGATGCTTCTGCAATTATATGCTGTTGTTCGTCAACAATCCCTGCTTTTATATTGGTTCCACCAAGATCAATTCCTGCTCTGTACATTTCTTCCTCACTCAGTCTGTTATGATTCTAATCATACTTACTCTGTCAATATATTGGTTTCAACGAAAAAAGTCAAATAGTAACTTCAAAAACACGCGCCATGACCGGCTGCTCATATTCCACCGTGATTGTATGATCCTGATTGATGCGCACATGCTGTGCCTCTTCCACCGAATATATCATATTCTTCCTGATCACTGGTAGACTGGATACTTAACCGGGACAACAGGGCATAGTCCATGCGCAAGCCTCCACTGGAACAATTTTCGCGCTGTCCCACCAGATTCCCTTTGCGTACCATCCGGCATCAATAACAAAATATTCACATCCGGCCTTTGCTGCAGCATCAATCAGCGGTAATTCTTTTTCCGTCGTTGGATCTGCCCACAGACAATTCATATAATCATTAAAAATTACCGGGAGTATATCATTGTCACGGTTTTTTCTGCGGATTCTTCGCCGGTATTCCGTTATTGCAGAAAATGCATCTGATATATCTGCCCGCACTGCACCCACTGCTGCCGGCACACTTTCAAATGTCTCTCCCGGGCGCAGCACCTTACTGAAATGTGACTGTATCTCGTTTGGCCCGCTGACATTCAAAACATAATGATCATTCTGGTCTGCGATCTCATAATGCCAGGAACCATTGTTTTCAATCTGCCAGATCAGCCCCGCGCCACTCTGCGGATGGCTCAGAAATCCCATCGGCAGATACTCTTTTGTGGACCAGTTCCCGGTATTGTAAACTTCTATTGTTTTGGAACTTCTCCGGATACTTTTCGTCTGTGTCACCGGAAATCCAAGCTCTTCAAACGAATATCTGCGCCAGTTCAGCTCTTTCTGCCACCCATTATGCGGAATATACAAAAAGTTTCCATCTCTCTTAATTCCAGAGCAGGTAAAGGAGGACAGGTACGTCAGTACCTGTTCCTCCTCTCCCTCATTCGTTACATGGTTGACAAATCTTGCCACCGGCACTCCGTCATAAAACTGTATGTCGGTCTGTACACAGACTCCGGTAAGAGGATCTTTCTGCCGGATCTGAAGCATTCTCCCGGATTCATTCTTTGTATCCTGCATATTTTCATATTTCAGATAACATCCGGGAGAAGTCACCACATATTTATTTCCATGCCGCTCATATGGACGATCATAGTCAAGCTGATCATTTTCGCCCATGGCAAGTACCGTATTTTCACGCACAAATACAGTCAGAAAAAAATAATCATAGACTATGGAACGTGCCAAAGAGCTCTTAGAGCAGCCTGATATAAAAATCATGGATATTGCGGAACGTTTAGGCTATGCCGATAACCACTATTTCAGCAAAGCATTCCGGACCTATTACCATGTCACGCCAACGCAATACCGCAATCAGCTGCAGAACCCTTAAGGGTTCTGCACGCGTGTCCATACCTGCATTTCGTTTTCTCCGCGGTTTGCCCATGTGTAATACGGAATATAATGCAAACGTACCTTTTGCTTCTGCGGCTTTTGATACATGTGATAGAGAGTCTCCTCTGCATCCCCACTCTCTGTCAGCCGCCACCCGTCTGTTTCTACCATTTTTACTACGGTATCGCAGATTTTTCCCTCCGACACCGATGCATGCATATCTGTATCGACCAGCAGTTCATGCAGGTTCTTTCCATTGTCTTTCTCTTCAAGGCAGTAAACCACAGGGCCGCGCATAATCGCTGCCTTGCCAATATCCTCGCGGACACGCTCCGATGCTGCAAACATCTGTACCTCCATTGGAAAATCAATACAGAAGGTTTCTTCCCTGTTCCACACTTTTTTCAAATACAGGTATCCATCTTTTTCTTCCTGTTCGGCATCCTCTATTCCGGAAATTTTATAATTTTTACACCATCCCGGTATCCGGAGTGCCAGCGTCATTTTTGCATTTTCAGCCTGCACACGGATCTTTATGTTTCCTTCCCATGGCATATCTGATTCCATCTGCACGTTTACCGTTTTCCCATTCACCGTTTTTTCCACATTGCTTCCCATATACAAATGCACAAACAGCGTATCCTCATTTTCTGTAAATGCATAAGATCCAATGGAACTGATCAGGCGCGCAAGATTTGGCGGGCAGCATGCACATCCGAACCATTTCTGCCGTACCGGTTTGACATGAAATTTCCGTTCATCTTTGTGGCACGCCTCCGGCAGCACCTCCAGCGGATTCACATAGAAAAAGCTTTTTCCGTCCAAAGCCATTCCGCTTAATACGCCATTATACAATGCCCGCTCCATAATATCTGCATATTTTGCATCCGGAACAATTTCCAGCATACGCCGCGCCCAGAACATCAGTCCGATCGATGCACAGGTCTCTGCGTATGCCGTATCATTCGGAAGATCATACGGAAAAGAAAAGGCTTCTCCCAAATGTGTTGCACCGATGCCCCCTGTAATATACATTTTCTTTTTCGTCACATTATTCCACAGACGTACACATGCCTGATACAGTTCTTCGTCCTTTGTAATACGTGCAATATCTGCCATACCGGAATACAGGTACACGGCACGGACTGCGTGACCAAACGCCTCATCCTGCTGCCGTACCGGCAGATGTGCCTGATGATAGCTATACCGCAATTCATTCTCATGCCCTTTCTTTACGGTTTCCGGATGTTCTTTATCAAAGTAATATGGTTTTGTGCCTCTTTCATCAATAAAAAAGCGGCTTAAATCCAGATACTTTTGTTCTCCTGTAACTTCATAAAGACGGACGAGTGCCATTTCTGCAATTTCATGTCCCGGATATCCCTTGCATTTTCCTTCCTCCGGTCCGAAATAATCTGTAGCATAATCCGCGAATCGTTCCGCCGCATGAAGCAGTTTATCTTTTCCCGTTGCCTCATAATATGCCACAGCACCTTCGATCAGATGCCCCATACAGTACAATTCATGATGGTCGCGTAAGTTGGTAAAAATACCATCTTTTCCATTGATAATATAATACGTGTCCAGATATCCGTCTTCCTGCTGTGCCGCACAGACAATATCAATTGCAGCATCTGCAACCTTTTCCAGATCCGGATCGGGATGCTGTGTCAGCGAATATCCGACCGCTTCCACCCACTTGGAAAAATCCGTATCCTGAAATACATATCCATAAAACTCATCCTTGAGATTTTCTGGATCTTCCGGTAACATCTCAAATCCACGGTATGTATATGAAGGTTCTTTATACGCAGCTCCCTGTTTTCTCTTTTGCCGGTTCATTTCTGCCGCCACTTTAAAATTATGCATACAATAACTTGGTGCTGCGCCTTCTACTTTATCATTCAACGCATTCCACTGATAAGGGATCACCTCCGTACGCACCAGTTCCATCTCATTTTTCCAGAATTTATCTGTAATCTGCATCCTGCGCAATGAAACAGGATATGAAAATTTTTCTTTTTCCATATGCATTCCTCCTAATGTATAATCAAGAAATCACTATCCAATTTATCTTCTTTGTTATATACTTATAGTATATATTTTATGTCAAAAAATCCATTGTCAAACCGGAAAGCAGCATGTATAATTTCATCTGAGCAAGGCATTTAAAAAACAGTTTGGCGTATCCCCTTCCAAATACAGAAAAGCATTCTGTCAATATCTTGTTTCCACATAGAAGCCACTTTCCTGCAGCTCCTTTTTTGTTATTTTTCTTCCCCAGTGAACGGTGGCATTATAGTTTCCTTCCACGACCGTAAGCGTATTTCCGTTCTTCTGGAGAACCATAACGGAATGTTCGTTTCCGATGCGGATATGATCGCCTGCCTTGATCCTGCTGAAATTGCTGTGTTTTGTCACCGGTGCATATTTGCCAAACACTTTATCACTGATTTCTCCACACAGGGCAATACATCCATAACACTGACAGTTCGTGGCTTCCCAGAAATACTGCCGGTTTTCGTTTGTCCAGGACAGACCCTCTTTGTAAGTCTTTTTCATAGCCATAATCTTACGTCTGGCCTGTTTTGTGGTAATTTTTTTACTCACACCGACCTTGCAGGTCATAGAACCGATCAGATTTCCACCGGAAACCGAAATCATTGCTTTTCCCGGTTTGATTGCTTTTACCAGACCTTTTTTATCTACTGTTGCGACCTTCGGATTGGATGATTTCCACACCATCTTTCCGGTCGTTCCATTACACACAAGCTGCTTTGTTTTTCCAACACGGAGTGCCACATCATATGTATTCATCGACGCGGTACCAACGATGTCTATGTTTTTCTGACCGCTGTCTGCCGCCATAACCACTCCATCTGAGGGATACCAGACAAAAACGCACATAAAAAGTATAAAACTGATCCATCTCTTTATATATCTCTTCACAACTGCAACCTCCCACCTTGCTCTTTTTGTCACTGTTTTCAGTAACACTTTTCTATATTCTATAATCATGCGACTATTGCTGTCAATAGTTTTCCCTCCGAACGGGCATGGAAAACAGATGATTTGCTGCAGCAAAAAAGGATAGACAGTTAAACAACCATCTATCCTCTGAAATGCTTATTTTATGCGTTTTAAAGATTAACCAAAATATCTCTTTAACAGACCAGCAAACGCTTTTCCGTGTCTAGCCTCGTCTCTAGCCATCTCATGAACGGTATCATGGATTGCATCAAGGTTTGCTGCCTTTGCTCTCTTTGCAAGATCTGTCTTTCCTGCAGTCGCTCCATTCTCAGCTTCTACTCTCATTTCCAGGTTCTTCTTTGTAGAATCTGTCACCACTTCACCAAGAAGCTCTGCAAATTTTGCAGCGTGCTCTGCCTCTTCATAAGCAGCTTTTTCATAATACATTCCGATCTCCGGATATCCCTCACGGTGGGCAACTCTTGCCATAGCCAGATACATACCAACTTCAGAGCACTCTCCCTCGAAATTTGCGCGAAGATCTGCAAGAATGTCTTCACTCACGCCTTTTGCAACACCAACTACATGTTCGGAAGCCCAGGTCATTTCACCCTCCTGCTTTACGAACTTCTCTGCCGGTGCATGGCAGATCGGGCACTCTGCCGGTGCAGCCTCACCTTCATAAACATAACCACATACGGTACATACAAACTTTGCCATTTTAAATGTCCTCCTTATTAAAAATTTAATTAATGGGTGTTTTTCTTTTTGCAGTCCGGGCATAATCCGGAAAACAAAATGGAATGGTTTTCAATTGTTCCATCAAACTGCTCCGCTGCAATCTGATTTAACTGTTTCTGGGAAGGCATGTCCAGATCCATCACACATCCACACTCTCTGCAAGAAAAGTGGTAATGCGGTGCCGGGTTTCCGTCAAATCTGTCCGGACCTCCACTGACAGTAATTTTTTGAATCTCCCCCAGATCAGACAAAAGAGAAAGATTCCGGTAAACAGTTCCGAGACTGATATTTGGAAATTCGTCCTTGATACTCATATAAACCGTTTCCGCAGTCGGATGATCATAGCGGCCTGCCAGGCACTGCCGGATCGCCTCCCGCTGACGACTTCGTTTTATCATAATACTCTCCCTCATTACTCCGTTAATCAAAAACAATAATAAGAACTGTTACTGACATTATAATAATACTTTAGTACCAAAATGTCAATCCTTTTTTCAAAATAAACGACATATTTTTTTCCCCGGCTCATAAACTATACAAGACATCAAATACAAAACAGGAGAATTCTTCAATTGAGACGATTTATTACTTATATTTATGAATATGAACAGGGAAACCGCGGACGAAATACCGGGTTCATCCGCACCGATCTGCGCGAAAACAGCTGCCGTATGGAACTTCAGATCCGGGGGGTTGACCGTTTCAAGGGAAAATGTCCGGTCTATCTGACAGTATATGAAAATGGTCTGCAGGCTATACCTGTTACCGAATTATTGCTCACGCAGGGTATGGGATCCTGCAGCTTTACCTGTGAAAATAATCGGATCGGAAACAGTGGTTTTGACGTGCATCAGGCACAGACCCTGACCATTGCCTGTGGCAACGGAAGGTTTCTGACCGGATGCCTTTCTTCCGCTCCGGTTCCGGAGGCACTCCGGGGAGAATTTTTAATCTTTCAGAAAAAAGAAGCGGTACCGCCTGCCGCTCAGGCACAGACAGAGCCGGTCATACAGACGCAATCTACAACCGAACCAGAGCGATTCCGTCAGCCGCAAGCCATGCCAGAACCGGAACCCGTCCGTCAGCCGCAAGACATACCAGAACCGGAATCCATCCGGCAGCCCGAAACTACTCCTCAACCGGAAATGATCCAACAGCCGAAAACAATCCCTCAACCAGAAGCAGCCCGGCAGCCACAAACCTCTTATCAGAAAGTAGAAATCCAGGATATCCGAAAGCTTCCAAAAAGCAACTGGAATCTGTGCAACAACCGTTTTCTTCTGCACGGTTTTTTCAATTATCACTATCTCATGTTGAAAACGCTGGAAATGAATGGAGAAAAACAACAGTTTCTTGGAATTCCGGGAATCTATGAGCAACCGGAACGTATGATGGCAATGCTCTTTGGTTTCCCGGAATTTGAGGCAGCAGCCGCAGTATCCTCAGACTCCAAAGACATGACCGGAGTTTTCGGATACTGGATGTGTCCGCTTAATCAGGATTAATCATGCAAAACTGCGCATGATCCCGCCACTTTTGATTGAGCATCATATAATCATGGCAGATGCCTTCGTACACGAACCCCACCCGTTCAAGCAGCCGGATACTTGCCGTATTATCCGGAAGTGCCCATGCCATGGCACGGTGAAGTTTTAAATCCCGGAACACCAGATCCATAATAAAACGCAGTGATTCCGTTGCGTATCCGCGATGATGATATGCGCTGGAAAACTTATATCCAACCTCACACTGTTCAGAAAATCCACGCGTAATATGATGTACGCATATCGTCCCTATGATACGGTCCGGATGCTCTTTCTCATATACATAAAACCGGAACAGCGTTCCCTGTACTGCCATGTTATACTCAAACAGGAGCATCTGTCTCTGGAACTGGCGGGTATAAAAATTCGGCATCCGATCCGGCTCAAATTTTTCAAACAGTTCTTTATCCCGCATATAAAAATCCAGTACCGCATCTGC
>OGXG01001853.1_pt1 | contig 10059 bp, 10 predicted proteins | sample 1576251 | NCBI WGS metagenome assembly OGXG01 (sample SAMEA3541533, study PRJEB24748) | human gut metagenome | biome: human gut; feature: human-associated habitat; material: faeces | place: China | collected 2012
TTGAGGAGAATTTTGTTCCCGAGCAACAAACTCCTGCAGGTTGGCAAGTTGAGAGTGATTAAATATAATAAGATTTTATTTCTTATTACTATATTTATGAGGATTATAGTGTTTGAATTATGATGTTATGGATATATTCATTGATTTAGTTATTAAGGTAATAAATTTTAAAGTTCATTGTATTATTACTGAATGTAGATTAAAAAAATGTATATCTAACATTTATATTTTTGATTAACTTGATTACTCAAATGCAAATTATATCGTTTATTATCATAAAAGTGATGATATTTCATATTAGTTTTTTTATTGTTCTTCTCGCTTTTTTAGAGCGGTATTATGATCAGAGTTAATCTATTACATTTCACTTGATTAAGAATAGTAATATAAATATAACTTAACAATTAGAGAATATAGAATCTGTTAAGCTGATATGAAAAAATAGCTTGATTTTTCATAGAATTGCTCGCTCTTTGAAAATTATATAAGTTTAAAAGTTTTATTGCATGGCTAATAAGCCTGCAATAAAATTGATTTTTTGCAGGTTAAATAAAGGTATTAAATTTAATTAAGCTGCTGAAAACCAAGAGTTTTTAGCTAAGCTATCGCTAGCGAAGCCAGCAACTTCTGCTGGAGTACAGTTATTTAATGAGCCATGTGGTCTAATAAAATTATAGTGAAAGATAAATAAATATATTAAGTTATTCGCCTTTTCAAAAGAGTTAAAACCCTTTTTAGCTTTATACCAAGCTTTAAAAGTCTTATTGAATGACTCAATTAAGTTGTTATTTATATCACTAGACATAGGTGCTACAGGAACGTGTTTGGTATTAGGTAATACCGTAGCGGAAGCTTCGTTATACGAAGGTAGTCTATCGGTTATGAAGTAAGTTGGTTCACCATAATTTTTAGCTTCATTTATTAAGGTATAAGCAGAATCAGAACTTCTAGACTTAGTTAGATGAAATGCTAGAATAAATCTAGTTTCAGAATCAATAGCTAACCATAGATAGTATCTTTCACCATTGATAAATACTACTGTTTCATCAGCGTGCCAATCGTCAGATTGTAAGTTTAAACTAGCTTTGAATTTATTAGCTTTCTGTTTAAAGAAAGGTGCAAATTTATTAGTCCAACTTGCTATAGTAACATGGGATACCTTAATACCAGAGTTAATCATCAAGAATTGAGAAATAGCTCTTGTTGATGAATTATTTAAAAAGTATAGTGTTAATGCAGTTAGTATTACATGTAGCGGAAAACGCATTCCTTTCATTGAAAGGGAACCACTAACTAATTCACTAGAAGCTGTATCAATATTGGTGGTGTGATGTTTTACTATTATGTGATTACACTTCTTGTTATTGCACTTATAGCGATTGTAATGTTTATATGAATGATGTAAGTAAGTTCCCTTACCGCATCTAGGACATTTAGGATTATTTAGTTTAGGACGTCCGTCACCGTCGCCTATGGCGAATTGGCGCTTACACTGCTTACATTGATACTTTTGTTTAGCCTGCTTATTCATACCAAACTTATATAGTTTATCAGAATTACAGCGTGGGCATTTTATATTAGTTTTGCTCATTGTTCTTCTCTCCTTTTCAAAGGGGGTATTATTTAGTCTCGCAAACTTATTGTATTTCCTTAGGTTGAGAAGAGCAATGTTCATATAACTTAACAGATCGGAAAAACATTTAAGGAGTACATTATGATTATTAATAAAGAATTTTATAACAGAAGTGCAGTAGATGTTGCTAAAGACTTATTGGGAAAAGTATTAGTAAGAGAAGTTGATGGTAAAATATTAAAAGGTAAAATAGTTGAAACAGAAGCTTATATAGGTGAAAGTGATAAGGCTTGTCATGCTTATAATGGAAGAAGGACTAAAAGAACTGAACCATTATATGGGGAGGGTGGTATATCTTATATTTATTTTATATATGGTTTATATCATTGTCTTAATGTTGTTACAAGAGAGGAAAATGTTGCTGAAGCAGTTTTAATAAGAGCATTAGAACCATTAAATGAATTTGATTATATTTCTCAAATTAGATATAAAAAGGATTTTAATGAACTTACAAAAACTCAAATTAAAAATCAGGTTGACAAAAATATATATGCGTATTATTATACCATTGTACTAATACAATAATACAATTTGCAATATTTAGTATTGCAATTATTAATAACGAAAGGGCGTGTTATATGAATTGGGAATTTAATGATGATATGCCAATATATTTACAAATCATAGATATTATTAAAGCTAAGATTGCGTCAGGCGAATTAAAACCAAAAGAAAAATTAAAGTCAGTTAGAGAGCTTGCACTAGAAGCTGGTGTCAATCCTAACACAATGCAAAAAGCTATGACCGAGCTAGAACGACAAGGAATTGTCTACTCACAAAGGACATCAGGCAGATTTATTTCAGAAGGCGGTGAAGTTATGTCAAACTTAAAAAAAGAATTACAACAACAATACAGCTTACGGACACAGGGATAACTCCCGGTTCAGGAATAGGCAATCATAGAAAAGGGTTGAATGAACAATCTCTAAATACCAAGGTTATTGCCATTGGGGTTCCCATGGTTGTAAGTGGGGCAACAATTGTTAATGACACAATGGAGAAGCTTTTGGAAATACTTGCTTCTCATAACCAAAATAATAGCATTTCAAATATATTTAAAGACTACACATCTGATGAAAAATATCAGTTGTTTGAAGAACTTTTGTCGGAAGATACAGAGCAAATGTTTGTAACTCCAAAGGATATAGATGAAATTGTTGATAACTTAAGCAAAATAATTGCATGTGGAATAAATATGTTTTGCAATGTTTTAAAATAGTAATTAATATTACAGGACCTTGTTTCATATAATTTTAAAAGTGGGACAAAGGGAGACAGGAAAAGTGCAGAAACATACAAAACATGGAATAATAAAACTGTATAAATTTAAATCGCCTGATTATATGTTTAGTGTAATTGTAAAGGCGATTATTGTTGCATTGTGTGCTTATATAACTTTTTCCTGTGTAAATATGATAACTAATAAGAAAATAAAAGTTGCCGCAAGTAAAGAATTAATGGAAACAGGAAATATGCTTGCTCAGGAGATTTTGGAAAACTCAAATATAATGACACAATATATGATATATTTGGAGAATCACAAAGATATTGCAGAGGATGCAAAAAAGAGAATTCTTACAACGGTTGTAACAGATTATATAGCAAAAAGCGAATACACTTATGACACAAGTGATCCGGCATATAGCCAGGTTATAAATATTTTGTATGAAAATATGAAAGCCGAAAATCAGATTGCAAAAAAAGAAGTGGAAACTACTGCTAAACCTGTGGAAACAACTGTTAAAAATAATGAAAAGAACAACAATAAAAAGAAGGAAAATAAGGCTATAGTTCCAATGCCTAAAAAATCGGGAAAACTTTATACGGAAAAAAATATTGGCAGTTTTAAAGAAGTAATTAACAGATTTTATACGGTAACAAATGCAACAACCATAAAAGAAAGTGATATGCCAATTAAACAGGCTTTAAATAAAGAATTTAAAATAACGGGAAACAATAAGAAACCTCAAATACTAATATATCATACTCATTCAATGGAGGATTTTTCCAACACAACAAAGGATGAGGACACAACAATTATTGGTGTTGGAAACAGGCTGGCACAGATTTTAAGAGAGCAGTTTGGTTATAATGTAATACACGACAAAACAAAATATGATATAGTAAATGGTAAGTTAGACAGACACGAGGCATACACCCAGTCTAAGGCTGGGGTAAAGAAGCAGTTAAAGAAATATCCGTCAATTAGTTTGATTTTGGATATTCACAGAGACGGAGTAAATGACGGAACAAGGTTGGTTACGGAAATCAATGGAAAGAAAACTGCCCAGATTATGTTTTTTAATGGCATGTCCAGATTTAAGCTAAGTGGCGATATTGATTATTTGAAAAATCCATACAGGTTCGAAAATCTTGCCCTTGGACTCCAAATGAAAGTAAACGCAGAATGCTATTATCCGGGTTTTACAAGAAGAAATTATGTAAATGCTTATGAATATAATTTGTCCCTTGGTAAGCAGTGTATGTTAATTGAGGTTGGGGCACAGACCAATACATATCAGGAGGCAAAAAATGCAGCAGAGCCTTTGGCTGTTTTAATAAAAAAAGTACTTGGAGAATAGTTTACAAATAAGATACAATTTAATGTAAAATACAATGTGGATTAATATGTATATTGGGAGAAAATTAATGATAGAAATTTTAGTTGCAGAAGATGATGAAATGATTGCAAATTTAATAAAAATAAATCTTGTAAAGGCAGGTTATTTATGCACATGCGCATATAACGGAAAGGATGCGGCAAATCTTTTAGACAGTAAGCATTTTGATTTATGTCTTTTCGACATAATGCTACCGGAAATAGACGGTTATGAACTTTTGGAGTATGCAAAGTCAATGGACATTCCGTCTATTTTTATTACTGCAATGGGAACTACAGATAATAAGGTTAGGGGCCTTAGAGCAGGAGCAGACGACTATATTGCAAAGCCTTTTGAAGTAGTTGAAATGCTTGCAAGGGTTGAAAGTGTTCTCAGACGATACAAGAAGACAAACGACGAGTTGGTTGAAGATGATGTGGTAATTAATTTTCAGTCAAGAAGTGTAACGAAGGCAGGCAAGACTTTGGACCTTACACATAAAGAGTTTGAACTTTTGGTTCTGCTTATACGAAACAAAAATATTGCCCTTTACAGAGATGTAATATATGAAAATGTGTGGGGCAACGACTATGTTGGAGACAGCAGAACTATAGATTTACATATTCAAAGACTTAGAAGAAAACTGGACTGGGGAGACAAGATACAGTCCGTGTACAAAGTTGGATACAAGTTAGTGTGATTACAGGAGCACAAAGCAATCCATATAATCAACAATAATCAAACAGGAAAAGGTGTTAAATGAAACTTTTTTGGAAAATGTTTTTCTCGCTGATTATAATTGTTACGGTTATTTTTTCTATATTTGGAGGAATATTCATAAAGTTATCATTTGATAATTCTTTAAGTAGAGAATTGTCAAGAAAGCAAAACGAGAATCAAATGTTTGTATATTCATTTGAAGCTTCAGCCTCAATGTTGTCATCGGATACTGAATATATTCAAAAAAATGACATAGAAAAAATAATTGATTCAGTCAAAAGAAGTATGGGCGAAAGCCAGATTGGAATTACAATTGTAAATCAGAAAGAAAAAGCAATATATACTGACAGCAAAATAGGAAAAAATATAAAAATCAAAGATTTAAAAGACAATAATTTTGGATACTTGATTTTTAAAAATAATGGTAGTTATTATTTGGAAACAATGTCAAAAATGACAATTGAAAGCGGAACATATTACATAAGCATTGTTAGCAGCATTAATGAAGTTTACAATGACATAAATGAAATGATGAAAAATTATAGGGTAATATTGGGAATTGCCCTTGTTGTTACCTGCATTCTTGCATATGTTTTTTCTAAAAAAATAACAAGACCAATTGAAAAGTTGTCTGATACCGTAAGTCAAATGGCAAAAGGTCAGTACGACACAAGAGCAAAGATAAAAACTGACGGTGAAGTTGGAGACTTGGTTAATAGCTTTAATATTATGGCAGACAGGCTGGAGAAGAATATTGAAGAGTTGGAAGATACAGCAAGAAGACAGGAAGATTTTACGGCAGCTTTCGCTCACGAATTGAAAACTCCTTTGACTTCAATTATAGGCTATTCTGATATGATGCGTTCAATGGACCTTGAAAAAGAAGAGATTTCAGAATATTCCAATTATATATTTTTACAGGGAAAAAGACTGGAGAAGTTGTCATTTACTTTAATGGATTTGATTTCTCTTGATAAGCAGAAAATCGAATTTAACAGAATTAGTACAGAGAAAATGTTTAATGACATTGAAAAAACTGTAGAACAAATGCTTAGGGAACACAATATCAGGTTTAAAATGTCTGTTGAACCGGCTGTGATTGTTGGAAATGAGGATTTGCTTAAGTCCCTGTTTATGAATATTATCGATAATGGCAGAAAAGCCATTTCAGGTCAGGGAATAATTGCCCTTAAGGCTATAAAAACCGAAAAAGGATACACAGTTTTCATTCAGGACAATGGCTGTGGAATGGAGAAAAGTGAAATTAAAAAAATCACTGAAGCATTTTATATGATTGATAAGTCAAGAGCAAGAAAAGAGGGCGGTGCAGGCATAGGAATGTCCCTTTGCAAAAAGATTGTAAGCATACATAATGCTAAGTGGAGTGTTAGAAGTAAACCAGGAAAAGGTACGATAATAAGTATTGTTTTTCAGGAAGGACAGAACTAAATGAAGAAAAGAATATTACCTGTGGCAGTATTACTAATTGTGGCTTTGGCGGTTTTTCTGCCTCAATTATTATATTATTACAGTGATACAAGCTACTTAAATCAGGTTAAATATAGTGATAAGGATACAGGCAGTGTAAACCTTGAAATGGCATCAACGGCAAAGACTAAAACAATAGACCAGAAGTTAGAGGACCTTAACTCTATTATTACTGATAAAGAATATGCAAAAAAGAAAGTTGAAGTATTGTTTGATCCGTCAGAGAACGAATTGAAAACAATTAGAAAAAATGTAAAAAAGCAAATAAATTATTGGCTTGAGCTTTTTGGATGTAAAGAGTTAATATACAATAAAAAAACAATAAAACTGGTACCTAAAAATATTGTTATTCAAAAGTGTTACAGTATTGTTGGTGAAAGTCGTCCGGCTGTTCCAGCGAAATGCGGCAGCTGTCCGGCCGCAGCAGGACTTCCTCGGTGACGCCGGTGGAGAACACGCAGGGCAGACCGGACGCCTGCGCTTCCATGCCCACCACGGGCAGGCCCTCAAACAGCGAGGGCATCACGAACACATCCATGGCCTGATACCAGACGGAGGTGTCACTCTGCACGCCCAGGAACTTCACATCCTGCGCAATGCCCAGCCGGGCGGCCTTGGCTTCCAGCTCGGCCCGCAGCTCGCCCTCGCCCACCAGCAGCAGGCAGCTGTCCGGCCGCACCTTTTTCAGGGCCGCAAAGATGTCCAGCAGGCGGGTGTGGTTCTTCTGCGCCATCAGGCGGGCCACACAGCCCACCACCAGCTTATCGTTCAGGCCATATTCTGCCCGCAGCTTTGCCCGCACCTGTGGCCGGTAGCCAAAGCGGTCCAGGTCGATGGCGTTGCGCAGGGTCACGCCCCGGGCATCCCACGCGCTCTGTCCAAAGTAGTAGATGCCGGCCGCCCGCCCGCAGGCCCAGTAATCGGTGGCCGCGCCGGGAATGAACTGTTTGCAGAACCATTTGATCGGCAGCTTGGCGTCCTTGGGCAGACGGGTGTTGTGGGCGTGAGCGATGCGCACCGGCAGGCCCGCCTTTTTAGCGCCTTCCAGCGCAAAAAGCTGCATGGCCTCGTTGTGGGCGTGCAGCACCTTGATCTCCGGGTGCTGGGCCAGCAGCTGCTGCATAGAGCGCAGGTAGGCCGGGTAGCTCTGCGGGGCTACGCCCGGGCTCTGGAAGATGCGCCCGCCCAGTGCGCGGATCTCGTCATCAAAAAAGCCGGGCTTTTTTTTGTTGACCAGAAAATCGAACTGGAACCGCGTGCGGTCCAGATGCCGGTAATAGTTCATCAGCATCGACTCGATGCCGCCCCGGTCCATGTTGCTGACCGACTGCAGGATATGGATCATGAAGAACGTCCTTTCTCCCGGTACTGTGCCCGGATGCGCCGCTGCACCTCCTGTGCAGAGGGCGGCTGCCATGTCTGTTTTTGGGCGGCAGGGTCCTTCGTCGGCTTTGCAAAGCAGCAGACCGCCAGCGGGATCATGCGCAGACCCATGGTACACCAGAAATAAAAGGCCGTGTTGTCGGTGAGGTAGGTCATGGACAGCGGGTTGAGGATGGCAAAATACAGGATGCCGGCCTCGGGCCCGTAGCGTTTGGTCCAGAACCAGGGCAGGATCAGGTACAGGAACGCGCACCAGAAGCACAGCCCCGGAAAGCCCAGTTCCACGAACACCTTGAGGATGTCGTTGTGCAGTGGGTAGGCCACATCAATGAGGCCGATCTCATAAAAGCGGGTGACCATGGCGTCCACCGCCTCGAACCCCAGCCCGATGAAGGTGGGCGAGAACTGATAATAGGGTTTGGCCAGGCTCCAGATGTAATCGCGGCCCATCATGTTGACGCCCACCGCGTTCAGCAGCCGGGAGATGGCCCCGGTGTGCACCAGATACAGATACACCCAGAACAGGGTCACCCAGGCCGCGCCGGTGAGCATGATCAGCTTTTCCTTGGCATGGCTGCGGCGCAGCACCCAGATGTAAAAGGCCGAGACCACCAGCGCCGGCAGCAGGATGCGTTTCATGCCCGCCAGGACAAAAAAGAAGGAGCAGCCCGCCAGCACCCAGTTGCGGGTGCGCTGCTGCTTGGTTTCTTTTGGCGAAAAGAACAGGTAGTACAGCACAAAGATGCCCTCCAGAAAGGTCACCTCGTGGATCTCCAGCCGCTCGGCATAGCCATAGGTGTTGTTGCCCAGCGACAGGATGCTGGTGAGCAGGGAGCTCACGCTCTCGCCCACACCATAGGCGGGCACCTCGCTGAACAGGATGAAGAGGTTTGCGCAGCAGATGCCGATGGTGAACAGGTCGATGCTGAACCGCCCGTACAGGTACACGCAGCAGATGGCCACCACCGTGGCGATGCTCTGATACAGGATCTTTTCCACGCCGCGGGTGATGGAGGCAAAGGCCGTGAAGTTGCGCACCCAGATGAACATGGACCAGGCGGCAAGCACCGCCAGATACAGGATGTACAGCCCGGACGGCCCGGCCAGTTTTTTCAACCGGTCAAAATCGCCCCGGATGAAAAATTCCAGCCCGGCTAGCCCCACAAAGGCCAGCGTCACCGCCTTGGGCAGACCGCCCAGCACCGCATTGATGCTTTTGCCTTCGCCCAGCCCGGACACGGTGAACAGCAGCACCGCCAGCAGTTCCATCCAGCGGGGCTGGCGGAACTCCCGGCTGCGGAACGGATCTTTTTTGCCGTAATATTTCCGGGTCAGGATCTTGGAAACATCCTGCACGCGGTCCACCTCGCTTTCCGTGCCGGTGTAAACCGGTCAGTTGATCAGCTGGAACAGTCTGCCCTGCAGCTGCCATAGCCCATAGTCCACCTGTTCCAGCGCCCGCTGCGCCAGCCGCACGGCATAGGGCAGCGTCCGGGGGTCCGGCAGCTTCGTTGCCCACCGGCGGTACAGCAGGCAGCAGCAGGCAAAGGCGGTCTGCCGGTCCGCCTCCGGCAGACCGGCCACACACACATAGCAGTAATTGGCCAGCTGCAGGATCAGGTTGCAGGCAAACAGCGCATCCTGCGGCAGGCCCAGACGCACCGCACCGTCCAGCATTTCTTCAGCCACCCAGTAGGCCTGCAATGCTTTGGCCGTATTCTGGGAGGTCGCGGTGAGCCCCATTGTATTTTTGCGCCACAAATATACCACAGGTTTTGTCGAAGCAATGCACTTCGCCCGCGGAAAGACCCAGAAATGGATCATGGCATCCTCAAAACAGGTGTACCCGGAGGGGAACCGTACCCGTTCAAACAGGGTCCGGCGGTACAGCTTGCCCCAGGGAGTGCCGGGCAGCTCCACCACATCCAGCCGCCGGGGGCCGGTGTAGCACGCTTCTGCGTACTGCTGCACCGCACCGCGGGTGTCGGCTTCGTCGCAATACTGCCAGCCGCCCTGCACGATATCCGCACCGGTCTGCTGCGCTTTCTGCAAAAGCGCCGGAATCGCTCCCGGCAACAGTACATCGTCACAATCCACAAACAGAAGATATTCTCCTTTTGCCTGCAAAATCCCGGCATTGCGTGCCTTCGCTGCACTTCCACCGGTTTCTTTCGTCAGCTCAACCATTCTGACTTCTCCCCAGTTTGCATATTCCTCCAGGATATCGCTACTGCT
>OGXG01001855.1_pt1 | contig 10041 bp, 9 predicted proteins | sample 1576251 | NCBI WGS metagenome assembly OGXG01 (sample SAMEA3541533, study PRJEB24748) | human gut metagenome | biome: human gut; feature: human-associated habitat; material: faeces | place: China | collected 2012
CCGTTTATTGTGAGATGAACAAGACTTGATGTTTCCCTGATATATGTTTCAAGAACCTGCTTAGTAGATACTTCTAATGTTTCTGCATCTGCAGCATAAACCATATCTCCTGGCTTAATATTTTCAATTGCAACCAAGCCGCTTGCGGTAAGAACAAGTGTACCTGCAACAAAGCATTTCATTGTTGTAGTCATACCACCTGTAAATACGGCGGTTGCTGTTACACCTGTTTGGAAAATGTTATACGCTTTGCTTTAGTGTAATTTGGCATTAAGAGCAGCAATAATTTATCCTCTTGAACTTTTAATTTTTATGCCTAAACTAATGGGAGAATTAATGCTAAATACTTTGGATCGGCATCCAAGAAAATTTTCTCTCCTTCAAGCATATATGCCTGCATTAAATATTGTTTTGCCTTTTCTATGTTTCCTAATTCAAAAAAACATTCTCCGATTCTAACGCAGATAAACGGGTTTCCTAAGCCATCAGGACACTTCTGTGCTTGCAAGAAGGAATCCAAGCTATCGGAATAATCATTTAGCTGAAAATACATATCACCAATAGATGCATACAGCCAAGTGGAAGCTTCCCACATATAAACAGGCTGTGGCAATAATTCTAATGCTTTTTTAAACTCATTAAGTGCCTCTCGATAATACTCGGAGTCTGCGAGTTCATTGCCCCTCGCACTTCTTTGCTTTATTTCATCATACACTTTATCATTTAATTCCATAAAAATCCTCTCTTTTCTTTGATTCTCATTACTTATTAGGGGGCAAATACGTTTGATTATGGGGACCTTGTGAGCGATTAATAGAATCCAATTCCAATTCATAATTATTTGGATCCTTCATAAAAGCTCGAACTTCTGGAGATTTTGCACCATAGTTTCGACCTTCTTCATTCCACCACGATACTGCATCTTTGATATGAGCCATATCAGCACGATCAACAGAATACCAGTTTCCATCTCCTGCTTTAAATTCAAGTCCCTCCGCACCTTCTCTAATTCTTCCTTCAGATCTCATTTTGTCTATAACTGCTTGCCCCACCTTCGATTTTTTACTAGGTGTTTTACCCATATATTTATCTCGATTAGAAGGATAATTTGCGTTATGCACCAATACGCTATGGATTCCTACATGATACGTATGGTTTTGGCTCACCTTAAAATTATAAACACTAACTGTTTCTTCATGTAAATCTTCACGGAATATCTGTTCAACAACAAGGGGCTCTCCATTATTATTTATAAGTTCATACCCTATGCAAAGATCTACGGCATTCACAAAACCTTGCCCTTTAACATAGTATGGATGATTGAAAGTAGATACAATTTCTTCACCATTTACAGTAATATGAACAAGGTGCGATGTTTCTCTAATATAGGTTTCAAGAACAGGTTTAAGCGATACTTCTAATGTTTCTACATTTGCAGCATAAACCATATCTCCGGACTTAATGTTTTCAATTGCAACCAAGCCTTGCTAAACAAGTTCAAGAGCTTATTTAGGGAGTTTTAGCGACTTACTATACTTTTCTTATTTAAATGCAAGCATTGATTACCTATTAACTCACCGCTTATACTTCACCCGAAATTTCAGTAATTAACGCTATGTGTTCACGAATTTTTACTTTTTTGAGATTGTTTACAGACTCTTCTCCACCTAATGCAAGTAACGGAACATAACCGAAACACTCATCATATTCTAAAGTGCCAAGTTTCTTTATCGCAGCTTTATACTGTTTAATACTTAAATATTCATCATCTAATTCGCCTTCTGAAAGATCATCAAAAAAGAAATCAAACCCACTACATATAACATCATTTACACCGTAATGATACTTTACAATTCCTACATACTGATCTTCCTCCCAAGTAATCAGATCACCAAATGCGGTTGCAAAAATAGGAATTGATACATCTCCTAGAAAATAAGACTTTTCAAGCAAGTTTTTATATTCGTTAGGATTTATAGATTTTAAGTATCCCTTATAAAATGTCCCAAATCCAAATTCTTTCCAAAAAGCAATCATTTCGCTAGGAAGCTTATCCTCGTATTCCTTAATCAATTCTTCCGAAACATCATTTTTCTTAATAAAATCTGTTATCAAAATATATACCTCCTGTTACTTTAGTACGAATTCAATATCCAACTCACTTAATTTAGCACTACCGGGTAGTGTTGCCGCCTTCTCGTTTATATAACTATCTAGCGTTCCTACACGTGACTTCCATTGAGATCCAATGGAAGAATTGATTTTGCTGTCGCCTAAACCTGAAATATTGTTGGCCTTACCTCCCACAATCTGATCAGGTCCATGTAAAGCCGCCTTGCCTTTTGGCCATGGACTCAGATTCACTCTTAGAATATCCTTGTTTTCTGAATTCTGTAATTTTGTCAGCAATCACTTTTTTCTTAGCTTGGTTTTGATATTTGACACTGTTAGGATCTCTTCCACTTCCTGTCTGTAGCTTTCTATCATTATAAGCTTGCCGATTATTCTTGTATTCATCGATAGTCAAATCACCTAAACCATCTTGTTGATCCTTAAGCTGTTGCTTAAACTCCTTTTCATCAAGTCTGGATTTATTTGAAAATTCGATAGTACATTCAGCGTTATGAACCCATATGAAAATATTTCCAACAAAATAAGTATGGAAATCTTCCACCTTGAAATTGTGTACTTTAGCAGTCCTATCTTTAAGATATTCTTTGAATATATTCTCAACAACAATTATACATCCGTCTTTATTGACAAGTTCAGCACCAATCCACAAGTTGGTTGCATTTATAAAGCCTTTCCCTTTTACATAAAACGGATGATCAAATGTTGTTACGATTTCTTCGTTGTTGACTGTCAAATGTACTAAGCGATCTACTTCTCTGGTGAACACATCAACTACCGGTTTGTTATGTATTTCGATAGTGTCTGGATCAGCAGAAACCACCATATCTCCGACTTTAATGTTCTCAATTGCAACAAGCCCAACAGCAGTCATTACCAGTGTACCGGCAACAAAACAGCTTATCGTGGAAGTCATTCCGTTGGTAAGTACAGCAACAGCTGTTACACCAGTTTGAAAGATATTATATGCTTTGCTTTCGTGTAATTTGGCATTCAATGTGGCAATATCACCGTTTCCAAAAGCTTTATCAACAAGTGCTATTGTATCAAATCCGCCCATGGCGGTACTCATTACCTTTGTTACCGATGCTGTTCCTTTGATAAATTTACCAAAGCCGGACATACATTTAATTCCTTTACCGGCAACTGCACCTAACTGTCCAAGTCCGGCAAAAGCCGCTCCGCCGATTGCACCGCTTATTGCGCCTGAGAGTGCTCCATCTTCGAAACCTTCTAGGAACGAACCTCCGTTGGCAATACTTTCCAACCCTCCGGATACGCCTCCTATACAAGCACCTAAAATAGCACCCCAACAGGCTCCGGCAATAATTGGTCCTACACCTGGAATCAAAAGTACAGCAACAGATACAATTACTATTGCTATTGTAACTATCAATTTCCAATGCTCTTTACACCACTCTGCTACCGATTGTACACCATCACAAATGTGTTCAATAACACTTTTTTCGCATTATTGCCTTTAGGCAGTTCTGCACGCAAGTGCAGAACAAACAACCACCCGCTATGCGGGTGCGCGTCAAATGTTATACAAAAAATTCTCCAATCTTGATACAATGAGGATGTTCAAGTCTTATTGTAGAAGAAAGGAGAATATTTATGGCAAATCAATATAATAGTTTATCACACACAAAGTGGTTATGCAAATATCACATAGTAATAGTACCAAAGTATAGAAGAAAAATAATATATAATCAGTACAGAAAAGACTTGCAAGAGATCATAAGAACATTGTGTAAATACAAAGGTGTAGAAATACTTGAAGGACATATGATGCCCGACCATGTACATCTTCTTTTAAGTATACCACCAAGAGTCTGTGTGTCAAGTTTTATGGGGTACCTAAAGGGTAAAAGTGCACTTATGATGTTTGACAGACACGCAAATTTAAAATACAAGTTTGGCAATCGGCACTTTTGGGCAGAGGGTTATTATGTGTCGACAGTTGGGCTTAACGAATCAACAATAAGAAAATATATACAAGATCAAGAAAAAGCAGACATAGCCTTGGATAAATTAAGCGTAAAAGAATACGAAGATCCATTCAAAGCGTAGCGAGAAGAACTAGCCCCTTCAAGGGGCAGATGTAACGCGTCAAGTGCGATAGTGACTTGAACGAAGAGAAAGTCTGATGCGCCTTGAGACGCTGTCTAGTAGCAAGGGCTTATAGCCCGCATCTCGAGCCACCCCTTGTAGGGGTGGTCGCGACTATCTAGGAGTTTTATGAAACAGGAAAGACTAAATTTATATCGGATAGATATGAAATATATTAGGAATTTGCATAATATTGATGACAGAGTTTCTTCTGTGTCACCACAGATTGGAAAGCAACATCGAATATATGTAGGTACAGTAGTTGGCTGCAATAATCGCAAATATCTGATTCTATTATCACACCCGGTTGAAAAACACAAGAGAATGAGCCCAAGAGCTGATTTTGATAAGATAATAGACAAAAAAGGAAAACTATTGGGAGAGCTGAATTACAATCTTATGATTCCAGTAGATGACAAACAACTTATAAAGGTTGACTTGAAGGAAAATAAAAAAGACACCCCGGCTGAAAGCCATTATAAACAACTATGTATAGATGAACTTACATGGTGTAGAAAAAATGCTGAGATAATAATTAATAAGGCTAATTGCTTATATAATCTCTGTATGGGAGATTCTAATTATAAGGGCAAGGCAAGATGTCTTGATTTTGCAAAACTTGAAAACAAAGAGAATTGGAAGGAAGAAGCGTTAGACAACCTTGTAAAAGCTGGCAATACCAATTGGGGAACGGCAATGTTAATTCCAAACCCTGTTTATCGAAACGCTGTCAGAATGTTGAATAGGGATAAAATTTCACTGGAAGATCGAGCAAAACTTATAGTAGATGTAGAAAGCCTTCATACATTTGCCCATATAATCAATCGTACGCGCAGACGCGATATCGGCAATTTTACGTTGCGTAAACCAGAAACGTTAAAAGTATCTTTTACATCCGAGCAGCAAGAACGTTTCGATAGGAAAGACGGCGATTTATACAACGAACTGTACTTTGACGATAGTCTGTATTGACGAAAAAAAGCAAATTTAATATCAAATATTTTAAAAAGAAATTGACAACGGAAAGATTTGCATTACAATAGTGGTGTGGGGGATAACTACTATGAATAGTTTTGAATTTTTGGAAAAACTCGGTTTTTCATCTAACGAGGCAAAAGTATACGGCACGTTGATAAAACACAAAGTGCTAAACGGCTACGAAATCGCCAAATTGTCCGGCGTTGCGCGTTCGTTGGTTTATGAAGTCATCAATCGTTTGATTGCAAAAGGCGCGGTCATCCGTATAGACGGAGAACCTAATTTTTACAAGCCTATCGAGTATCAAGATCTTATCCGCAGCATTAAGGAAGAAAACGAAAAGAATATTGCCTGCGCCGAACGCGAACTTCAACAACTCGCAACGGAAAATGTCGACGTCGATTATGTAATGAATATAGTGGGCGAAGAAAAATACGTTGCCAAGGCAAAGGAACTTATCGACAGCGCGCAAGCGGAAATTTCGCTGTCCATTTGGCAGGAGTCGTTCGAGGTGCTGCGTAGTAATATCGAAAACGCAATATCCCGTGGAGTAAAGGTGTATATTTTTACCTTCGAAAGTATTTCGGTCGCCGGCGCAACGGTGTATTCGTACAATATCAACGACGTTTCAACTCTGTTTCCCTACCGCAGAACAACAATCATAATCGACGGCGGAGAGTGCTTAGTCGGCGAAGAGGGCGATCGCAATGTTTACGTGCATACGCGCAATCATTCGGTTGTTTCTCTTGCCACCGACGAAATAGTTTTGAATGTTTTTTGGAATAAACTTATCGAAAAAGAAAACCTGTTGTCCAAGGGTTGCTCCGGTGCGGATTTTTTGCAAGCCATACACAATTTGGCGGAGCGCTACGGCATTACCGACGAGATGACCAAGAATTTTCTTGTATACAATTTTCAAAAGGAGAAAACTCAAAATGGCAAAAAATGTTGAACGATTACAGGCGCGCGAAGCCAAAGAACTTATCCGCCGCGAAAAGCAGTTGGGCGCAAGACGCAACAAGTTTTATATGATTTACTTGTTTATGATTTTGTCGCTCATCTACATAACGGACGAAATGGCATCTACTATATCCATTCAGTTTCAGGCGAATATAGTTACGGAATTCTTCGTAAAAAATATGGGTATGGAATACGGCGCGGGATTATCGCTCTTTTCCGCCATAGGTTTTATTTCCTATCCGGTAACGGTGCTTATTATTTTCTACCGTCCCCTTGCGGACAAATTCGGGCGTAAGCCGTTTTTGGTTATTAACACGTTATGTATGGGGTTAGGGCTGTTCCTTGTGTATTTATCTAAGGATATATACGTTTACATGATAGGAGGCACGTTGATGAGTTTTATGGTGTCGCACGATATGCAATGTGTGTACATACTGGAATGCTCCGACGAAAAGTCCCGCGCCCGTAACTACGCAATCGTAAAAGCGGCGTCGTCTTCGTCATCATCATAATCGTCATAGTCTTCATACGTGCTTCTGACTTTGATGATCAGGATTGTTACAACGATAATCAGAACTACGATTACAAACGCCATCAGAATAACGACAAAGCGCATGCTCTTTGCGGTCTGGTCAATGGTTGCCTGATTGTTCTTGTTAGTCTCCTCTGCATTCAGCAGGTCACTGACCTGATATCTGGTTCCCATAGTATTATCATGCAGATACCATGCACTGCTGCCGCTTCCGTCATCCTCAAAGGCGACGGAATAATCTGCAGAGTTGTCTACGATCGGCTCTTCCTCCGGTTCTTCCGTCTCCTGACTTTCGTCAACAGCCGGCTCTGCTGTCGCCTCCGACACATGTGCCTCTACCAGATCAGAACGGATATATCCGCTTACATTATCAAATGTTACTGCATACCAGGTCTTGCCGTCGCTGCCCTGTGTCTCGCCGGTAACGGTCAGCTCCTGTCCGGTCAGGCTGGTGACAAGAGCGATATAGCTCGTCCCGGCCTCGATGTTCATCGTGCGGCCATCGGCGTCGTAAAGCAGCAGCGTGTTGTCCTGGCCCTGCGTCCAGGTGATGGTCCACAGATGCCCGCCGTTGAGCCAGACGCCGCCGCCCATGCTCAAATCGTAGTCGTAGGTCTTGCCGTCGTCCCGCAGCTCGGAGGCGCTGAACAGTACCAGCAAATTATCGAACCCGGCCTGCTGGCCGTTGTTGGCGTCCAGCTGGGGCGTGCCGTCGGCGTGGAGCATCCGGTAAAGTCCGCTGTCGGCGTCGTAGGAAAAGCCAGTGGCATTGTCGTCGTCAAAGCAGACCCGGACATTCACCGCGTCCGGCGCGGTGGCGTCCGGCAGTTTGCCGTCTGCTTCCTGCGGAAGAAGTGCAGGGATGGACAGCACTGCGTCGGCCCCGGAGGACGCACTGTCCGCCGCGGCAGATGCGGCGCTCGTCACCCGGGATTCCGTCAGAGCAGAGGAGATGCTCAGCGCGTCCAGCACCTTAGAGATGGCCTTGCCGCTGGTGTACCACAGCGGTGCGTTGCTCCACTCACTGCCGCAGTCGAAGGCGGTGCGCCCGGCTTCCAGAGCATCCACGGCCCGGATGGAATAGTAATCGAGGAAGTTCTGGTCGAACTGTCCCCCGCCCCGCTGTACCGGAATGGGCTGCTGGCCCACCAGCAGCCGCCAGTAGATGTCCTGACCGGCGGCCACCGGCCCGACCTTCGGGGTCGCGGCCAGCGCCGGATAGACGAGGCAGAGCTCAGTGGACGTACCCACCTCGGTGAGGGCTTCCAGCACCACCGACGCCGAGGAAAGGCCCCACTGAGTGGTGGAGGCAGTGCTGTTCTCAATGGCCACGGCCACCGGACGCTGGCCCTGCCACTCGAGGACAAGGCCGGTGAGCGGGTCGGTGGGAGCGGGCGTTTCCGGCTCACTGTCGCTGGGCAGAAAGGCGCAGCCTGCCAGCAGCGCGGCGGCCAAAATGAGGCAGAGCGCAGTTCGAATGCGTTTCATCGTCATATTCCTCATGGGCTTACTGGCAGCTGAAATTGCTCAGCTCGTCGTTGTCCACCAGTGCAAAGTAGGTCTTGCCCCGGTTGAGGGTCATCTCCTCGCCGGACTTGGTGTAAAGCTTGAGGGGGTTGGTGGGATAGGTCTTTTCCCAGCGGCCCACCTGCACGCCGCCGCGGGTGAAGAGGTAGGCGTCGCCGCCCTTGATGTACTGCACCTCCTGCACGTCGTGGGAGTCACCTGCGTAGGCGTCCATGTCGGCGAAGCAGACCACGACGTTCTCGAAGGTGAGCTGCTCACCGGTCAGCTCATCAACGGTGTTCTCAGTGGCCTTCTTGGAGGAGTTGTACATCTGCATCGCGTAGGTGTGGCTGAGTGCGGAGTAGCTGAACGAGGTGCGGTAGCTCTCCGAATGTACGATGGCGATTTTTTTGGCCGAGGGCTCACCCTTGAGCTTGTTGACCTCGTCGGTGCGGTAGTCGGCAAAGTGGAAGAAAGTCCCCTCGCTGGGAGCGTAAAGGCTGATGCCGGCATCAGAAGCGGCTTTGCATATCTCCTTGCCGGAGGTGCCGTTCATCAGCGGGTCTATTACGGCTGCCATCGCGTTGGCCTGCGGAGCTGCCAATGCGCCGGTGGAGAAGCCGTAGGTCTTGTTCAGGATCATGATGACGCCGCCCACAGTTGCTGCCGATACTAGTGTGCCGAGGAATTTCCATGTTTCCTGTTTGGCAGGAGTACTGCCCAGCCAGTAACCTATTTTCAAGTCTGTGATGAATCCGCCTGCCATAGAGAGTGCCGTACAAACCACACCACCCATAACCAGTGCAGCAACCATGCCGGTAGCACCTTTCAGTCCAACGGCAACCATTACTACTGAGGCAAGTATCAGTGTCATCAGTGTCATTCCCGATACAGGGTTAGTGCCGACTATGGCGATAGCGTTGGCTGCTACGGTGGTGAACAGGAATGCAATGCCGGCTACGAGCAGGATGGCTACAATGCTGTGTAATACATTTCCATGCATCACATCAAAAAAGAAGAACAGTAAGATCAGCAGGATGGTGAAGATGGACCCGAAGGCGATTATTTTCATGGAAAGGTCTTTCTGCGTGCGGATGACGTTTGCTTCCACCTTCTTGCCGCCCATCTCTTTGGCGGCCAGTCCCACAGCACTCTTTATAATGCCCCATGAGCGCACGATACCGATCACACCGGCCATGGCGATACCACCAATACCGATACTTTTGGCATATTCCTTGAATATAACTTCGGGTGACATTTCGCTGATGGTTTGTGTCAAGGCCGGATTCCATGCATTCAGCACTTGGTCGCCGAACAACAGGGCCATACCTGGAACAATAACCAGCCATACCACCAATGAACCGGCACAAATGATAGCCGCGTATTTCAAGCCGACAATATAGCCTAGGCCTAATACTGCTGCACCGGTGTTTATTTTCATCACCAGTTTGGCTTTTTCGGCAACCATCTCACCCCAGCCGCATACGCGGGTGGTGAAGTTTTCATTCCACCAGCCGAATGTGGCTACAATGAAATCGTACAGACCTCCTATTAGTCCTGCAAAAAGCAATGGCTTTGCCTGGCTTCCGCCTTTCTCGCCGGAAACAAGCACTTGCGTACTGGCAGTGGCTTCGGGGAAGGGATATTCGCCATGTTTGTCGCTGACGAAATATTTACGGAAGGGGATGAGGAACAGGATCCCCAAAATACCTCCCAGCAGTGAGCTGACAAACATCTGAAAGAAGTTGACTGTCATTTCGGGGTATTTGTCCTGCAATATATAAAGGGTGCATCTTTAAAAAGTTGGATACGGTTTTTGTGGG
>OGXG01001860.1_pt1 | contig 10035 bp, 7 predicted proteins | sample 1576251 | NCBI WGS metagenome assembly OGXG01 (sample SAMEA3541533, study PRJEB24748) | human gut metagenome | biome: human gut; feature: human-associated habitat; material: faeces | place: China | collected 2012
AGGTGCTGGCCTATCAGGTCGATCAGGTCAAGGTCGTGGAGCCGGAACGCACCGAGGATCTGGAAATTATCCCCGGCGGGGACTACTGCACGCTGGTCACCTGCACGCCCTACGCCATCAACACCCACCGTATGCTTGTGCGCGGCACCCGCGTGCCGTATAATGGAGAGGACGAGGAGACCGCCACGCCGCAGACTGTGCAGTATCAGGAACTGCACACCGGCAATGTTGTCAAGCGTATGGTGGACGCATGGCCGTGGATCAGCGTGACGGGCAGCCTTGTCATCGGCGGTGAGGCGCTGCTTTTGCTGCTGCTGTTGCACCGCTGCAAAAAGCGCGAGGAGGAAGACTGATGAAACGCCTGTTTCTGCAAATTTTTGCATGGCTGGCAATTTTGCTGGGCGTTGGGCTGATGCTGCAGCCCACGGTCAGCCGATATCTGACGGAGCAGAAAAGCACAAAAACCGTGCAAAAATTTGTGCAGGCCGCCGAAGCTGCCGCCCCCGCCGCGCCCGAAACCTCCGCCGCCGAACCCGCGCGCGCCTACCCCGAACTGTACGACGCGTTTCTGGCCTACAACCAACAGCTTTTTGCCCAAGGCCAAAGCGGCCTGAAAGACCCCTTTGCCTACGAGACCCCCGCCTTTGACCTGACGGGCTGCGGCTTGCCCGACGACGTTATCGCCGCGCTGTGGATACCGCGTCTGGACTTGGAACTGCCTGTTTATCTGGGGGCCAACGCGGCCAACATGGCCCGCGGCGGCGCGCTGCTGGGGCAGACCTCCATGCCGCTGGGCGGCGAAAACACCAACACCGTCATTGCCGCCCACCGCGGCTATTACGGCGCGGAAATGCTGCGCAACGTGCAGCAGATACAAATCGGCGACAAAATTACCCTGACAACGCCGTGGGACACGCTGGTTTACCGTGTGTGCGAGCTGAAAATTATACAGCCGGACGACATAAACGCCGTGCTGATACAGCCCGGCCGCGACCTGCTTACCCTGACGACCTGCCACCCCTACACCCAAAACACCCAGCGCTACCTGGTGATAGCCGAGCGCGACCCCGACGCAGAGGCCGCCACCCATGCGGCAGACCTGGCCGAGTGTGACGAAACCTGGGACGCCGCACCGCGCCAAGTGACGGTGGAGGCCGACGGTACCTCCGCGCTGGAGGAAGTCACCCCCGAAAGTATCACTCCCCTGCCCCACGAGGGCGGCGGCGAAAACGCGGGCGGCGCGTACTCCAACTGGGTGATTTGGCTGGAAAACAACGCCCTGTGGGCGGGATGCCTGCTGATTGCCGCCGTGATCGGCTGTATGCTGATTTGGCGCAGGCATAGAAAGGATTGACCCATGCAGAATATCAACGAAAAGGCGCTGGCCGTTACAGCCGAGGTAAGCAAGGCGGTGCTGGGCAAGCCGGAAGTCGTGCTGAAAATCATGATGGCGATACTGGCCCGCGGCCATGTGCTGATTGAGGATATCCCCGGCGTGGGCAAAACTACGCTGGCACAGGCGTTTGCCCGCGCTATGGACCTGACCCAAAACCGCGTGCAGTTTACCCCCGACGTTCTGCCGTCCGACATTGTGGGGTTCTCGCTGTACCAAAAGGAAACCGGCAAATTTGTATACCACCCCGGCGCGGTGATGTGCAACCTGTTTTTGGCCGATGAAATCAACCGTACCAGCGCCCGCACCCAGTCCGCCTTGCTGGAAGTCATGGAGGAAAGCGCCGTCACGGTGGACGGCGTGACGCGCGTTCTGCCGCAGCCGTTTACCGTTTTTGCAACGGAAAACCCCGTCGGCTCGGTGGGTACGCAGATGCTGCCGGAATCCCAGCTGGACCGTTTTATGGTCTGCGTGGTCATGGGCTACCCCGATGCGGAGGCGGAAATGGAGATTTTGTCCCGCCAGCCGCGCCGTGCCCTGCTGGACCGTGTGCAGCCGGTGATGGACAAAAACGACCTGCTGGCTATGCAGCAGCAGGTAGACGAAGTATATATGAGCGATGAAATCAGACGGTATATCGTTGAACTCTCCCGCGCAACGCGGCAGGACAGCCGCCTGATGCTGGGGCTTTCGCCCCGTGCGTCGCTGGCAGTGGCCGGTATGGCGCGCGCGGCGGCTTTTCTGGGCGGGCGCAATTATGTGGCCCCGCAGGATATTACCGCGATTTTTGCCGATGCGGCCCGCCACCGTCTGCGCCTGACCGAACAGGCCCGCACCGGCGGCGATACAGTGCAGAATATCCTTGACGATGTTCTGCACACCGTGCCGCGCCCTCGCCCGGAGAAACCGTTCCATGGCAGGTAAGGTGGGCTGCGCGCTGCTGCTGGCCGTGCTGTTTGCCGCGGCAGCGGTCAGCCGCACGTCGTTTGCGGTCTTTTTGGCGGCACTGGCGGTGCTGCTGGTCGGCTTTTTGGCGTGGTATGTCCGCACACTGCGCAGGGATGTGACGGTAACGCTGCAGCTGCCTGCCCGCCCCGTGCACCCCGACGAGGATTTTGCCGTACTGGTGAAACTGCACAACAACGGGCGGCGGCCCATGCCGGAGCTGCGTGTCGTTTTGCAGGCCGTGGACGCCGAAAGCGGAACGGCCATTGAACTGCCCTGCGGCGCGATGCTGGCCCCGCATCAGTGTGCCGATTTGCGCGTGACCCTGCGCGCAGCAAAAAGCGGTCTGTGGCGGTTCCGTGTGCGGGAAGCCACCGTGCGCGACCTGTTGGGGCTGTTTGCCGCGCACTGCGCCGTGCCGCCCCAAAGCAGAGAACTGTGTGTGCTGCCCCCCGCTGACGGTTTTCTATCTTTTTAATGAGCAATGAGATGATTCGTTCTTTGTTTGCATTGCGTATGGCACGCACATCTTCGTTCAGGCCACCGGGCCAACGTTTCATCCATTGACGTATCTGTTTTTCATTCGGAATGTTGTTGGGAACATGATAGAGGCGTAGGAACTGTTGGTATAAATCCAACCATAAATCAACGGAAGTCTCTTCATCGGTGATACGGTTTGTCAAGAATTGCCAAAGCAGTGAGATGGTTTTTATCTCTATTTCTTTTTCTGTAGATAATTCATATATCGTTTTGCTGTCATTTTCAATCAGTCTTGCAATGTTTTTAGCGGCAATAGGGTTTTTAATGTGTGCAGATAATAAATAATCATTTAGTTTATTCTTGAAAATAGTCTCATTCCGGCTTTCCGCAGCCAATGAAGTGAGTTGGGTTAATCTTGTTTCGAATAGAGTTTTTACATCTTTGTGGGATAACATCTTATTCTTTTGTTTCATAAGCAGTGTGATTTGTTTTTAGGGTTAATACTCGAATAATAGAACGCTCATTATGAAAGTTACTTTAATGGCAACTTTTGTTGTGGCTAAGATACAAAAAAACAGTTGTTGTGCAAGCTTAATTGCAAAAATAGATATTACCTGAGAAGAAATATCTTTGAGGAAGAAGCGGAAAAAACATCCCCGGACAAGCAGACAAGCCGGTCCGGGGAATATCGGTTATAAGAATATGATTCTCTTTTGCAGGATGGATGCTATTTGTTGTTTTAGCAGCGGTGCATTGATAGGTTTGGACATATATCCGTCGAACCCGTTTTCCAGTACTCTTTGTTCGTCCGATGCATAAGCAAAAGCGGTTATGGCAATGAAAGCCACATAAGCAGATAACTTTCTTATTTCTTTTGTTGCTTCGTAACCGTCCATTCTCGGCATATTGATATCCATTAAGATGATTTGGGGCTGGTGTTCCTTAAACTTTTCTATTGCTTCCTGACCGTCCCAGGCATGAATAAGAGAATATTCTTTCCGTAGGATAGACTGGAACAACCGATAGTTACTTTCGTTATCTTCGGCTATCAAAATAGTCAGTTTGTCTTTTTGAACGGTAATCGGTTGGAATTCTTCAGCCTTTTTTTCGCTCAATCGGGCCGGTTGATAAGGAATGGTAAACCAGAATGTAGAACCCTTCCCTTCCTCGGATTCCACTCCTATCGTTCCATTCATGTGCTCTATGATTGTCCGGCAGATGGAAAGCCCCAGTCCTGTGCCTTGTGCAAAAGAGTTCAATTTGACGAAGCGTCCGAATATAGAATCTTTTTTATTGGCAGGAATGCCGCATCCCGTATCTGTGACATGGAAGTATAGCATTTTATCGCGTATCTCGTATCCGAATGTGATGCTTCCTTTTTGAGTAAACTTGATGGCGTTTGTGAGGAAGTTATTGATAACCTGCATGAGCCGGTTTTTTTCCGTACGGATGAAACATGAGGAGAGGGGAGTTTCCGCAATGAGCTGTACCCCACTTCCTTCCATTCGGCATTTGGTGATGTTTTCCACTTCCTTTATCATATCATTGAGGTCTATATTTGAGTAACTGAACTCCAAAGTTCCGGCTTCAATTTTGGATAAATCTAATATATCACTGATAAGCTGTAATAACAGTGTATTATTACTCTCAATAATATTGATATATTCCTGTTTTTCCTGTTCCTCTTCCGTTGAGGCAAGAATATTGGAGAATCCGATAATGGCATTCAGAGGAGTACGGATTTCATGGCTCATATTGGCCAGGAAAGCAGATTTGAGTCGGTTGGATTCTTCTGCCCGGTCTTTAGCCGACATCAGTTCCTCTTCCATCCTTTTCCTGTCTGTAATAACTAAGGATGAGCCGACCAGGGTGAGTGGCCTGTTCTGCTCGTCTCTTGTCTCTATTGTAGCCTGTGCTTCCACCCAATCAATTTTTCTTCCGTTCTTTCCTTTGTTCAGTACACGGTATTCTTCTTTGACTTTATTGATTTTTCCTTCTATCAGATCGTGAAAAGCCTGCATAACCCTTGGGCGGTCTTCTTTGATTATTTTAGAGAAGTATTGTTCATCCGATACACTCAACTGTTCTTCCTTGATTTCTCCCGGCATGGCAGTCATAATGATTGGACGATTGATGTCGCATAGAATGGAGTGTTCTTTAAGATTCCATTTCCAGGGTATGATATTGGCTATTTCCAGTGCCAAAGATAATTTATGGTTAGTCGAACTCAGCATTTGTTGTGCATTATGCAACTCCGTGCTGTCAAGACAGAACATGTCAATCGTGTCTTCTTCTAAAGACGGGCTGAGCACGATATCATAGAAAGTGTCTACGTCTTTAAAGTAATAAGGGAATGTGATGGAGCGCTTTTCTCTTAAAGCTGTTTCCATAAAATGGGTAAATTCTGTCATGGATTCAGGAAATAGCTCGGACCCCTTTTTCCCGATTATATTTTCTTTTTTCCTGAAACAAGTTTCAAAGAAACGGTTAACGTCACAAAAAATTGTTTCAACAATATTCCCGTTTTCATTTCTAATCACTTTCTCTTTCATATAGAGAATAGGCATATTGTCGATAAGGTTTGTATATTTGATTTGGTTTTCGAATTCTTGCTTTTGAACCCTTCTTAGTTCTTTCAACATTTGTATGCGTTTTTGTTGGATAAGGGCTATCAGCAAAAGTGTGATGAATATTCCTGCGATAACCCATATATATTTCTTCAGGAAATTTTCCGGCTTATCATAAAATATGCTGTTTTGAGGGCATAATTTAGGGTTGAGTCCTTTATTGACCAGCGTCGTATAATTAAATGTGGGATGAGCATCTGCAGGAACAAAGAAAGGAATTTCCCTTGCCGGCTTTCCATTAAGTATTTGTGAGACATTCCGGAGCAGTTCATTGATAAATATCTTTTCATTATACATATATCCGCCCACCATGCCTCCGTCGTCCATACCGGCATAGCGGATAGAGAACAGGGGAGAAGAAATGCTGGAAAGGCTTCGGTATGCGTTTATCAACATTTGTTGTGAGGTTAAGGTTTCCGCAAACCATGTGGATACTAAAACTCCGGTTTCTTTGTCGGCATTTCTTAAGGCATTATACAATTCGGGTAGCGTATAATTATAAGAGGAGATAAATTGATATTGGAGATATGGAAAATCCCGGGCTATAATATTCTTTAACTGCTTGTTGTATTCAGGGTTAGGATAAATGCCGTCTCCCAAAAAAATAAGTTTTTTCATATTGGGAATCATGCGCGTCATTAGTTTTACGCTTTCTTTCAGATAGGCCGGAGTATGCATGAAGGTGATATTGTAATCATCTCTCAAGCTGTCTACATGAATTTTATTTTCAGGAGTTGTCACATCTTGTTTTCTGTAATATTCTTCTGTATATATGTATGGGTCGGAATCGCATACTAAAATAGACACGTCTCCCCACATTTCCTTTATCTCTTCTCTGAAAATCATGCTCATACTTCCCAGCAGGACCAACAGCTTGGGAGGAGTTTTGCCATACTTGTTTAAAAGCATTTGTGGAAACCTGTCTACCATAACAGAATCGTTTACCATAAAAAGATTTAGGTGCTCAATGTATGCATCAATATCTTTTAGTTCGGATATTTTATGCATGATAGGAGAGGTGATACTGTTACTCCAGGGGGCGGATTCGTTATAACTGTTTAAGATGAGTACATAATCATATTGCCTATGATCCCTGTCAGAGGCTTTGGCAGAATATGTACCGGCAAAAAGCAGACAAATGCAGATTGTCAGTGTTTGAAAGAATTGCCTTGATGTGGCTGTGTGTTTATTATTCATAGCAGAAAATAGACTCTTTATGTTATACTCTTTATCAGACTTCTTACAAAAGTAAAACAATATCAGACAGTTATGTATAAAAACTCCCTTATTAACAAATATTAATTTCACGAGTAAGTTCTCACAGAAGAAGATTTTTTATGATATTTTGAGCAGAATGGGAAGTTTGGCTAACTTATACGGTGAAATTGCCATTTTTCAGGCGATGAAAAGCGATTAACTTTGCAATATCAGAAAAAGATAAAAAACAGATAAATATGAAATTCATAAAATCAACCATTACCGCCCTTGGCTTGTTATTCACAGTAACTGCTTGTGCAGGCAATAAAGAAAGTAAAAACCAAAACATGAAAGGAGAAAATATGGAAATTGTTCATTTAACCAAAGCAGAGTTCTTGAAGAAGGTATATAACTATGAAGCCAATCCCAATGACTGGAAATATGAAGGTGACAAACCGGCTATTGTTGATTTCTATGCTACATGGTGCGGCCCTTGCAAGGCATTGGCACCCGTATTGGAAGAGTTGGCAAAAGAATATGCCGGAAAGGTTTATATTTATAAGATAGATGTAGACAAGGAAGAAGAATTGGCCGGTGCATTCGGCATACGAAGCATACCGACTTTGTTATGGATTCCTCAGAGTGGAAAACCGACTGTAACACAGGGAGCATTACCGAAACCTGAACTGAAAAAGATGATTGACGACACTTTATTAAACTCTAAATAAATGTTCTCGTAAACAAGTGGAGAAGATAGGGCATAAATCTTTTGCCCTGTCTTCTTTTTTATTTAAATAAGTATGCGTATATTTATACCGACAATAAACTATGAATTATGGAATATCGTTTTAATACACCGCTCAATGGCAATATAGCGATGACGTATCATTATCATGAGGATGCTGCTCTCCGGCGTGATAAAAGCTTGTATAAATTCGTATGGGTACAAAGTGGCACGCTGGATATAGAAGTAGACCATGTGGTAATGCACCTTGAAAAAGATGAAATAATATCGCTGACTCCTTTGCATCATGTTGAGGTAAAAAGAGTGGAAGGTGAGTACCTCACTTTCTTGTTCAATAGCAATTTTTATTGCATTTACGGACATGACAAAGAAGTGTCATGTAATGGTTTCCTGTTTCATGGTTCGTCCCACATCATGCGTTTGCAGCTCTCTGCGGCCCAGTCGGAACAATTGAAAAGCATCATTGATATATTTGCCGGTGAATTCGGCATAAAAGACAATTTGCAGGAAGAGATGCTCCGCATTATTCTGAAACGTTTTATAATCACTTATACCCGCATTGCCCGTGAAAAATTAGACGTGGGACAAGATAAAGAAAAGAGCTTTGACATTATCCGTCGGTATTATGTGTTGGTAGACAATCATTATAAAGAAAAGAAACAAGTGCAGGACTATGCCGAAATGCTCTACCGCTCTCCCAAAACCTTGTCCAATCTGTTTGCCGCCTATGGGTTGCCTTCTCCGTTGCGTATCATACATGAGAGGATAGAAGCCGAAGCCAAGCGTTTGTTGCTTTACACCAATAAGAGTGCGAAAGAAATAGGTGAGATATTAGGCTTTGAAGACTTGGCTGCTTTCAGCCGTTTCTTTCGAAAAATGGCAAAGGAAAGTATTTCTGAATACCGGAAAAAAGAGAAAGAAGGAATAATGGCAAACTAAAACGGTATAATTGCCATTTCACAGGGAGGAAAATCTGCCGACCTTTGCAATGTAAGTTAAACCCTTAAAAATTAAAGCAAATGATGGCAAGATTAAATTCCCTGTTTACTGCATTTCTGACAATTGCAGCTTCCACTCAAAAGTTAGGTATTAACCTGATTCGCGTGGCAATTCTGGTGATATTCGTGTGGATTGGTGGTTTGAAATTCTGGAACTATGAGGCCGAGGGTATTGTGCCTTTCGTAGCCAACAGTCCTTTTATGAGTTTCTTTTATACTAAGAGTGCTCCCGAATATAAAGAGTATAAATTAAAAGAAGGTGAGTTTGATGAGGCCAAGCATCAGTGGCATGAAGAGAATAACACCTATGGCTTTTCTCATGGATTGGGCATTTTGATTATGACCATTGGCATTCTTACCTTCTTGGGTATTTTCTCTCCGAAAATCGGTTTGATAGGTGCAGGTTTGGCTATTATAATGACATTGGGAACGTTGTCCTTTCTGGTAACGACTCCCGAAGTATGGGTTCCCGATTTGGGAAGCGGTGAACATGGTTTTCCCTTGCTGACAGGTGCCGGTCGTTTGGTTATTAAAGATGTGGCTATCCTGGCAGGTGCATTGGTGGTACTCTCGGATTCGGCCCGGTCAATATTAAAACAACAAAATAAAGGATAATCCCCCACTAAAAACAAGTAAGATTATGAAGCAGTATGATGCAATAATAATAGGCTTTGGCAAAGGCGGTAAAACACTGGCTGCTGAGTTGGCCAAAAGAAATGAAAAGGTGGCTGTTATTGAGCGTTCCGATGAGATGTATGGAGGTACCTGCATCAATATTGGATGCATTCCTACAAAAACATTGGTTCATCAGGCAAAGCTGGCTCCGGTAAAGGCGTCGTGGGAAGAAAAGAAAGCCTATTATGCTCAGGCTATCGCTGAAAAAGAAGAGGTAACCTCTTTTTTGCGTCAGAAAAATTATCATAATCTGGCAGACAATCCCCATATTACGGTTTATACAGGTATTGGTTCTTTTGTAAGCACGGATGTGGTGGAAGTGGTGATGCATGATGAGATCTTGCAATTGCAGGCTCCCCGGATTTATATCAATACAGGTGCGGAGACTATTATTCCGCCTATCGATGGAGTGAAGGATAATCCGTTGGTATATACCAGTACTTCCATTATGGAACTGAAGGATTTGCCCGAAAAGCTGATTATTGTGGGTGGCGGTTATATCGGTCTGGAGTTTGCGAGTATGTTTGCTTCGTTCGGTTCGCAGGTAGTGGTGCTGGAAGGCAATTCCGAGTTAATCTCCAGAGAAGACAGGGATATCGCATCCGCTGTGAAGGAAACTTTGGAAAAGAAAGGCATCGTATTCTGTCTGAATGCCAAAGTGCAATCAATCCGTGAAGGGAAAGTAGTCTATCGGGATGCGGTTAGCAGTGAACTGCATTCATTGGAGGCTGACGCCGTATTGTTGGCGACAGGGAGAAAACCGAATACGGCCGGATTGAATTTACAGGTGGCTGGAGTGAAGGTAAACGAGCGTGGCGCTATCATTGTAGACGGGCATTTAAGGACAACCAATCCCAATATACGTGCGATAGGGGATGTGAAGGGTGGTTTGCAGTTCACTTATATCTCATTGGACGATTACCGTATTATCCGTGAAGATTTATTCGGCAATGGCGGACGGAATCTGAACGACCG
>OGXG01001864.1_pt1 | contig 9993 bp, 10 predicted proteins | sample 1576251 | NCBI WGS metagenome assembly OGXG01 (sample SAMEA3541533, study PRJEB24748) | human gut metagenome | biome: human gut; feature: human-associated habitat; material: faeces | place: China | collected 2012
ATGGAAAGAATGATAAATCCCGTCCGGGAAAGATGGGTGGACTTATTGAAGCGTCCTCGGATGGAAAATGCTGATCTGCAGAAAATCTGTAAAGCTATTTTTGCAGAGGTCCTGAAAGACGGTGACAAGGCTTTGGTTAAATATACCTGGTTTTTCGACCAGGCTAAAGTAGAACGCTTGCAGGTGGCTGAAGCAGAATTCCGGGAAGCTGAAAGAGAGGTAAACAATGATTTGAAAAGGGCGATAACGGAGGCCCGGCAAAATATTGAGGCCTTTCATACTTTACAACTGACCGGACGGAACGAATATGTCAATCCGAAAGGATTCCGTTGCTGGCAAGAGACTAGAGGGATCGGAAAGGTGGGCTTGTATATTCCCGGAGGCACGGCGCCTTTATTTTCTACCGTATTGATGTTGGCTACTCCGGCACAGATTGCAGGTTGCAAGGAAATCGTACTTTGTACTCCTCCTGATAAAGAAGGAAAGGTTCATCCTGCTATCTTGTATGCGGCAAAATTGGCCGGGGTAAATAAAATATTCAAAGCAGGAGGGGTGCAGGCCATCGCTGCTATGGCATACGGAACGGAAAGTGTGCCTAAGGTTTATAAAATTTTCGGTCCGGGTAACCAATATGTAACGGCTGCCAAGCAGCAGGTTTCTTTGCGGGATGTTGCGATAGATATGCCTGCCGGTCCTTCTGAAGTCGAAGTGTTGGCCGACGAGACGGCTAATCCTGTATTTGTGGCAGCCGATTTGCTTTCACAGGCGGAACATGGAGTTGATAGTCAGGCCATGCTGATAACTACTTCTGAGAAATTAATGAAGGAGGTGGAGTATGAGGTACAACGCCAGTTGGCTTTGCTTCCCAGATGGGAAATAGCCGAAAAGTCGTTGGCAAGCAGCAAATTGATTTTGGTGAGGGATATGGATGAGGCAATTGCTCTGACGAATGAATATGCTCCCGAGCATTTGATTATCGAGACCAGGGATTATATGGAACAGGCAGAGCGTATTGTCAATGCCGGATCTGTATTTCTAGGTTCACTTACTCCGGAGAGTGCCGGTGATTATGCATCCGGAACCAATCATACTTTACCTACCAATGGTTATGCCAAAGCGTATAGTGGGGTGAGTCTGGATAGTTTTATCCGTAAAATCACTTTTCAGGAGATTAATGGCGAGGGTATTCAGAATATCGGTCCTGCTATTGAGGTGATGGCGGCTAATGAACAACTGGGTGCGCATAAGAATGCAGTAACCGTAAGATTAAAAACAGTATAAAGATGAAAGATTTGAAAGAATTGACGCGCCCGAATATTTGGGCTTTGAAACCCTATTCATCGGCACGTGACGAATATAATGGAGCGGAGGCATCTGTTTTTCTGGATGCCAATGAGAACCCGTACAATACACCTAATAACCGTTATCCTGATCCTATGCAGCGGGAATTGAAGAATATGATAGCTCCTATTAAAAAGGTAGACCCCGATACGATCTTTCTGGGAAACGGCAGTGATGAGGCTATTGACTTGGTGTATCGCGCGTTCTGTATTCCGGGGGTGGATAATGTAGTGGCTATTGACCCTACTTATGGTATGTATCAGGTGTGTGCTGATGTCAACGATGTAGAATATCGCAAGGTGTTATTGGATGAAAACTATCAGTTCAGTGCCGATAAACTATTGGCGGCAACAGACGATCACACCAAACTGGTTTTTCTTTGCTCGCCCAATAATCCTACCGGTAATAACCTGGATCGTAGGGAAATGGAAAAATTACTGGATACTTTTCAGGGATTGGTGATTATAGACGAGGCCTATTCCGATTTTTCTGATGCGCCGTCTTTCCTTGCCGATTTAGATAAATATCCTAATTTGATTGTCTTTCAGACTTTTTCTAAGGCATGGGGATGTGCTGCCATTCGTTTGGGCATGGCCTTTGCGTCTAAAGAAATCATCTCTATTTTCAGTAAGATTAAATATCCGTATAATGTGAATCTGCTGACACAGAAAGAGGCTGTTATGATGTTGCACCGGCATTATGAGGTAGAACGTTGGGTAAAGTCGTTATTGGAAGAACGGACGCGTTTGGTCAATGAATTTGTAGAACTGCCTTGTTGTGAGAAAATCTATCCTACGGATGCCAATTTCTTTCTAGCTAAAGTGACAGATGCCAAGAAAATATATAATTATTTGGTAGGTAAAGGTATCATAGTGCGTAACCGTACCAGTATTTCTTTATGTCGTGATTGTTTGCGTGTGACCATTGGTACACGTCCGGAGAATGATATGTTGTTGGAAGCATTGAAGAATTATGAATGTTGAAGTATGAAGAAAGCGTTGTTTATAGATCGTGACGGTACGTTGGTTATAGAGCCACTGATTGACTACCAATTGGATTCTTTCCATAAATTGGAGTTTTATCCTAAGGTTTTTCGTAATTTGGGATTTATCCGCAGCAAACTCGACTTTGAATTTGTGATGGTTACCAATCAAGACGGCCTCGGTACTTCTTCTTTTCCTGAGGATACCTTTTGGCCGGTGCACAACCTGGTGTTGAAGACATTGGAGGGGGAAGGCATCATTTTTGATGATATCTTGATAGACCGCAGTTTTCCGGAAGACCATGTGTCTACCCGTAAGCCTGGAACAGGAATGATGGGAAAATATCTTACCGGTGATTATGATTTGGCTAACAGTTTTGTTATTGGTGATCGTGCTACAGATGTGGAACTGGCTAGAAATATGGGCTGTAAGGCTATTTTGTTGCAAGAAAATATGGATATTCTGAAGGAAAAGAATTTGGAATCCTACTGTGTATTGGCGACTACGGATTGGGATAAGGTCGCTGAATTCCTTTTTGCCGGAGAACGTATAGCGGAGGTCCGTCGTACTACGAAGGAAACGGATATTTATATCAGCTTAAATTTAGATGGCAGCGGAAAATGTGATATTTCCACAGGTATTGGTTTTTTTGATCACATGTTGGAACAGATTGGAAAGCATGGTGGTATTGACCTGACCATTAAAGTAAAAGGTGATTTGGAAGTGGATGAACATCATACTATTGAAGATACCGCCATTGCTTTGGGTGAATGTATTTATCGGGCATTGGGCAGCAAGCGTGGCATTGAGCGTTACGGATATTGCTTGCCCATGGATGATTGTCTTTGTCGGGTAGCTTTGGATTTTGGCGGTAGAGCATGGTTGGTATGGGATGCTGAGTTTCATCGGGAGAAAATAGGGGAGATGCCTACCGAGATGTTTCTTCATTTTTTTAAATCATTGAGTGATGCAGCTCGTATGAATTTAAATATCAAAGCCGAGGGGCAGAATGAGCATCATAAAATAGAAGGTATTTTCAAAGCTTTGGCTCGTGCCATAAAGATGGCTGTGCGAAGAGATATTTACCATTTTGAAGTACCCTCAAGCAAGGGATGTATTTAAGTCGGCTTCAAAGACAAAGTAACTTAACTTAGTTGGGCGAGTAAGTTAAGTTACTTTGTCTTTGAAGCCGACTTACTTTTTTATGTGGTTTATAGCTCTTCGCATTCTTTCAGCCATGAAGCTGCACTGGCATCGCTCGGCATACGCCAGTCTCCTCGGGGACTGAGTGATACAGATCCCACTTTGGGACCATCGGGCAGGCAAGAGCGTTTGAATTGTTGTTGAAAGAAACGGCGGCAGAATATAGTAAGCCATTTTTTGATTGTTTCCTCATCGTATGTATCACGAAAAGCGATACTTGCCAGGAAGAATATCTTGGCGGGACGAAAACCGAAACGTAGGAATTGATAAAGGAAGAAATCATGCAGTTCGTATGGTCCTACCAAATCTTCTGTCTTTTGTTTTATATTGCCGTTTTCATCAGCAGGAATCAGTTCGGGACTGATAGGAGTGTCTACAATATCGAGCAGGGTAATACGTGATTCATTATCCATGCCATTCAAAGCCACCCAATTTACCAGGTATTTGACCAGTGTTTTGGGAATGCTTCCATTGACTCCGTACATAGACATATGGTCGCCATTGTAGGTGGCCCAGCCTAGGGCAAGTTCTGAAAGGTCTCCCGTACCAATGACAAGACCGCCCAATTGGTTGGCAACATCCATCAGAATTTGAGTCCGTTCGCGTGCCTGGCTGTTTTCGTAGGTTACATCGTGTACGGTCATGTCGTGGTTTATATCGTTAAAGTGTTGGATGCAGGATTCCTTTATGCTGATTTCTTTAATGGTAACACCTAGTGAAGCCATCAGATGGAGAGCATTGTTATAAGTACGGTCGGTAGTACCGAAACCAGGCATGGTGATGCCGATGATACCTTTTCGTGGCAGATCCAATTTATCGAAAGTCTTGGCACAGACCAAAAGTGCCAAGGTGGAATCCAGACCACCGGAAATACCGACTACTACAGTCTTGCAGTGAGTGTGTACCAGACGTTTGGCTAGTCCTGCTATTTGGATAGCGAAGATTTCTTCACAGCGTTCATCCAATTCTTTGCCTTGAGGAACAAAAGGATGAGCTTCTATACTGCGCGTCAGACTAAGATCGCGTGTGTTGACAAATTCTGTACTGATGTGGATGGCGGGACGTCCCGGGCAGTTGCCGATATTGGCGGCAAAAGTGGTATTGGTCAACCGTTCACCACGAAGACGCTCCACGTCTATTTCACTGATGACCAATTGTTCCTTGAATGAGAAACGTTCAGACTCGGCAAGTAACGTGCCGTTTTCATATATCAGTCCGTTGCCTGCAAAAACAACGTCTGTGGTTGATTCGCCGAAACCGGATGAACTGAATACATATCCTGCCAGACAGCGTGCTGATTGTTGACTGACTAATGAACGGACATAATTATGCTTGCTTATTCCTTCATTGTCGGCAGACATGTTGAAAATGATTTCCGCTCCTTTCAGTGCTAATGCGGAACTGGGCGGAATGGGGGCCCACATGTCTTCGCAGATTTCAATGCCAAAGCAAGTTTCCGGAGTGTCGAAAAGCAGGTTGGCGCTGACCGGTACATTTTGTCCGCAGAGGCGTACATTGGCATCCGGGTGGTTCAGAGCAGAGGTAAACCAGCGTTGTTCATAGAACTCTTTATAATTAGGTAAATATGTTTTAGGAACAATACCCAGTATTTTCCCTTTTTGGAAAACAACAGCACTGTTCAGCAGCGTGGAATTCATAACCACAGGCATCCCTATAATAGAGATGATATCCATTTGTCGGGTATTATTCATAATTTGCATTAAAGCCATTTCTGCTTCTTCCAACAGTAAAGACTGACCGAACAAGTCGGCGCAAGTATACCCTGTAATACTTAGTTCGGGGAAAATGATAATTTGTACTCCTTTCCCGTCTGCTATGGCAATTTGAGTTTCAATCTGTTGTGCATTAAATTTGCAGTCAGCCACTTTCACTATCGGAATGGCAGCCGCCACTCTTACAAAACCGTATTTCATATTATACCTATTATTATATATACCTGCAAAATTAATCATTCTTTCCCGATTTATACCTCTAAATAAAAAAAATAAAAAAAAGTGCGTGATTTATTTGTTTGTTGCGAATAACTATCTATCTTTGCATATGAAATAAAATTGTAATAGTTACAAAAAGGGAATATATGAAGAGTTACGATTATCTTATCAGTTATAACATTAAGCCGTCCGTACAGCGCATAGCTATTATGGATTATTTGTTGGCTCATAAAACTCATCCTTCTATCGATGAGATTTATTTGGCGCTATGTAAGGATATTCCAACCTTGTCCAAGACTACAGTGTATAATACACTGAAACTCTTTGTCGAGCATGGAGCAGCTTTAATGCTTACAATTGATGAAAAGAATGCGTGTTTTGACGGCGATACTTCCCTGCATGCTCATTTCCTTTGCAAGAAATGTGGTAAAATATTCGATTTACCCTATAGTAATGAAGTGAAAAAAGTAGAGCAAATTGATATGAATGGATTCAAAGTGGATGAAATTCACCAATATTATAAAGGTATATGCCCTGCTTGTTCTAAAGAAGATTAAGAAAGAAGTTAAAAAGGATAGAGAGTAAATGACTAACTAATAAATAAAATATTGACTAACTAATAAAAAAAGAAATTATGAAAAAGTTTATTTGTACAGTTTGTGGTTATATTCATGAAGGTGATGCAGCTCCTGAAAAATGTCCGTTGTGTAAAGCGCCTGCTTCTAAGTTTAACGAAATGGTAGAAACAGAAGGTGGATTGGAATTTGCAGACCAACACGTTATCGGCGTAGCAAAAGGTTGTGATGAAGAAATGATTAAGGATTTGAACAACCATTTCATGGGTGAATGTACAGAAGTTGGTATGTATTTGGCAATGAGCCGTCAGGCAGACCGCGAAGGTTATCCTGAAGTTGCTGAAGCTTTCAAACGTTATGCTTGGGAAGAAGCAGAACATGCTGCTAAGTTTGCTGAGTTGCTGGGTGACTGTGTATGGGATACAAAGACTAACTTGGAAAAGAGAATGAATGCTGAGTCAGGTGCTTGTGCTGACAAGAAACGCATTGCTACTCGTGCAAAAGCTTTGAACTTGGATGCTATTCACGATACAGTTCACGAAATGGCTAAGGACGAAGCTCGTCACGGCAAAGGTTTTGAAGGTTTGTACAACAGATATTTCAAGAAATAATATACAATTTGCTATAGTATAAATGGAGAGAGGGGGAGCAATTATTATTGCCCCCTCTCTTTTATTGGTTATATTTAGATTAGAGATATATAGGGCTTGTTTCTCATTCTTTCAGTAACACTTCTTCAATGGCTTTCCTGAAAGTAGCTTTATTGGCTGCTCCTATAATGATTTGTGGCTGTCCCGTTTTGGGAATAAAGATGATGGTGGGCAGTGACTGTATTCCCATAACGGCAGATAATTCTTTTTGTTTGTCTGTATCTACTTTGTAAACTGCAATTCGATCTTTGTATTCTTTGGCCAGACTTTTTAGCAGAGGGGCAACCATACGGCAGGGACCACACCATGTGGCGTAAAAATCAATAACTGCCGGTTTCTCTCCTTTGTATTTCCAGTTAGTGGAACCGGAAGTGTAGTCAAATATATTATCCAAGAACATTTGTTTGTCCATACGTATGACTTTTCCTGAATTTTTATCTGACTTATCCTGGACAGGAGTTTGGGCACTGAGATATCCCGTTAATCCGGCAGTTAATAGAATACATGTGATTGTTTTCTTCATATTTTACTCATATTGGGCTAGAATAGTGTTTAAATCATTGGCACGCATTACACCACTTTGTCGCCACAATTGCTTACCGTCTTTAAAAATCATCAGTGTGGGAACTGACTGAATCTGATAGTATGCAGCAATTTCTTTATGTTTGTCTACATCTACCTTGACAATTCTTACTTTTTCCCCTTTTATTCCTTTTAATTCTTCTAAAATAGGTTTCATGGCTTTGCAAGGTCCGCACCATTCAGCAAAAAAATCAACTAATACAGGGATGTTTGAGGTGATTAAATCTTCAAATCTTTCCATAATGTTCTCCTTTCGTTATTTTTATTATAATAAAAACGTTTATAGGGTGCTTTTTGTTTAAAAGTAAAGCCGGAACAGTAGACTGTTCCGGCTTTACATATATAAGGTTGATGAACTATTATTTTTTTACAGAAGAGGGAGTATAACGTGCATTCAGTCCGTCAATGATTTCTTGTGTGATGTTGTATGCCGGATTAGCGTATAGCAAGTTGTCAAATCCTGTATTGCTGATAATCAGATCATATCCTTTGTTCTGATTATAAATTTTCAAGAATGAATTGATAGAATCACGTAACTGCAAGCTGTTCTTTTGGTTTTCAGAAGCTAGCTCGTCGCTTAGTTTCTGTTGGAGTGCCTGCAGTTCTTGTTGTTGCTTCATCAGTCTCATCTGTTCTTGTTCAGCACGTTCACGTGTAGCAAAGCCATTATTTTCCAGTTTGCGTTGGAATTCTTTAGCATCAGCATCCAGTTTCTTTGCTTTTTCATTTAAAGTAGTGCGGATATTTTCTTCTTTCTGTATCATCACTTCATTTAAGTCATTCCAGAAATTGTACTTAGTCAACAGTGAATCGATTTCCACATAAGCTATTTTCATGTTTGAGGAACCTGCAACGCCGGCAGCCGGAGCAGCGGAAGAAGTTGCAGCGTTGTTGTTTTTGTCGCTACATTGTGCGAACACTAACACGATGGCTAGCGCTAGAAATCCATTCAGGATGAAATTTGTTCTTTTCATAATCTTTTTCACGTATTGTTTATTAATTATTATCCGTTTTGCTTTGCTTTTCAATTTCGGCTATGGCATTTTTATTAGGTTTGCGTGCTTCACGATCTTGTGATTGCACACAGCCTATTCCTTTTTTACGGAGTGCCTTATTACCGCTTACATGCGTGTTTGGAAACTTTCCTTTTAGAAAGATTCCGATAGACAATAATGCTATACAGATAGCAACTATTAACACAGTTATAAGGATAGTATCAAGCATTTCTATTATTTTTGTGGTGCAAAGTTAGTGTAAGGCAAGGGAAATGCCAAATTTATTGAAGCATTTCGTGTCTGCGGACTAAATTTGCATAGCAAATATAGAATTTTGCAATGATTTAGCTTTCTCTTTTTTCATTAAAAAAGAGGAAGTGTCCTATTTAAGAGAGTTATTTAACTATTTTTTGCAAATTTGGAAACTGAATTTTCCTAAACGACATGATTATGAATGAAAAGAATTTAAAGCCTGCATCTGTCTTTTATTATTTTGAAGAGATATGTCAGGTACCCCGTCCCTCTAAAAGGGAAGAGAAAATAATTGCTTATTTAAAAGCATTTGGTGAGAAACACGGTTTGGAAACCAAGACGGATGAAGCCGGAAATGTGTTGATTAAGAAGCCGGCAACTCCGGGTAGAGAGAATCTGAAGACGGTGATTCTGCAATCACATATAGATATGGTTTGTGAAAAGAACAGCGATGTGGAGCATGACTTCCTGACCGATCCGATTGAAACTGTGATTGACGGAGAATGGTTGAAGGCAAAAGGTACGACTTTAGGTGCTGACAATGGAATAGGGGTAGCTACCGAGTTGGCTATATTGGCATCTGACGATATTGAGCACGGACCGTTGGAATGTCTTTTTACAGTAGATGAAGAAACCGGATTGACGGGTGCATTTGCGTTGAAGGAAGGATTTATGAGTGGAGATATTCTCATTAATCTTGACTCGGAAGACGAAGGTGAATTGTTTATCGGTTGTGCCGGAGGAGCTAACACGACGGCTGAATTTGCTTATCAGCCGGTTCCTGCACCACAAGATTATTTTTATTTTAGTGTAGCAGTAAAGGGCTTGACCGGTGGCCATTCCGGTGATGATATAAATAAAGGAAGAGCCAATGCCAATAAATTATTGGTTCGCTTCCTGACTCAGCTGGCTGCTAAATATCCGATGTATTTGTGTGAAATAGACGGAGGAAATCTTCACAATGCCATTCCGCGTGAAGCACGGGCACTTTGTGCGGTTCCGATGAAGGATAAAGAGTCGGTGCGTGTGGATTTAAATATTTATACGGCTGAGATAGAGAATGAATTTGCAGTGACCGAACCTAATCTGAAAACCGAGCTGTCTTCCGAAGCTCCCTGTAAGGAGGCTATTGATATGGTAACCGCCGGTCGTCTGCTGAAAGCGGTTTATGCTGTTCATAACGGCGTGTATGCGATGATGTTTATGATTAAAACTATAAATTTTCCCAGATTTTGTGTCATTAATTTTGTCCACGTGTTTACTACTTTTGAAACCACCTTTTCTCCCTATTGATTCATCACCATAATAGCTTGCATTGATTACATATTTCAATTGCTGATTGAGATTTCTACTCATCTTCATCACCTTCAGCGTTATCTTTAAAATATTTATAAAGTATGTAATTTATTATTTCTGTTTTTGAATAAACAGATGTTTCTTTTTCCATATTAATTTAACTC
>OGXG01001868.1_pt1 | contig 9976 bp, 4 predicted proteins | sample 1576251 | NCBI WGS metagenome assembly OGXG01 (sample SAMEA3541533, study PRJEB24748) | human gut metagenome | biome: human gut; feature: human-associated habitat; material: faeces | place: China | collected 2012
TAGTCATCTGTAGAGATGAGTGCCGGATAGTTGCCGTCTTTGGCCTGGAAGGCCAACCGGGATTGATTATCTATGGCCAATGCATTCGCTACTTTATATTTTTTGAGTTCGGGAAACTGTTCGGACAATAAGTTTATTTGCCCGTTTTCAGGATTGAATAATCCTACACCACCATATATACTTACCCACAATCGACCGGAAGAATCTTCGACCATGACACGGATATTACTGAAATCCAATTCATTCTGATAATCCGTATCGGGATAATCGTAAGATTGTACCTTTCCATGATCTATGCAGTAGAGCCCATCGTGGTATGTTCCGACCCAAACACGCTTCTTGCTGTCCTCATAAAGTACACGGCAATTCTTCTGACTGAATTCATGATAGAATCTGTTCATGCTTTTAGTCTCCGGTTCATAGCGATAGACACCCTGAGTAGTACCCATCAGAATTTCTCCTTTAGATGTTTCGAGCATACAACGGATTTCCTCTCCTTTCCAGTCGCCATTTATCATCTTCTTATTGTACAGCACTATTTTATTCATGCTGGGATGATAATAACACATTCCCTGATTATAAAGTCCTATCCAAACGGAATTATTTTCCCGGTCGCAATAGATGCTTTGAATACCGTTTCGTACTGTATTACCTGATAATAAAGGAATATCCAGTGTCCGGGTTACAGAGAAATTGTGCATATCAATGATATAGAATCCATCAATAACGGTTCCTACCCATGCATTTCCACCTTTATCCACATCCATAGAAGTAAACCATGAATAGTGTCCGAGTTGGATACCTGAAATTTGGTTCCATTTTTTATTATAGACATCATAATAGCCTACTCCACGATCCCACATCAACCAAAAGTCACCATTATCGAGTATCTTCAAAACCACACGGTCATCCGGTTTCAGTTGGTCTTTCAGGAAATCAAGTTGATGCACGAAACGTTTCTTTTCCAAATCGTAGCAACGGATAGCCCCTTTCTGATGAACCATCCAACTGTATTTTCCATGACTTTCTACTCCGAGTAATCCTCCATAGTATTCCATAAACTCATCATTCCTGCAAACCTGTTCGATTGACTTTGTCTCTGCATCGTACATATAGACAGAGGAACCTGGCGTCAGAAACCAACAATGTTTCTCTGAATCAATAATCAGGTCCGCCACTTTATCCTTTAAGCCGAATTGTTGAAATAAAGAATCTACGTTATAGATGTACTGTTCGGTAGTCAAATCGAAGACGCGTAGGCTCTTGCGTTCTTTCATCCACAAACGTTTGTCGGCATCAATATATTGTTCGGGAATAATATGGTTATATGCTATCGAATATTCGCCATGAATATTGAAAGGGAAATTTGAATAGTTCGCACCATCATACAGGCTTAATAACACAGTACTTCGCACACCGATACGTCCGTCGGGAATGGGGAAAACGCTTTTTACATAGTTATCCGGTAATCCTTCGACAACTCCAATCTGGCGGAATACATAAGGGGATTCTTGCGAGCTAATATAACCCGGATACAATAATCCCATTAGTATGATTAACAAACATATTCGAATTTTCATGGCCATCTTTTTTTGTAGTACTATTATTAAGTACGAACGAAGAATCAAATCCCCTTATCCTACTTTACTATTATTTTCTGAATTTCGAGTTTATCTCCGGCTTGCTCTATCTGTAAACGAAGTACACAAGCTCCTGCGGGAAGAGTGAGTTTTCCTATTTCTCTTTCCGTCCATTGTATAGAACTGGGTAATTGCATGGGTTCTGTCTTTACTTCCGAATCAGAAGCTACGGACAATAAAGAATTTCCTTTTGATTGATAAACAAGATAAACGGTATAATCTCCATCGGTAGGAATACTTACAGTATAATTCATCCATTCTCCATCTTCTATTTGGGTAACGACGTAATTATCTTCTTCTTTTCGTAGCTCTACTGCTCCGTCAGGTCTGTATTCGTTGCCACGTTTCTTTCCTACATTGTGATAGGTATGCCCTTCGGGATCTTCCGCAAGACAATAATAATCGTAATCGGCAGCCGATATTTCACAAGGTAGCAAATGAATTCCTGATACACGCTTTCCCGTAGAGAAAGAAACGGGATCGCCTGCCATCCAGGGAGTCAATCGCTTGGTCAATGTTCCCCAGCCAGTCCATTCATAAAACCAGTTGGGTGCTATCCCCCAGTTTTCGCAACCGTGATGTTCTATCATATAATCACGGTAACGTTTCAACCAGGTATAGTTGTTCTCCGGCAATCCAGCACGTACTGCATAATGCGCCAATGCCATTTCACGAGTTCCGCCACTACCTGCTACGTCTCCACGTCCGTGAGGAGATACGGCTACGGATTCCCAACGTCCACTACGGCTTTTTATCTGGAGAAATTTTCCGTTCTCAAAGGTAACTTCATTTGAATTCTTACTATAACTTGTCGGTTCCCAAGGCTCTTTTTGCTCTTCATAGGTCTGGACTTTAGAGAGGTTATAACGATAGTTCCATTCCAAACCAAGAAGCAAACGGTTATTGAGACAATTATACAAAGAATCTCCCTGATTCCATGCCATTTCTGCGATAGCTACATAATTGTGGATACCTGCCAATACATGTCCCTGGTCGCGACTCGACTCCTGACATTGACCGTTTGGATAGATATAATACTGTAGCTGTTCATCGTATCCATAATCTGAAATCTTGTTTTCTCTTCCTTCCAATTTATAATCAAGCATGGTTGGTGATTTCTTAATCGGTTCTTTGCTAGTGACCGTCGGTCCTGAAGGATAAGGTAAATCATCCGGTCGATGCTTCATTCCCAATAAATAACGGTAAGCACGGTCATACATTACTTCGTTATCTAAGTAAATCCCCATTGCCATCATTCCACGAGCAGCGAAAAGTCCTTGATTACCAAACCTTGCGGCATCGAAATTAAAAATATTCCAATAGAATGTAACTCCGTTCTTTGAATCATCCCAGTAATTTGCATATTTGGAAGAGAAATCTTCCGTATTGCTATATCCAGGATAGACCAACATATTTTTAAAACGTTGCTGGTCTTCTACTTTCCAACCGGAATAATCACGCATTAATTCGGCGGCATCAATTAAAAGGTAAATCTTTCCGTTATCTAATGGTCCTGTTCCACGACTACTTGTATTGGTATAATAAGAATTAGCATTCAGATATTCGACCGCTTTACGGGCATAAGCCTCATCGCCCGTCAGATGCCAAAGCAATGCTAAGTCATGTGCCCGCCTGCCATCTACTCCGATAGTAGCATTAAAACGTCCTTCTCTGATTTGTTTTCCCCGATTGATAACTTGCGTATTGAGTGAAGAATAGGGAGATTCCTTTAATTTCAGAAAAGTAGAATAATAAGGCTCATGTTTCGCCTTGACCATAGCTTTCATCCGGTCTAAATCACCTTGGGTATAGGTGATTCCGGGATGGATAAAGTTACGTCGTTGCGCTTGCACTCCATTTTGAATATTCCCAATCCATACAATCCCAATAATCCATATAATTTTGTTAATCATAGTGCGATTCGTTTTTTATACAAGTGATAAGCAAAGATAGTATTTAGTAATAAAAAGGAGTTCAAAGTGAATGAAACATTTACTTTGATTAGCATAAACCCGGGAATAAAACTCTTGTATTTATACTCATGGTTCTCTTCCAGACTCCTTAATTCTGATTCCAGTGCAGCTTTGCTCTCATCTATTAATAGATAAGTTATTATCTTCCTATTGCAAAGTTCTTTCCTTCTAATACTAAAGTTACTCTTATCTAATAGAAATCTATAATTGCAAGCTTTGATTATAAAAACGAAAGTTTCATTTATATAATTGCAAGTTCTAATTATATAAATGAAACTTGCATTTATAGTTTATGTTTAACCTAAAGAAAGTTTGATATTAGAAGAAAAGAAGTTTGCACCTAATACAAAGAGATTTTTCCATTCATACTTCATATACCAGATTATGCTATTTGACTGTGATATTCTTTATGTATTCATTCGTGATAAAATCATCTATATTTTTCATCTTCATGCCGTTGATAATCACATTATCGAAGATGATATTCTTGACGGAACGTTCTTTATCAAACCCTTTCAATAGAGATGGATTCTCCCCTACTCCATTATAAATGATATTCCGAAAAATAATATCTTCAATTCCCCGGCCGGGTTGCTTATCATACTTTGAATTGAAACGAACATTAATATGAAACAATCTTCCCTCCTGGATATTCTCTACACGGATATCCTCAAATAATACTTTGCGTACCAAGTTTTTATCACCGCAATCCACTGCCATACAGCCCTGATAAAGAAGATCATCTTCATCATGTTCCAGAATATCGACATTACGGACAGTTATATTCTCAAGAATCTCTCCAACCTTATCGTCCGGGTTACCGTGTCCTCCAATGTTGATCGGATGAGCAATATCCGCCCAAAGGATTGAATTCTGTAAAGTCACGTTACGACTTCCTCCGTAATAGTTCCAGCGATGGGCATAGATGGCAATACAATCATCACTGTTCCGCATAAAAACATTGTCTATTAATACGTCACTGCAACACATCAGATCTATGCCATCACTCCATCCTTTACAACTAAAAGACTTTAAATTATTGATGGTCAACCCTGTAGACTCACCACCAAATACTGTATAGTGATCTGGATTTATAACTGTAATACCGTCAATCCATATATTTTTAGAATGAGTAACTTCTATTCCACGGATCGGATGGTCGAGAATACCACGCCCGACAATGCGTACATTTTCAGCTTTGTCAATCAATAATTTAGCTTTTACAACAGCTCCGGGAGCTAAATAAACAGTAGTATTGGAAGGAATCTGTATCTGTGTATTCGGCAAATCTTTCGGACGATGGACACCCGGTCCGAAATACATTACCTTGTCACTGCCTTCAGTATAAGTTTCTGTTTCCAAAGGATTAGCAAACAAATGAAGATTATGCAAACGATCACCGTTAAACTCAATCGACAGGCATTGAGGTCTAGTGAGTGTAAAAAAGATAGCATTGTGGTTTACCGTATGTTGTATACCTATTGCTAACGGACGGATTTTCACATCCTGAATGGTGCCATTGTTCTTTTTCACCATCACTTCTACGGGACTGCCTATATCAAACTGTACCATTGAAGCAGATTGTACCCGATCCATATCTACTTGGACTTCATATTCGAATACATCTTTCCATTCACCGCCTGCTTCACGTACTTTGACTGTATAATCATCATTATGTGGCATACCAGTGTTCAATCCTTCCGGATAGGTTACTAATTGGGCATTCCCGAATGTCGAAAATGCAATAGCTATTGCTAACAAACATTTTCTTTTACCTGATAAAACTCCTACTATATTCATATCACTAAACTATGTTATATTTTAATTATTCTGTTTATTGAAGTTCTTTCTAAAACTATACTTTCTATTCCACCCAGGTTGGCAAACTGGTAACAGAAACTATAGAAAAAATAACCAATGCAAAAAATCTCCTTTATTGTCTATTACGAACAATAAAGGAGATTTACCTAGAACATTCCAGTTTTTTCTGTCTTCTTATTTTTTACTTTTTACATACGGTTCTGCATATTGAGTCGGCAGTGCTCTCGATATGTCTTTGAAACATTTAGTAAAACTAGTATACAATACACCTTCCTATTCTTTATTATAGCTTTATTCGAACGGAACTGCCAAGTACTAGAATATGAATTGAAAACGTCCCTGTACTACACTAAAGTTTGTGCTTTCGATCTCTTTGATATGCGAGCCGGGGATGAAGTAGCTATAATTCAATTTGACAGCAATGTGTTTATTGATATAGTAATTCAATCCGAAGGAGAGGTCTTTCTGTGTTCCGCCTTTTATTCCGGCATCATTCAGAGAGAGATAATTGAAACGGGCACATAGTTCGAGTGCTTTTCCTTCCGGTCTTCCGGGACAGGCTACTTCTTCGTCATACAGATAATTCTGTCCCAACAATAGCCAGGAACATTGCAGATAAGCTCCTTGTGCCGTATAGTTCTCAAAACCCTTTTCCCGTTTTACATGGGCGCGGATGTATTCACCCTGAAGAAAGAATTTATGATAGTAAATTAGCAGTTCGGTTCCTATTTTAAATTGGGATGCTGCATGATCTACATCTGCTTGTATTAATGTACGATTATCAATCGTGCTCACGCCCGGAGATTTATAAGTAAACGTATTCCTGTTCTCATCTTCGGGAAGCGTGCCGTCCGGTGTACGATGGATAGCTGCTAATCCTATATGTATCAGTTTCGCTTGCTCATAAAGTGGACGGTAAACCAAACGTCCGTCAATGGCATATCCTTGCGATGCGTTTTTCAGGTTGCTCAAATCATTATCGGTAAAGAATCCGCCACACAGATAGTAATATTGGGTACGATAGGAATAGGCTACTCCCATACGTCGGCTATTTGTCAATGCCAGCACAGCTCCCGGAGATTGGTTGAAGCGAAGATCAAATGTACTACAAATCATATCGAGACTGAATGGCTCATAGAATTGTCCTATCTGAATGGAACTATTCTTATAGGAATAGGTGGCAAAAGCATCTTTGATGGCTACTTTGTTTCCGGCATATCCCATTTCCAGTTTCATTCCCCAGTTCTGATAGGTAGCTTTTACACCGATGCGAAGGTCATTAAATTCCGTGCCGTTGCCAAAGTTATTCGGATTCTTCAGATACACTCCTCCATCCATTAATAGACGCCCGGTGATTTTATATTGTATGCCATCGGGCAGATTCTGTGCCGTTATCCGGGAAGTCGTTAGTATTAGAGATAGAAGGAAGGAGAATTTCAAATATAGTCCTATTATTTTCATCGTCCACCTTTTATCAAATTTGTGAAAAAGTAGTTGGCTCCATACCTTCTCCCGTAAATTTTATCCCGTTGCTCATTTCGGCTTCTTTCGCTTTCTTCAGTTGTTTCTCTTTTTTATAGCGCTGTATCAGGTAAATCATGGAGCAGGTGAAAGCAACCGTACAGATCAGTCCTACGTAACCGGATAATATATTATAAAATTCCAACCAGTTTATGTCTGCATGGGCAAATTCTTTGAACATCAAGACAAGTACAGTTCCCGTATATCCGATAAAATCAATGGTCACAATGAAGAAACCGACATTTCCTTTTATCTTGAAACAAGCGATGAAGCGGTCGAAAAAAATGCTTTGAAAACAGAGGTAGGCAATATACAGACAGAGACTTTGGACAAACAGCCAGGTGATTGCATCCAATTGCAGAGAATCATAATTGAAAGATATAAAACTCATGGTGGCTGTCCCAAGTACGACCAATCCCAGCAGGGCAACCAAAACTTTTATGTTACTTTTCACAAAGGCCATCGCTCCGAATAACGCCAGAATTATTAATGTAACGACTGTATCTACCTGCGCAAACATCCATGAGGACTGTCCGTTCATATCAATAATCTTCACCAGGAAATCTTCCTTAATATCTCTAAGCACTACCAACATTAGGTTAGCTACAAACAATAATACAAGAAATGGCATAAAGTCGATGAACAGTTCTTTCCGTTGCTTGCCATTCAGAGTTACACGACTACTCTTTTGTTCTATATCTTGTGCCGTAGGTTGTGGCAAACGGGTTAAGCTATATCCCAAAAGAGCCAATAAAGGAAGTGCAAAAGCACCGATAAGTGCCGGCATCCAAAATTCGCTGACGTTCAATGTATTCATAACGAACAATCCGATGGATTTTGCCGTTCCCGAACTGATAACAATACTGATTCCTAAAAGACTGGCCAAAATATCCGTAGTGCGGCGACCTTCGATAAAACTGAAAATAACTCCCCACATACAGCCCAATGACAATCCATTGAAGAACATGGCAAACATATTATAAGGAGTGGGAAGTGCTCCGAACGCAACCAATGACAATTCCGCTACGGCAATGGAAACGAGTATAAACTTCAGGCGATTCTCTCTCTTCAATTCGGAAATCAACTTGATACCTATAAACTTGGCTATCAGATAACCTGCTATCTGAATGATAGTAACCAGTACTTTATAATCAAAGCCGAATGCTTCTATCCCGTCAAAAGTAGCAGCTGTGAAAGGTTTGCGCAATGTATAAACCAGTGAGTAAGAAAGAAGGGCTGCTCCACCTGCCCATAGAATAAAGAGGAAATCGGCTAATCTTCTGTTTGAACTTTGTTTCGATATTGCTTCAGTAATCGTTTTCATACGTTTTCGTTTTAATTTCTGGAGCAAAAGTAGAGGAGAATAGCAAGGGAGAAAATGAATTCTAAAGATTCATTTTATTCATTATCAGGTAGAAATGGAAGTAATATTAATGTAACGTTTATGTAACCGTAATTTCTTGGAAATGGAATACAAAAAGGGTTGCACAATCACTAATCCGGTATTGCGCAACCCTTTTTATTCGATTTCTTATTTTTCTTCTTATTGGAAAGTAGGCATCTTGAATCTGTACAATAATCCACCTACCATGGAAGCTACGCGTCAGGTCTTCCCTGTTCGGAGCCATCGTATGTATCGGTACGGATACCGACTTTAGGTTCGGCATACAGATACAAAGAAGAAGCCACTTTCAGCTTTACCTGCACACCGGCATCCAGTCCCGGCACTGCTCGGAACTTACCGTAACGGCGTACCAGTCCGGCCGTAACTCCCACAAAAGGAACAACATCTATCACATGGTCGGGGCTGTATCCTTTTGCCAATGTGGCCAGACTCATCATATAATCCATACCCAAACCAGCATAATGGAGATTCATCTTTGACGACGTTTTGGCCTTGTACATAATTGTTCCATTTACCCGCCATGCAGATAACGGAGTGTACCATTTACCTATGCTTCCTTTTGCTTCTACACCTGCATTCTTCACCAAATCTTTGTTGGCTACGAGCAAGCTACCCAATCCAAGTGCACCGGAGATGAAGTAACGCTTGTCATCCTGACCAAACACGCTGCGATTGGCTGCTTTTGAATAAGGAACAAAGCGATAGTGGAAACCTGCATTGACTCCTACCATTACGTCTTTCTGCATAAACCCCAGATTACCTTCAATGAATTTATCTCCATACAAGCGAATCTGCGGTTCAATGTACAAACCGAGAAAATCATTCACATGCCATAATCCCTGTATGCCTGCATTAATACCCGGTTGGAACTTATGGTCTGATTTGGAAGTATAAGCAAGGTTGACACCTACCGAACCTATTAAATCAAAGATACGATCGGGATTATATCCACTCATGGTAGACGTTATGTTCCACAAGTAATCAAGACCACCACTGACGCTGGCATGTCTAAGTTTGCCCGCTTTAACACTTCCCGGAACTACATAGTTCGTAAAGAATCCACCCGTACCCACCAGGCGCAAACCGGAATAAGGGCTCAACCACTTACCGATAGAGACAGAAGCCTGCGGACCTAAAGAACCAAGGTTTTCAAGGTTCGTCTTATTCAAGAACATTTGCACACCAATTCCCGAAGTCATAAACAGATTGTCTGCGATGTGATTGCTTGAGAATCCGTTCTTCGGACGTGCCGCACGGTCAATCGTATGATAAGTCAAACCAAAATTCAACTCTCCGAGCTGATCCGTATTGCCACCTACTCCGCAACCTCCTGCATATTTCTTATTATACACATTGAAGCGAGGTTCTATAAATAAATCCACAGAACGGTTGATACGGAAACTTCCTTGCACACCGACTCCTATTCCCGGAGCATACTTGGCGGTTTTATCCACTCCTTTCGTACCTGCCAGGTTAACTCCGGCAATACCGATCAGACTAAATATTCTGTCTTCATCATATCCCCAAAGAACATTATTGATATTCAACAGATAGTCCGCATGCAGATCGACATGTTTAAAGTAATGCCATCGTACTTCCCTTGTATCAAATCTTCG
>OGXG01001879.1_pt1 | contig 9922 bp, 17 predicted proteins | sample 1576251 | NCBI WGS metagenome assembly OGXG01 (sample SAMEA3541533, study PRJEB24748) | human gut metagenome | biome: human gut; feature: human-associated habitat; material: faeces | place: China | collected 2012
CAGTAGCACCATCAGCACCGGGTTCACCTTTAGGGCCTTGCGGGCCCTCTGGGCCTGTGTCACCTTTAAGACCTTGCGGGCCTTGAGGGCCAGTAGCGCCTTTAGGGCCTTGCGGGCCTACGGGGCCAGTAGCACCATCAGCACCGGGTTCACCTTTAGGGCCTTGCGGGCCCTCTGGGCCAGTAGCACCTTTAGGGCCTTGCGGGCCTACGTCTCCGATATCACCCTTATCACCACGTGGGCCTTGAATACCGGGGACACCCTGTGGCCCTTGAAAACCACGTGGGCCTTGCGGCCCCATTTTGCCGTTTTCACCGGGTTCGCCTTTGTCGCCTTTAGGGCCTTGTGGGCCGACCGGGCCTTGAGGGCCAGCTGGGCCTTGCGGCCCCTCACTGCCCTCGAACTTGCCATCACGAATGCCTTTGAGCAATTCATCAAGTGCGGCTTGTGCCCTATCAGCAGACTCTTTTGCAGACTTAGCTTCTGCACCAACAGTCTCAACAAGCTGTACCCATGCAGGCGTACCCGGATTAGGCGTGTCGCCGTCTTCGATACCTGCATTTTCAGATACATGATATTTCACATTAGCACTGGTAACAACCTGTGTACCATTAGTGCCCTCAAAGACGATAAGACCGTCACCGGGATTTGCCGTGATAAGGGACGGAACAGGGATATAGTTGTCAACGCACAGTTGTGCGGGCGGCTTATCACCATTAGGGTGATAAAACGCTCTAATGGCAAGCCCTGCCCAAATTCCAGTAGGATGAACACGAAGACGATAAATGTTAGCATTCTTTGCATAGCCAAAGTAAATGCTATCGCCAGACTCAGTAATGGCATTTGCATCTGCACCGCCATTGGAGTACAAAACGATATCAACATCAATCATTACGTTCACCCTCTTCTTTCTTACTGTTTAATGCTGACAGGAACGGTGCAACCAACTTCACCAAATCGGGGTTAATCTGACCAAGGTTTTCCAGTACAGAAATAGCTTCGGTCAGAATAATCAGCGTGCAGATAGTTGCGGCGGCAGGGAAGTTAAATCCAAGGTCAACATAGTCCATAGCATAGTCAGCAAGATAGCCAAAAGCAATGAACAAAATGAAAGACGCTTTCTTGTAAATGCCCTCCCTTGCACGGGTACTGCTAAGTTCCTTGTTTTTGACGGCTTTCAAAATGCCCGTAAAAACATCGACCATCATAAATGCGACAGAAAGTTTAACTTCAACGGGGACAGAATAGACGGTATTCATGAAATCACCTCCTCTCCGTCCTGTTTTCTATAATAATTATACCATAAACCGTTGATTTTGTGAAGTGGGTATGATATAATATTTTTAGAGAGAAAAATAAATGTTCCATGTGGAACAATGAGAGAACTGAGAATCGTTCTCAGAAATGGAGCAAGCACAATGGGTGACTATTATGATGGTACAAGGCTGTTGTCGCTTATGGACGTCAACGGAAATAAGCCTGAAATTTATATGTGCACCACAAACAGAAGCGGCGGTAAGACAACATGGTTCAACCGCTATTGTATCAAACGTTTCATCAACTCCAAAGAAAAGTTCATGTTACTATTCCGATTCAACTACGAACTGGACGACTGTGCAGACAAATTTTTCAAGGATATTGGCGGCTTATTCTACAAGGGCCATACTATGACTTCACAGCGTCGAGCCGCTGGCATATTCCATGAATTGTTCTTTGATGGAGTCCCTTGTGGGTATGCTGTTAGTATTAACAGTGCAGACCAGATAAAGAAATATTCTCACTTCTTCTCAGACACGATACGCATGGTTATGGATGAATTTCAGAGCGAAACGAACCACTACTGTGCAGATGAAGTCAAGAAGTTCCGCTCTATCCACACATCTGTTGCCCGTGGACAAGGTGCACAAAGTCGTTATGTCCCTGTATATATGCTGTCAAACCCTGTTACACTTTTGAACCCATACTATGTTGCTATGAATATTAGTTCTCGGCTGAATGACAACGTGAACTTTCTTCGTGGCAATGGTTGGGTTCTTGAGCAAGGCTATGTAGAAGCGGCGTCAAAGGCACAGGCTGAGAGTGCATTTAACAGTGCATTTTCCGGGGACACTTATGACACCTATCTGACGCAAGCTGTTTATCTGAATGACAGTTCTGCGTTCATCGAGAAACCAACAGGCGCTTCTCGGTATCTCGGCACTCTACGCTATCTTGGCAAAGAGTATGGTTTACGAGAGTTTGCGGATTCAGGAGTCATATATTGCGATGATAAGCCAGACACAACGTATAAGTTTAAGTTGGCTGTCACTACAGAAGACCATCGGGTTAATTACGTTATGCTCAACGCATACAAGATGTTTATTGACCAGATGCGTTATTATTTCGACAGGGGCGCATTTAGGTTTAAGAACTTGATGTGCAAAGAAGCAATTCTTAAAGCCCTGTCTTACTGAGCTTATCCCATCTTGCATAGTGCACTGATACAGCAGGATTTGCAACGATGATGAATCGTCCTGTATGTAGTTTCGTATCTGCAATGCGCTTTGTACTAGCTTGATGTAAGGATATAGAAAACCCCTCTTCCCGTTCCGTTAGGTTCGAGATGAGGGGTTTGTTTTATCTACGCATAGTCATCAGCCAAATGCGTTAATCATGTTTAGGTTCATTCATTCCTACTAATCTATATACAAGTGTAGCATCTTTAATAGGTATAACATCATGCCTATCTGAAAACCAGCTCAAAGCGCCAGTCGTACAGGCAACTACTCCAACAGTATTAACTGTACCGCCTACCACTTGTCTAATTCGAGCATTATCTGTTACCAAATAAGGACTGTCATCATCAGAAAACATAACCACGCTTCCAGCTGGAACAGAACCTAAGCAAACTTGCTCTGGAATATAATCTTGTCGCATACAATCCATATTATCACCTCAAAAAGTAATTACAGCCTCAAAGCAAATAAGTAATAATCCAAGCACAGATAATGCAGTAATGACTATGCTCAGCGATTTATCAAAGTTGCCCGTAATCATGCTGTACAACGCCAGCATAGCAGAGACTATTAGAATATATAATCCAAGAATCATTTCTTGTCCTCACTTACTCCCCAAATAGTAAAACCAGCACCTGCAACAATAGCTGTGAACGTCTTATAGGTTTCTATTTTGTACACAAGAACCTTAGACCTCAGTATGTCATTTGACAGGTCAACAACCCGAACAGGTGCGTCATGAATTCCAGGTAACTGTACATACTCCCTATTAAGTGAATACGCCACATATAATAAGGAATCTTTTGAAATAACTTTCCTTTTAATATTTTCACCTGGCATTTGGATAAGCAAATGTCCTTTTTCAATTCTACAGCGAGCAACTCCTTTTGCGTCAGGTAACACGCCATTACCCATTACTTGTCGCCTCCTTTACCCTGTAAACATTTGCCCTGTTTATCCAAATAGAACTTTTGGGTAATAAGCCAATCGCTGGGATGCGGGTCATAGTGGTTAAGGTTGTAGATGCAATCAGTACAAGGGCAACCACCAAGTCTTTCGTCAGCTGACGTGTTGCAAATGCGGGGAAGAGTGTTTCGCTTATCCATAGTTACACCTTACTTTCTTTCACTGTGCCATAAACAGTAGCATTCACTGTTTTAATAGCATTTGCGGCTATAAAACATTTAGCGTCATTCTTTGAAATCCATTTGAGCCAGCGTCCACAATTTCTGCAATATGCACCAATCCGATTTCCACTGCGCACTGCAAAGAAATCGTCACCGTCACATACAGGACAATGATTGCCTTTATATTTCATAATTACACCTCAATTGTAATAATTTTGTGCCACTGATTATATAAGATACAGCCAAACGTGTACACATTATATTTTTCATACTTTGGAAAGATTTTATCGAACAGCTGGTTAACTTCTAGCAAGTCACCACCGCTTGTATAAATATCAACAACCGTTTTCTCGTGAAGTTCTCCCCACATATCCCATAAATCTTTAACTGTCATTATATCACCTCATTGTAAAATCAGTATCAACCAGCAACACACCGCCTTTAATTCTTCTTGGCAATAGTTTACCGGGAACTGTTAGTCCTGTTTTAAAATCTTTAAATGTTCTTGTTTTACTTAGAAATTGAATCTCTTCTGGCGTCAATTTTGAATCACAAAGTTTTTGTTCTTCATTACGTGGGTCAATACCATTTTCTATGTCCTCTGCAACCTTATCATTAAAGGACTCTGCAAATAAGTCTTTGCATTTCTTTGGCATACCAGCACATTTAATGTTAAAATAGGGTTTGTCAATTGGTTCCAAATCCTCAGCCACGACGTGCTCAATGTACGTTTTCTGCCGCACAAACCATCCCTTGTCCCAGCTCGATTCCAACTTCCAGCAACAGAAATTAGACGGATGAACTTTAATTCCCTTTAGCTGGTTAGGCGACAAGTCACAATGTATACTGTCTGTGTCTGCATAGATGAATCCGGGTTTGTCTTTTCCGTAATAATTTTGTTGAGCCGCACGAATGGTAAAGTTGCGGGCATAGCTAGTGATTGCTGAACCAACTGGAATGTATCCGGGTTTCTTTTCATTTTCTTCTACCTCGTAAAAGCCTACGCTACCGTCATCTTTCTTAAAAGCGACTTTGAAAGAGCTGTTCGTAGATGATGACATTTTTCCGTACAAGTTGTTCAAAAACAATTTAGCTAACTGCCGCATTGCACCTTTACTTGTCTTCTTAATGGCCGCATATTTGTCAATGTACTCGTCAAATAAGCCTATAGTTGAATCGAAAGAACAATAATCAAGCATCTCGTAATCAACTAAATTATAATGTTCTCGTAGCAATATAAAATCCGTTTGTGTTAATGTCAGTTCTACACGAGTATCGTGCAAGTTGCCGCCAATGTCATAGTATTCAGAACGTGGTATTCCATCTTTACCTATAACGTCTGAACTTTCGAGCGCTTCTGTTCCCTTGTACAACCACGAGCCTTTTATCTGCACAAATGGCAACTTACCGGGTTTCAAATAGAACCGTGTCTTGATTCTAAAGAAATAGAATGTCCCGTATTCCCATAATTTTTTAGGCTTTGGTTCTGGCTGAAACCAGAATGGGTCATACTTAGCAGGACAAGCGAAACCGTCATACAAACCGCCAATAGGAGCTTCAAGATGCACAAATTTGGGTTTACCAATCGGATAATCTGAACCAGATTCAGAGTGCATAACAGATGGATATAAGCTATTCACATCAGCTGTAACACCATTGTTATATTCTTTGCACTCTTTTCCCTTTACCAGATAACACCAACCACCTTTGTAAGATTTATGAATCCAGTCGCCAGCAGTAGCGCTACCAAACACTTCTGCATCAAGTGGAATTTGATACAAGTCTGGGAACAGTGTTTTATAATCATCTCCGACAGTCTTTCCTTTACGAAACTCATCAAGACAACAAGAACCAATTGTTAATTTCCTGTGGCCCTCATTGAACATAAATTCAAGCGCTTCTTTGATAACTAGAACATCATTCGCAATATACTTTAGTTCTTCCTGTGTTATAGGACAACCAGCATATCGCTTGCCCTTGTACTCCATCTCTAACTTTTGGTGCTTTGTCTTGAAACTCAATCCGATTTGCTTTAGCGAGAATGGAAGTAATTTCAATGAGTCTTTCAACTCTATATAGTGTCCATTCACTTTGATTGTGAATGAATACCATTGCCCCATATCAGAAATTACATACTTATACGACTTGTCTTGCATCTCCCAATTTTTACGGAAATGACCTGTTTCACCGTCTTCGTTGTAATCAAATGCCTGTTTGTAGTCTAAGTCATACATCAGATAGTATAACCAGAAGTTGCCGTCAAATTTTAAGTTGTGGAAGTAAACAACGATGTTTTCATTTAAGGAAACGTAGTAGTCAAACAACTCACCAATGGAATGGAACACCATCACATCCTCTGTCCATAGCTCCACACTTGCGGCACTCCAAACCTCAGTGGAAGTTTGCTGTTTCGTATTCTCTTCTACTGTTGTTTCAAAGTCCGCACTAAAAGTGCGCCACTTGTCAGAGCGTGACATTTGTCATCATTCCTCATAATCGAATTGGCCCTCGTATACTTCTTGCATATCTGCAATACGATGCCTAATATTACCGGGTTGCCTATCTTCTGGTAAAAGTATACGCAAGACCTGTTGCAGACCATCGGCGGCATTACCCTTATAGCCGATACTAGCTTTAATAGATTGCTCTTGCAACGCTTCATAGTTATCCTTAATGCGCTGTGCCGCCTTTTGAATACCGTCTCGCTCAATAAGAGAACGTAAAGCGTCTTGCATTTCAAACACATTTGAAGCATTTTCTTTAAGCAGTTCAGCTTTACCGTAGTCATGACTTCCACGATAACCAACTGTATACCAATCAGGGTGCGCAATACGCCACCAACTTTCATCAATACTTCCAGATGGGTCTGTCATTACATGCCTAAGAAAATCTTGAAACTCATTCAAAGCCGATTCATCCACAAATGTTGCACGCATTGTTTCTGCTACATTATCAACCATAATTTCTTTTTCTTTAGCAGGGCGAACAAATCCGCTTTCCACGGCCTTAACGTATCGCTCAACAGCTTTCTCACCACTAATCGGATATCCTGCCGCATTCTCAGCGTAAATATACTCCTGTAATTTGGCGGGGTTACTTACCAGCTGTTGAATCTTAGCTACATCTCGAGCCCTGTACTTGTCCAGATTAACAAGACGTGATAACTGAGGTGTTATTTCAGTGCGTCCACCCTCTGAACTGACTTTATTGATATAGCTGTTAATCTGTACTAGCAAATCATCCTTAGCAATACGAAGTTCTCGTGCGTGCATTGCCGCTACTTGTTGTTTGTGATTCACGACCTAGCACCACCTTTCTCTAACTATTATAAAAACCCGGCCAGTGAATGGCCACCAGCCGGGTAATTGTGTATGATTCCGAAGAACTTTTCCTTTCTTCGATATTAAATGTGCGCCTTATGCAATGACAAGGCAGGAAATGTACTCACGCCCGTTCTTGGACGTGCCAGGCACAACCTGAATCTGGTGGAACTCATCACCGAACTCCTTGAACATATCCACAGCGGACTCGAAATCCCGGATAAAGGTTGCAGAGTTAGTGGCGTAGCCCTCGCCACCATCAGTCATGAGGGACAGAATCTTGACCATCTCGCCCTTGCTGTTCTCTTCCTCGTACAACGCCCACGACTTGAGCGTGACGGTCTGGCCCTTGATATCAACCAGCTTGTGACGGTTAGGCGCTTTGGTGAGGTTGTAGAGGTCGAAAGAGGTCTGGACGGAAGTGCTCTTTGCAATGATATTCATGATGTTACTCCTTTATTGCTTTTGTGATGTATAGTCGATTAGCGGTTTACTGCTCGTCAGCAGACTTCTTCTGGCGCTTGCCAAAGCTGGCCGCTTCCTCAGCAGTGATATCAGTCTCCTCGATGACGTCAGCGTTGTCGAACCACTGGGCGGCAGTCATGCCGTAGGTCTTGACCTTGCAGGCCATGCCAGTAACGGCGACAGGCTTGAACTCGTCATTCTCCCACACCTTGGTAACAGCCTTGAGACAGGCGGCCGGGTCAGAGAAAGCGCCGTCCAGAGTGGCAGTCATATCCACGACCTCGAAAGTGTTGGTGTTCACGGCCTTGACGGTTGCAGTGGTGACGACAGAACGACGAGTGATAGCATACTTACGCATAATAGTTGTCTCCTTTTTTGAATGTGAATGGTGATGTGATTATCTGGAGATGTATCTCCTCACACTTATTGTACCATATAGCTGTACAAAATACGATAGACGATTGTTGCAATTGGGATGGACTTTTTATACATACGAAATATAGGACTTTAAGAAATTGTCTTTCCCTTGACAAAAATTTAACAATCCCATACTTGTGCACTAGGGCGGGACTTTCAACAGTTTCAACATAGTTTTCAACATATCCTTTCTCGTGGTAATTCCCACGTTAGTGCCCTACAGCGTACTGTAGGACACCGGCCTAGAAATTACAAATCGAACAACAACTCAGCCTTGCGATAGGTGAGGACTTCCAACGGGAAGTTATTGCCCTCATGTACTAACCAAATAGGCAAACCCTCTTCAAGCAAATACTTGGTTGCGTCCGTAGGTGCATGAAACCTGTTCTGCAAATCCGGGAACAACACCACATCGGGGTCATCAAATACACGGGTATCCATGCAATAAAACGTGTGCATGAGCTGTTCACGGGAATACCGCTGTAACAGGTACTTGTACAAGCGGTGGGCCAACTGACTTGCGTTCAGACGTGCACTCATTTTTCAGACTCCCCCTTTGCATCCATATAGCCGGAAAGGTACACAAGGATTTCGTCCAAGTCCTTAGAAACATTGGTAGGAGTGGCAGACTTAACAACAGACCGGGCAAGGGACAAAGCATTGTAGAGCTGAACTAACTCAACAGGTTTGTATTCCTTGAGATAGAGCCTAATCACAGCATCCACCACCCTTTCCAAGCGCCAAAGGCATACACCAAACCGCCAGCAACGAACAACAACACGATAGGAGCTACACAACTCAACTGGTATACAGTCATTTTTCATGACCTCACTTTCTCGTGGTAATTCCCACGTTAGTACCCATAGCGGGCTATGGGCACTTGCCTAGAAATTACAGACGCTTTACACGGATAAAGAACACGTTATGACGTGCACTTGCCATACGATTTGCGGCAGACCATGCACGATTGATGGACGTATATTGCCGCTCAACCATATCCAGCCTATGACTTGCTTCCTGCTCTGGCAAACATGTCATAAAGTTTTCGTCAAACAACTCAATGCGGAACCACTGTTTCATAGCGCACCTCTTCAATACTTAATAATGGAACTTCTTTCCATACTGGCGATACTCGTTCCAAAAATCCATTATAGTATTAGTATTGAGCACTTCACACAACGGAGACTCATTTGCCCAAGCGTCCTTACACTCGAAATAGTAGTTGCAACCAAACAGTTCATGTGTAAAGCGATTCACGTGGCGTGCTGTAGTGTGGCTATAAGCGGGGTTGAACAATACATGAGTTACCCAATGATAAATCCCACCTTTTTCAATGCGTTCAGTTTCAAGAATACAAGTGCGATAGCTATACAAGCGGATTGCCACCAATGATTCACACTCATTGTACACAAACTCGACATGTGCCTGAGCAGAGGGCATGGAACGAAGACGATAATTCATATAATGGAGACGATAATTCATAGTTGTCATAATTGCATACCTCTTCAATAATACATTGACATGATACTGTGATAGTGACTTGCCATCATCAGACAACAGGTTGTCGTCCTGTTGTGACCGGGTTGCACCCGGTTTCGGCTTTAGGAACGAATGTCCTTGACATACTCATACTCGTAGTCAGCACAAATACCCTTGACAGCGTGCAAACTGTGCACTTCATCAGCAAGCACGCACTCACCGTTGGCCCACAACGAGAACCAGCCATTGTCATCGAAACGAATTTCATCACCCCAAATGCCAGTGATGAAATACTTGAACTGGCCGGACATCAGCACATTGTTATCAGCGAGTACATAGTATGCAATACGGATAGATTTCTTATCAGTCATAATAAACACCTCTTCAATGTTCTCTCTTGTGATTCAATTTTGTGGTTTCTTTCCACCTTTATTGTACCACATTTCTTGCTGTTTGTCAAGGGTTTTCTTTGAGATTCCGTTTTGGTCTTCTCTATGCCGTTCCGTCTATCTCTGTTGTTCCCTCTTTCATTGTCTATATTATACCACAGATGTGGTACAATGTCTGGGTGTTGATGCTAGCCTTGAGCTCGGAGCCAGCTTTTTCGGCCTTGATGGCT
>OGXG01001883.1_pt1 | contig 9912 bp, 7 predicted proteins | sample 1576251 | NCBI WGS metagenome assembly OGXG01 (sample SAMEA3541533, study PRJEB24748) | human gut metagenome | biome: human gut; feature: human-associated habitat; material: faeces | place: China | collected 2012
TGATGCGCCCCGCCATGTACGGCGCTTACCACCACATCACCGTGCTGGGCAAGGAAGACGCACCCCACGACCACAAGTACGATGTGGTCGGCGGTCTGTGCGAGAACAACGACAAGTTTGCCATCGACCGTATGCTGCCCAAGATCGACATCGGCGACATCGTGTATATCCACGATACCGGTGCGCACGGCTCTGCCATGGGCTACAACTACAATGGCAAGCTGCGCAGCGCCGAGGTCCTGCTCTGCGAGGACGGTTCTCACCGCCTCATCCGCCGCGCTGAGACTCCCCGGGACTACTTTGCAACGCTGGACTTCCTGCCCCTCATGAAGCCGCTGCTGGGCGAGTACAACGACGACTGAGCACGCTTCTGACTCCATCACACCAGAATAAAGCGAGGAACGACGCAGATGTTTTTTGGATTCCAACTCACCTGTGGCCTGATGCTGGTCTTTTACGGCTATTCGGTCATGAAAAATCCACGGGTCTGGGGCGACCAGGGCCGTCAGGCCGTCAAGGCCGAAAATTTCCCCGAGTACTGCCGCCAGAACGGCCTGTTTTTCCTGAAAGCTGGCTTCATCATGGCGCTCATCGGGGCGCTGGACGCGCTGGTAACGCTTTCGGGTCTGCTGTACGTTCTGCTGTACCTGTTCGGGTTGGCGTTTGCGTTCTACCCGCTGACCCGCTGGTGCAAGGAGAACGAGGGCTTCTCGTGGCCCTGGCCCCGCGTCGAGAGCGAGAAAAAGCGCATCAAGAAACTGCGCCGGCAGCAGGAGGCCGAAAAGGCGGAACGAGAAGAAAAGTAAATAGCAAAAAATAAGAGGCCGCTGTAAAAGCAACCTCTCAGTCTCACTTCGTTCGACAGCTCCCCTACCAAGGGGAGGTGGCACGGCGAAGCCGTGACGGAGAGGTTGAACACAGCGGCCTCTTTTTGTTTTCTTAAATCAAACCATTTTCTTTGCAGTAGTGGTAAATACCATCCTCTGCACAGGTGCCGCAGACCTCGCTGGCGATGGCTTTCAAATCGGCAGAGGCGTTGCCCATGGCAACGCTGTGACCGACAGCCTGAAACATTTCTATATCGTTGTTGCCGTCACCGAAAGCCATTGCATCCTCAGGCGTCAGGCCGTAATAGGCCAGAACTTTCCGGATACCGGCTCCTTTTCCGCCGGAGCTGGGGATGATGTCCACCGCCCTGTCCCACCAGGCGGCGATCTTTGCGCCGGTGGTGCCCTTGAGGATGGCGGGCCAGTCGCTTTCGCGGCAGCCCATCAGCAGCTGGAAAACTTCACCTCGGGAGACTTCATCGAACTTATCGGAAATGACCGGTGCTCGTCCGCCGATGGCGTAATATGCCGTCAGATCGTCATCCGTTCCGTTGGAGAGCAGCTGCGTCCGTCCTGCAACCGACACCGGACGACCAAGCGCTGCGGCGTTTTGGATCAGCGTCTGCACATCCTGCGGCGGGATGGGGCTGGCAAAAATATCTCCGCGACGGTCGTAGCAGTAGGAGCCGTTGTAGGTGAGAAAGACGTCGAACTCCACGCCGTCGAATTTCGGCACGATGAGCGGAGAACGCCCGGTGGCGACGGCCAGCAGGATGCCGTTTTGCTGTAAGCGGCGCAGAGCGTCCAGTGTCCGTTCAGTAATACGCTTTTTCTCCATGTCGATGAGGGTGCCGTCGATGTCGAAAAAGATGATGCGGGGCTTGTGCATGGTGCTGTACCTCCAATGCAAAAAGAGGGGAGAGACTTACCTGCGGGCCGTGGGCTGGCCCACGATGTCGTAGATGTCACGCCCGGCAAGCGCCTCAAAATGTGCCTTGATGGCGAGGTTGATGTCCCACTTGTTCTGCGGATAATCGCCGTAGCGGCGGCGGACGTCCTCCATCCGCTCGATGATGTCCATGACACCGTCGGCCCCGGCCAGCGAGTCGCAGAGCTGGATGAGTCTGTCGTACTCGTCGTAGGCCATGCCGTCCAGTCCGTCGGCAATGATTTTCGTTTCTTCGGGCGTCGTGTCACGCCTGCCTACATAGTCGGCCAGCGTCTGGTTGTTGAAGGAATGACTCAGGCAGACCCGGGCCACCTCATCGTACCCCAGCGAGAGCATATAGCGGTAGCCGTCCGCAACGTGGCCGAGGTGCCGCTTGCCGTACCGCCGCCCGATGTCGTGGAGGAGGCCCAGCACATAGGCCTTGTCCACGTCCAGCCCGCAGGCGGCGGCGATGGCCTCAGCACAGTGGGCCGCTGTGCGGCTGTGGTCGCCCCACGGGCCGGGGTTGTGGGGCTCAGCTTCGGCTAAAAGGGCTTCGGCGGTCTTGCGGTCAGGATACATCAGAATGCCTCCTTATAGTGCGTCGATGTCGGCCTGTAGTTTCTCGTAGAATTTCCCCAGATGGAGACCGTCGATGAAGCGGTGATTGACCTCCACCGACATCCCCAATTTCTTGCGGCCATTTTCCTCGCCATATCTGCCCCATGTGATGCGGGGGATGTTGTCGTCCCGGTCAAAATCCCGCTCGTTGGTGCAGCCGGTCAAATCAAACCACGGTGTGCAGGAGATATAGATGAGGTTGTCGTTCTCTTCGTCCTGGTCAAGAAGGGTCTTCTGGGCAGCGCTTCTCGCCTGTGCGGAGACACAGAACTCCGCAATGCCGCCGACTTTTGGCAGGGTGACGATGTGAAACTGCTCACTGCCGGGTTTCAGGTCGGTCAGACTGGGAATGCGCTCATCCAGCAGCCACACCCCGCCGTCCCGGATGGCGTAGCGGAAATTCTTCACGCTGTTCACGGCGTCCGTCACGAGATACCCCATCGCGTAATAAAACGACAAATGCCGCTCCTTGACATAGCGGTAAAGGTTTGTTACATCCACCCGGAAGGTGACGCTGTAAAAAGGGTGGGAAACAGCGGAGAAAAACTCGAACAATTCAGCCCGCTCCCAGTGGGTCCTATCGACTTTTTCCATCTTACTTCTCCTCGGCGGAGGCCTGCTTATTTTTATCCAGCGCGTCGAACTGCTTTACGATCTGCGGGTCTTTCAGTTTGATGACCTTGCCGGAGAGGTAGTGGAGGGTATTTTCCTCGGGGATGTCGAGGAAGCTGATACGGACGGCGCAGAGGGCCTGCGTCTTAGTGCCGGTGCGCTCATTCATCTTGCGGTTGCCGTACTTGATGTCGCCCAGCACCGGCTTGCCCAGATAGGCCAGATGAGCGCGTATCTGATGAGTGCGGCCGGTGATGAGGCCGATGCGGCAGAGGGCGAAGGGGCCTGCTGTCCGCAGCACATCCACATCGGTGATGATCTGCTTGCGGCGCTCGTCCTGGGACTGGTGGGCGTGGATGCTCACCTTATTGTTCTTCTCGTCGTGCTCCCACCATGCGGTGAACCGCCCGCTCTGGGGGATGCCCACGGTGATGGTGTAGTATTCCTTTTTGAGCAGGTCAGTGCGGATGATCTCGTTCATGTCCCGGAGGGCGGCGTAGCTCTTGGCCGCGATGACGAGGCCCTCAGTGCCGCGGTCGAGGCGGTTGCAGATGCCGGGCTTGAAGCGGTTCTCGCCCTGGGGGTCGTACTCGCCCTTCTGGGCCAGATACTGGGTGAAGGCGTCCACAAGGTTTGCGTCGCCGGTGCGGTCGCTGTGGCAGAGCAGGTGAGAGGGCTTGTAAAGGACGGCAATGTTCTCATCCTCGTAGATGACCGTCACCTTGGGCTGGTTCTGCTGCTTTTTGGGGGCGGGCTTCCGGGCGGGCTTTGCACCCTCAGGCGGGAAGAATTCGTCGTTGATGTAGAGCTCGATGAGGTCGCCGGCCTTGATGCGGTCTTCGGGTACACCCTTTTTGCCGTTGACTTTGATGCGTTTGTTGCGGAAGCTCTTGTATAAAAGGCTGGTAGGGAAGTCGCGGGTCACGCTCTGGACAAAGCGGGAGAGGCGGACACCCTCGTCGTTGGCGGTGGCAGTGTATTGTTTCATGTTCGTTTTCCTTATATAAAAAGTATCTGATACATCTATAATAATCTACTCTCCCCATGAAGTCAACGCAGAATATTTTCTGTCGGCTCTTGTCTTTTGCCGAAAATGGGGTACTATAAAAGAAACGACTACAAACAAAGGAGCGCAGCTATGGCAGGACAGAACATAAGCCACGAGGGTCACCGGCAGCGGATGCGCGCCCGGGTGGAGCAGTACGGGCTGGAAAGCCTCGCACCCCACGAGGCACTGGAATATCTGCTCTACATCACCAACGCCCGCCGGGATACCAACGGCATCGCCCACGCGCTGCTGGAGCGGTTCGGCAGCTTTGCCGGTGTGCTGGAAGCCAGTGAAGAAGAGCTCTGCCGTGTGCCGGGCGTCGGCCCGGCCAGCGCCCGGATGCTGCATCTCCTGCCCGAGGTGAGCCGGTACTACGAGCACAGCCGCACCAGCACCGAAGGTGCGCTGACCACCATCGAGCGGCTGGCGGCTTACCTGAAACCCCGCTTCGCCGGGGCAAAACAGGAGAAAGCCCTGCTCCTTTCGCTGGACAGCCGCAGCCGGGTAAAGAGCGTGTACTGGCTCAAAGAGGGGAATACCCGGATGGTGAGCCTCGAGGTGAAGGACGTCGTCTCGGCGGCGCTCCGGGGCGGGACGGAAAGCGTCGTGCTCTGCCACAACCACCCCAACGGTGTGCCGCTGCCCTCCCGCGAAGACCTCGCCGCCACCGAGAACATCGTCCGTGCGCTGGGGCTGGTCAAGATACGCCTGCGGGATCACATCATCCTCGCCGAAAACGACTACTTCTCCATGCGGGAATCCAACCGCCTGCCTTTCTACGACTTCGAGACCGGCGCAATGTTACGCCCATATGGAAGAGAATGATTTACATTATAAAATAATTGTGGTATAATGGCTGAGAGATACAACTAATCGTAGTTTTGGAAAGGAGGGCTTTTTGTGGCAGAGGAAAAATTCCATCTGGTGTCGTCCTACGCCCCCACAGGCGACCAGCCGCAGGCCATCGCACAGCTGGTAGAGGGGGTAGAGCGGGGCGACCGCTGCCAGACCCTGTTGGGCGTCACCGGCAGCGGCAAGACCTTCACGATGGCGAACGTCATCGCCCAGTGCAACCGCCCGACGCTGGTGCTGGCCCACAACAAGACGCTGGCCGCCCAGCTCTGCACCGAGTTCCGCTCGTTTTTCCCGGACAACGCCGTGGAATATTTCGTCTCCTACTACGACTACTACCAGCCGGAGGCCTATATCCCCAGCACCGATACCTATATCGAAAAGGACAGCGCTATCAACGACGAGATAGACCGCCTGCGCCACTCGGCTACGGCAGCGCTGTCAGAGCGGCGGGACGTCATCATCGTCGCGTCGGTGTCCTGCATCTACTCGCTGGGCGACCCTATCGACTATCGCAGCATGGTCATCAGCCTGCGGCCCGGGATGCAGATGGAGCGGGACGAGTTGTGTGAAAAGCTGGTGACGCTGCAATATGAGCGCAACGATGTCAATTTCATCCGCAATAAGTTCCGCGTCCACGGCGACATTGTAGACATCTATCTGGCTTATATGAGCGAGCTGGCCATCCGGGTGGAGTTCTTCGGCGACGAGATCGACCGCATCACCGAGTTCAACCCCCTCACGGGCGCCAAGCAGAACGTGGTCAAGCATGTTGCCATCTTCCCGGCCAGCCACTATATCGTCAGCGCCGACAAAAAGGCTGCCGCCATTGAAAAGATTCGCGCCGAGTGCGACGCGCAGGTGAAGCAGTTCACCTCGGAAGGTAAGCTCATCGAGGCCCAGCGCATCCAGCAGCGGACGAACTACGACATTGAGATGCTGACGGAAGTGGGTATCTGCAAGGGCATCGAGAACTATTCTGCCGTTCTGTCGGGCCGTGCGCCGGGCAGTATGCCCACGACTCTGCTTGACTATTTCCCGGACGATTTCCTGCTCTTCGTAGACGAGAGCCATGTCACCCTGCCGCAGGTGCGGGCCATGTACGGTGGCGACTACGCCCGAAAAAAGACGCTGGTGGAGTACGGTTTCCGTCTGCCGTCGGCCTTCGATAACCGCCCCCTCAAGTTCGAGGAAGTGGAATCCAAGCTCAACCAGATGATCTTCGTCTCGGCCACCCCCGGCGAGTACGAGCGGAAGAACAGCACCCAGGTGGCCCAGCAGGTCATCCGGCCCACTGGTCTGCTGGATCCGCTCATCTCGGTGCGCCCCGTAGAGGGGCAGGTGACTGACCTTCTGGGCGAGATAAACGCTCGCATCGAGCGGCATGAGCGCGTCCTGGTCACGACGCTGACCAAGAAAATGGCCGAAGATCTGACGGATTACTTTACCGAACAGGGGATAAAGGTCAAGTATATGCACCACGAGGTGGATACCTTCGAGCGGATGGAAATCATCAAAGACCTCCGCCTCGGCACCATCGACGTGGTGGTGGGCATCAACCTGCTGCGTGAGGGCCTCGACTTGCCCGAGGTCAGCCTTGTGGCCATCCTCGACGCCGACAAAGAGGGCTTCCTCCGCAGCGAGACGAGCCTGATCCAGACCATCGGTCGCGCCGCCCGCAACGCCGAAGGTCTGGTCATCATGTACGCCGACGAGGTGACGGACAGCATGGACCGCGCCATCACCGAGACAGAACGCCGCCGCGCCATCCAGATGGCCTACAACGCTGAACACGGCATCGTCCCGAAAACCATCGTCAAGGCCATCCCGGACAGCATCGAGATCAGCGACAAGGCCGAGAACGCCAGGATGAACACCCGGCGGATGGGCAAGCTCGAGCGCGAAGCCGCCATTGACCGCCTGACCCGGGAGATGAAGGAAGCTGCCAAGCTGCTGGAATTTGAGCACGCGGCCTTCCTGCGCGACCAGATCGACCGCCTGCGCCGGGGCGAGAATCCCACTGTGGATTCCTCGGCAGAGACGGAGCGGAAGCAGAACCATGCACAGACACAGAGAAGAGGGAGAAAGTACCTTGGCAAACGATAAAATAGTCATCAAGGGTGCGCGGGAGCACAATCTGAAAAACGTAAATCTGACCCTCCCGCGTGAAAAATTCATCGTTATGACCGGCCTGTCCGGCTCGGGCAAGTCGAGCCTTGCCTTCGACACCATCTACGCCGACGGCCAGCGCCGCTATGTCGAGAGCCTGTCCAGCTACGCCCGGATGTTCCTTGGCCGGATGGACAAGCCCGATGTGGACGAGATCACCGGCCTGTCTCCGGCCATTTCCATCGACCAGAAGACCACCAGCCACAACCCCCGCTCCACCGTGGGTACCGTGACGGAAATTTACGATTATCTGCGCCTTTTGTACGCCCGCGTGGGCGTGCCGCACTGCCCAGTGTGTGGGCGGGTCATCAGCCAGCAGAGCGTGGATGAGATGGTGGACGCTGTGCTCAAGCTGGAAGAGGGGACGAAGTTCCAGGTCCTCGCGCCTGTCGTCCGTCAGCGCAAAGGCACTCAGCAGAAAGAGCTGGACGCCGCTCGCCGCGCCGGTTACGCCCGCGTAAAAATCGACGGTAACATGTACGACCTCGACGAGGAGATCGCGCTGGAAAAGAACATCAAGCACACCGTGGAGATCGTCGTTGACCGTCTTGCCATGCGCAAGGGCATCCGCGGTCGTCTGGCTGACTCGCTGGAAACGGCGCTTGCCCTCACCGGCGGCGTGGCTGAGGTGGACGTCATCGGCGGCGAGTGCATGACCTTCAGCCAGAATTTCGCCTGTCCCGAGCATGGCATTTCCATCAGCGATTTGTCGCCCAGGCTCTTCTCCTTCAATAACCCTTTGGGTGCCTGCGAGAAGTGTACCGGCCTCGGCACCTTCATGCGGGTGGACGAAGAGCGCATCCTGCCCAACCGGGACCTCTCGATTCGGGAGGGGGCTGTCAAGGCCAGCGGCTGGTACTACGCCGAAGGCTCTGTAGCCGAGATGTATTATCTGGGACTGGGCAAAAAATACGGCTTTACGCTGGATACGCCCATCAAAGAAATGAGCACCGAGGCCGTCAACGCCCTGCTCTACGGCACCAACGAAGAAAAAATCGAGATGCACCGCACGAATGAGTTCGGCAGCGGCGTCTATTATAATACCTTTGAGGGCATCGTCGAGAACCTCGAGCGCCGCTTCCGCGAGACGAACAGCGAGTGGATGAAGGAGGAAATCGGCAGCTTCATGTCGGGCGTCGAGTGTCCCGCCTGCCATGGTAAGCGCCTGAAACCGGTGGTGCTGGCTGTGACCATCGGCGGCAAAAACATCAGCGATTTCTGCGAAATGTCGATTCGGGACGAGCTGAAATTCATCGCCGACAATGAGCCGAACCTGACCGAAAAGCAGAAGCAGATCGGCGGCCAGATCATGAAGGAGATCAAGAACCGCCTGCAGTTTTTGCAGAGCGTGGGCCTCGATTACCTCACACTGGCCCGGTCGGCAGGCACCCTGTCCGGCGGCGAGAGCCAGCGCATCCGCCTGACCACCCAAATCGGAAGCGCTCTGTCGGGTGTGTTGTACGTGCTGGATGAGCCGTCCATCGGCCTGCACCAGCGCGACAACGATAAACTCATCGCAACGCTGAAAAATCTCCGCGACCTCGGCAATACGGTCATCGTGGTCGAGCACGACGAGGATACCATGCGCAGCGCCGATTATATCGTGGATGTCGGCCCGGGCGCGGGCGTCCACGGCGGCGAGATCGTGGCCGCAGGCTCCGTCAAGGACATCTGCAAGGCCAAGCGCAGCATCACCGGCGACTATCTGTCGGGCCGCAAGCGCATCGAGGTGCCGCAGACCCGCCGCCCTGGCAACGGCAATTTCCTCACGGTGAAGGGTGCGCGCGAAAACAACCTGCGCAACATCGACGTGCGGATTCCGCTGGGCGTCATGACCTGCATCACGGGCGTGAGCGGCAGCGGCAAATCGTCGCTGGCCAAAGGCATCCTCTATCCCGCATTGCGGCGCCTGCTGTTCGATACGGGGCTCAAACCGGGCGATTTCGACGCCATCGAAGGCGACCTTTCGACGCTTCGTTCGGTCGAAATGGTCGATCAGAACCCGATCGGCAAATCCTCGCGGTCGAACCCCGTGACCTACATCAAGGCCTACGACGAGATCCGCAAACTCTACGCCGACCAGCCCTACGCCCAGCGGTCGGGATTCAACCCCTCGCACTTCTCGTTCAACATCGCCGGCGGCCGTTGCGAGGAGTGTCAGGGCGAGGGATTCATCAAGGTCGGCATGCAATTCATGGCCGACGTGGAGCTGGTGTGCGAAGCCTGCGGCGGCAAGCGCTTCAAGGATGAAATTCTCGAAGTCCGCTACCGCGAGAAATCGATCTACGACATACTGGAGATGACGGTGGACGACGCGATCGCCTTCTTCGGCGATGATAAGAAAAACGCCACCTGCAAACGGATCATCGAACGGCTCCGCCCCCTGCAGGAGGTCGGGCTGGGGTATATCAGACTCGGACAGTCCTCCTCGACGCTCTCGGGCGGCGAGAGCCAGCGCGTAAAGCTCGCTTCGTTCCTGTCGAAGGAGAGCACCGAAGGCAACGTGATGTTCATCTTCGACGAGCCTACGACAGGACTCCATTTCCACGACATCAACAAGCTGCTCGACGCCTTCAACGCCCTGATCGCCCGGGGCCACACGATCGTGATCGTCGAACACAACATGGACGTTATCAAGTGCGCCGACTGGGTCGTGGATCTCGGCCCCGAAGCGGGCGACCGGGGCGGCAGCATCGTCTTCGAAGGTACTCCGGACGGGCTGGCCGGATGCAAGGAGACGCAGTCATTTCGGGCTTGAAGTCATCTCCCATGCAAAGTGCAGAGATAACAGAGTGAAGGAATACGGCAGGCTGTGTTACTTTGGTCTGACGCAGATCTTCATCCGTACCGTTGAA
>OGXG01001884.1_pt1 | contig 9911 bp, 9 predicted proteins | sample 1576251 | NCBI WGS metagenome assembly OGXG01 (sample SAMEA3541533, study PRJEB24748) | human gut metagenome | biome: human gut; feature: human-associated habitat; material: faeces | place: China | collected 2012
CCTTGCTGAAATCGTCATAATCTGGGTCGGTTTCATCATAAGATGAGTAGTAGCTAAAAAATGTATATCCTCTACGCCTCATGATTGCCTTTGAGAGATTGAACAGCGGCTTCGGAAGCCACTCACGAAGCCACGTCCGGAATTCAAGCATCCATTCATCTTTAACTCGCATATTCTCTCGGTCACCTTTATAAATAGGATTCCCATCGAAATACTTGCGTGCCTTCGTCAGCACCTTTCCCTTACGAATCACGTCAAGAATTGGGAATTCCCCACGTCGGCTATCTGCGCAACGGGCATTCAGCTGTCGTGCCATATTCGTCAACGCAACCTCATACTGCCAGGCATTCAACGTTTTCGTCAGTGTCTTTTCCATGAAATCCTTACGCCAAATGCCCGCATACAGACTGACAATGTAATCGCCTGCATGATTGTCCAGCAGAAAAATACCCTGTTCCAATTCCTTAGCTTTTCTGTTTCTCAGGCTCTTCATAGTCATAACAAACAGACGCAGATAATCAATCTGATGCTTTTCCATGATTTGAATATCTTCATTAAGCGCTTGAGTAGAAATCTTTTCCGTCAGGAAATAGTCATCCAAGGTAAAGAGAACATACTCTGTCTTAACCAGCGGCAGCACAACTTTCAGACGTTCCGTTATTTCCGTGCCTTCGCCTGCTGCCACCACTGTTACATTTTCAAAAGTGCGATCAGTGGGTTTATCGGTTACTAAAAACGTCTCCACGTTTCGGTCTGCCCAATTCTGATTCAAAAGCAAAATATGTGCATCCCACAAATCCGAAAACTTGTCGCACGTCGAAATAATAATTGAAAAGTTGTTCTCCATCACCATGTATCCTCTGTCACTTATTTCATATGTCGGATTGCCTTTGCAACCACATCTTCCGATGTCTTGCAGCTAGCCTGCAGATTATGATGCTCTCTTGTCATCACAATCGCCTGTTCGTAGTATTTCTTTTGAATTTCCTGATTAGAAATCAGCTGTGTAATCGAATCCACCAATTTAGCTTTATCCGTACAAACCATTGCCGCATTCGTTGACTGCATATACTCAATGATGCCGCTTTCTAGCGAGCCATATGTTAGAATGGATGCGCCACTCGCCAATGCGTCCGCTGCTTTCGTAGAGAGTGAATACCGTGAAAGGTTGATGTCCTTTTCCTCAAATCCCTCTACAATAACAGTTATGTCGCTTTCTGCCATGCGCTTTTGAACCTGCGTGTACGGCACAGAACCCATATATTTGACATTTTGATTGTCCTTAAATACAGAATAGACCTGCTCGTCCTTTTCGTTGGAATAAACCTCCAGCATATATTCTGGATTGATTTTCCCAAGGGCGTAGCCAATATCGTTCAGGGAGTTATTGCGTCCCATACCGATATTTCCGAAGTAAGTAATAACCGGGCAATCTTTGTTAATCACGCTGAACGGTTTACGCTGAACCGTAGAAGTCAAATAAACCGTTTCGCCGTCCAGTCCAAATTCCGAATTATACTTATCCCGAATCTTGTCGCTGATGTAAATCGCACTACCCGGCCAAGCCAGAACCTTGTCAATCAACTTCTTGTAAGTTGATTTATAAAGGTGATAGATTGGATTCAGCGTCTTTTCCACATTGAAATAATAGTCATCGCCAATGCAGGAGACAATTGGCACGTTATATCTCTTGGCGACATACATTGCAATCTGCGGGATAAAATAGTCATCCGAAAAAGCCAGAAACACGCATTCTGGTTTGAAGTCATCTAGCCAATTATTTAGCTTCTCCGTGCACCAGAATCTCTTCCGCCAGAGGATTCCCCTGAGCAAATGCGTAAGAGGCGTATGCTTTCCACCGAACTTGTAGGCAGCTTCTGCTTTTGCATCACCGAGTTCCAAATCATTGTCTTTCCACTCGGTGTCAAGCTCATCATAGTGATAAATCACGCCAGTATCGACTTTCTTCCCCATCCATCGCTGCAACACACGATGATCCGTAATCTGGAAAAGCGTCTCGCAATGCCCCTTGCACGGCTTCTTTGTATTGGAGAATATCTGTGCAATATTCTCTTTCTCCCAATAGTGAAAGTACGCATCAAAAGCGCGTGACGTTGATTTTGTGTTATATGGAACCGTTCCTACGATCAGCACTCTCGGATGCATATCGTTTCTCCTTTGAACTTTTATCGAATATTTAATACTTTCTTGAGTACGGCATTTTGATCGAGCAGACGGATAACTACTGCACACAGCCCTACTGTCAGGGCGAAGTTTCCGGCAGTCAGTAAATACCCTTCAATACTGCTAAATTGGATCGCAACACGGCTTTTGAAGATATTGAGAAGCAGGCCGTGCATCATGTAAATTTCTAAGCTTTGTTTTCCTGCCCAAAGGAAAAACTCACTTACTTTTTCTTTCCGGTTAATACAAAGCTCAGCACGGCATTTTGGTTCATCATCACTATTGCCATCACAGTAAGTGCTACCGTAATCACATAGTTGACCAGAACCAGGCTCAGCCCCACCGGACTGTACAGAATCGGCACTTTGTCCGACTTGATCAAGCTGAGAAGCAGATAGTCGTGAGATACACTTCCAACGAGTGCTCTCCGACCCATGCAAGAGTACCCCCCCCCGATTTTACTGGAGAAGATTCCCCTACAGAGACCACATACTGCAATACACCCAGCCAACGATGTTGCCGCACGCAAGATAATCGCAAAGCCGCCATCCGACATCTCATAAAGCGGAAATCTAAGAATAACGAACAGCCACACCGCAAAGCAGATTGCGACTATACTATCAATCATCTTTTTGCCTGTATCGGATTCCTTCATCCTGTCATCAAACTGACCATACAAGAACCCTGCATAGTAGAAAGGCATATAATAGAGCGTCAATTTGATTGCAAAGAACGAAAGCCCTAAAATTGCGCCAATTCCCACCAGCAGAACCATTCCCACTAAGTAGCACCCTAAAAGTACGGTCTGCTTCTTCAGCAGGTTTTCTTTGCTCACCCGCTCTGCAATGAAAGAGGCAATGCCAAAAATCATGCTAATCGTCCAAATCGTTGCAAGGAACCAATAACCTGAATCCATATTCCACAGGAGATGCTTAACGTTTAGGAAACTATCCTCTCCAAAAATGATACCTCTAACTAAAAAACTCCATACAGCCCACGGTAGCATATAAGCAACCGTTCTACGCTTCACATATTTCCACAGCCCTTTACCATCAGAGATTGGGCGGCTATATTTTGTTACAAATCCACTGATCAAGATGAACAACGGCATTTGCAATGACCAGATGATGTTGAAAAGAAAACTCTTCTGAGAATCAACGGTACATCCAGTCATGGTATGCCCCAAAATAACCAGAAGCATCGCAATGCCACGCATAATGTCAACAAACTGATTTCTGTTGTCTATCTTAGCCTGCATCTCTTAATACCCTTTCAAACATAAACTTCCGCAGCCAGTTGGGAGCCAGCGCCGACCCGCTGCGGATTACGCAACTCTTAATGTACTGACCATTTCCAATAAAGCCTTGCTGTTTCATAAATTTGAACAACTTGGCCTGCGTCTTGGCGTATTTCCAACCGGCTCTTCTTAAATACATATCCGAGCCAGCTCTCATATGGAGCAGCGGCTCTTGAATGTTATAGCCCTGATACCCTGCCATCAGCATCCTTAGCCAAAGGTAATAGTCCTCCAGTAAGTAGAAATCTTGATAGGAGCCAACTGCTTCGACTGCGGACTTCTTATACATCACACAGGGGTGATTAAACGGATTACGCTTCTTTGCAAACTCTACGATTTCTGCATTCGTCTCCGGCAGCACTCGCCTCGTATCAACGGTGTTCGGATCAGTGGTAAACTCCTCCACGATGCCGGAGCAAATGCTCACCTCCGAATGTGTGTTAAACACAGCAATCTGTTTTTCACAGCGATCCGGGTACGCAATGTCATCACTGTCCATCCGGGCAACCAGTTCATTTTTGCAATGCTTGATGCCTTCATTGAGTGCGTTGCCAAGTCCACCGTTCTTCGCGAGGCGGACAACATTCAGAGATTCACCCATCTCTTGCTGCTTTGTAGCAATCACGCTATCTAGCTGTTCGTTCAGCGGTCCATCACATACCAATACGAAATCATTTGTGGATAGCGTCTGCGCTTGTATGCTCTCTATTGCCTGCTTCAGATACTCCGGCTTCTCTTTGTGATAAACCGACATAAGAACGGAGTATCCTCTGTATTCCACAACACTCATAGTCCCTCTCCGCATATCAAAGATTACAGCCCAGACTCAATCTCAAAGAGTCTGAGCCGTTTATTCCTTATAAAGCTCTACTAATCGTCCTCAGCAGTGTGATCTACACACTGTTGCCATGTCTTGTACCGCTACAATAAACGCTGCTACGGAGAATTCACGCTATGGTAACCTCTGTCTTTAGTCCCGATGGCACTATCACACGTTACGGCAGCTCCCGTCTTTAGTCCTGACAGCACTAACACTCGTTACGGTAAGTCATGTGCTTATTTCTGATTCCACCCATCTACGCTACGGTAGCCCCTGCCTTTATTCCAGGTTCCACTCTTTCATGCTACGGTAACTCCCCTGCTTCTGCCGGATTACTCCACACGAATGAGTATCTCCGTGAGCATAAGATTCTCACATCCGCCTTGTTATCTCCAAGGCCGGGATGAAATCGCAGATGATGTTATCATCGTCAAGCCCTGAAACCGCTATGTGAAATTCACCGCAGTGTCGGTCATATCATCACAGTGCCATCCGGCATAAACCCACGAGCTACGGTCGCATCCACAAAAGGGCTCTTTCGGGGCGTAAGAGCCTCGAATTGACCTCGTTTTGCCCTCGCTCGCGCCCATGCTCTCGGCATTTTGCACTACTAAATGCAGTATTTCGGCTTCATACAGGGCAATCTACCGACTTCCCAGCTTGACGCTACTGTAAGAGCCGCATTTATGCCTGACTCCACTCCGGAATTTCTTCCCATTTTTAGCATCTCAAAATGTACAAAAGCGTCGGTATTTAGTAGTTTTCTCCACTCATAGCCGTGGTTTGACCCTCGGAAATTCCCTCGGTACTTTCAGGCATAAACAGGATTTTCACTGTTGCAAACATGATTTTCAAATCTTCGACAATACTCGGATGAGCTATGTACATTAAATCCATAGTCAGTTTGTCGTAAGGAGTAGTATTGTACTTGCCATAAACCTGTGCATACCCGGTCAGTCCTGCCTTGGCCTGCAGGCGCAGGGAGAATTCCGGCATTTCCTCACAGTACTGAGCTGCAATCTCAGGGCGCTCCGGACGGGGGCCGACGATGCTCAAGTCACCCTTCAAGATATTTATAAGCTGCGGCAATTCATCAACGCGGCAAGCACGAATGACTTTGCCAACGGGCGTGATACGGTCATCGTTTTCGCCGCTGGAAAGACGGGCGACGCCGTCCTTTTCAGCATCGACCCGCATGCTTCTGAATTTGAGAATACCGAATTCTTTGCCATCCTTCGTTAAACGAATTTGCTTGTAAAATACTGGACCGTGATCCGTTGCTTTGATGGCAATAGCCGTCACAAGGAAGATCGGACTCAGAATCACAAGCGCAATAGCAGAAATGACAATATCCAGCAGTCGTTTTACAAGCAGATACTCCGGCTGAGGATTATACCGGCCAACACGAAGCATCGGCAAGTGGAACATATGCATGTGATGTGCACCGGACATGATGGTGTCACCGATGCGCGGGACAACAAATACGGTAATGTTGTTTTCTACACAGTATTTCAGAATAATATTCCGATCATGGCTGTGGATGCCGCTCAAAAACACTGTGTTGATGCCGTCCAGCATGGAAAGATTCTCGATGCACTCCCCCGCCGTAGCTGTGGAGACCACTTTGTACTTGGCATCAAGACCGTACTTACCAATCAGCCGCTCCATACCGCGTCTGGTATCATAAATAACAGCTGTGGCTTGCGGCGGGAAGGTTTTAAAGTAGGCGTGGTGAGCGTTATAAGCCCAAATTGAGGCCATAATAACCTGACCCACAAGAGCTGCCACGCCAGGAAGAATGTTGGGCAGGTGCTTGGACAAAAGCCAAATCACGACATACATGATAAAATCGCTGACCGCAGCCGCCAAAAATTGCTCGTAGATAATTTCGGAGATACTCTGCATCGACATCAGAAAGGCGTCATAAACGCGTCCAAAGATGATGAACAGCACAAAGAACAGTGCCACGACCAGGTAATCGCCCATTGCATAGTACGGCGATGCAACGCGCTTAGCATAGTATAGATACCAGCACATTGCAAATGGTATCGTCACAAGCACAGCATCTAACAGCTTTATCATCCGCAAAATCAAGTCATGCCTAAATCTTGTCATGTTCTTACTCCTCGTTCTTCTTTGCACATATTATTTTCAATACTGCAATTGAAATCAGGGAAAGCAGTTTTGAGCAGCAAAAGGCATTCCCACAAATTACTCATGGAAAATCCTTAGCACAATTCAGCAGTCTACCAACGCAATATTTTGCCAATATATGCATTGACATAATAACACACAATTCGACATTTATCAACAAATCGGATTCACTTTAATTATACAAGTACACAAATTCAGCACATTTTACAAATACACCCTTGTTCATAAGGTGAATGAGGCTAAAAATCGATAGATTGTATATGTAGCAGTCAATTTGTACATGATTTAAATTTTGATTAAAACGCAACTGATTCAAATAAAAACGGATTGCTACGCTTGCAGCAATCCGTTTTCATTTGAATCAATATTAACTACTAACGCTCAGATCATCACCTGCGTCCGAACTTCTTCCGCTTCTTTGACGGGTGGTTTTCCTTGTTCAATTCACGCTGATATGCATCTTCAGAACTGAAACCAAAGATTCCTTCTGAGACCCGTTCAACCAGTGCCGTAAACATCTCGTAATCGCGCAAGTAGTTATTCCTTGCCTTGTCATCCATTACCTTAAAAAACCTCGCCATCAAACTCATGTATGCGTTATAGTCGCCATTCTGCGCAGCCTTGAGCAGGCATTCAAACCGCCTTGCAGATGGAGTCCACAGTTCTTCCCTTTTCATCTCAAACCAGCTTCTTTCTCAATTCTCTTGCAATTTTTCTTCGTGCCTTAGAAATCGTGTTGGGTCTAACCTTAAGCTTCCTCGCCACAACCTCTATAGGATAATCCAAATAAGTACGAATAATCATTAGCTCTCTGGGTGAGAGCCTTTCCAATTCCTGCTTCAATGATACCAGAAGCTCTACTCGAGTGAATTCATCTTCCGCACGAACATCAATGACATCAGCCACATCATCAATATTGATAATAATCGGCTGATTTGCATTACCAGCAAGTCGCCTTTTCCCCTTGTTCCTATATCCAAGGAGACGTTTCTCTGACCTGTATTTAATTTCCTCTTTGTCTAACAAATCAAGGATATGGCTGTTGAACGAATTACTAAGCCAGTTCTTTTCTATCGTCTGGTTAAGCTGATTATAATTAGCCCATAAACGAAGTGTGCGCCAAAGTTCATACATTTCTAATTCAGTCATTTTGACCTCCTATAGCGATTTGAATTTTTTTCGGTCAAATCACACCTAGGAGGTCCCCTGCTTCGAGCGCAACTAAGCAGTTTCACCACAAAATCACCTATCCCCTCAGTTACAATGGATTGCGTCGCTTAGGTGATTTGGGAATCGTATATATAAATTTCACAATTCCCGCATGTGGTTTATAAAGAAGGCCACCAGAGAAGCCAAAAAAGACTTCTTAGGTGGCCATCATACTGACTGTATTTAATTTACTATCCGCATCCAGTTGAATGATTAGTATCATACTACATTTATCCGTATTAGTTATAATACAACCTTCAAACAAACCATTTCAACGTGTTCTCACTCTTTTTCTGTCGAACTTTGTTAAAATTCCAATAGAATTATATTCCAGTACTTATTTCAGAATTTTATTCCCGCACTCATTTTATTGTAAGCAATCAATAATCCCCCGTGAAGGCAAAAAATAAGAGCACCTCGAAACTGAGATGCTCAAAAAATCAAGACAGATGGCAATATTCAGGGAGCGCCGTAGACCAAGGCAATAGCGGCAGGAGTTGCTCACGAGTTGGCTCGCTTCCGGGTTTGGGAAGCTCCTGCAAAAGGAACAGAAGGTATCCAAAGTGATCCAGCTTGTTGCGTTTAGCTGTTTCAATCATGCTGAAGCACTGGGCACTGGCATCTGCGCCTTTGGCTGTGTCGCAGAATAAGAAATTCCTTCCGACCATAACAATCGACTTAACGGATCGCTCCGCCACATTGTTCGTAAGTTCCAGTCTTCCATCCAGCAGAACAGCCTCCAACTGTTTTCTCTGGTGTAGCGAGTATGTTTGTGCCTTTTGCAGATTCGAATCTTTTTCAGAAGAAAAACTGGAAAGGAAGTCCCAATAGGCATCCATAACGGGTTTCATTTCAGCCCTACGATGTTTTTGACGTTCGTCAGGTGACATATCTCTCCAGCAAGCTTCTAATGCGAAAATCTTTTCAACATATGCAAAAGCCTTTTCGGATTGGCTCTCTTCAACAGGTTTCTTGCCCTCAAAGCAATCTACCCATTTGCGTCTTGCATGGGCCCAGCATCCGACTCTAGTCACAGATTCGACAACGTTGTACGTCGAATAGCCGTCGGTCTGCAGGTAGCCAGAGAAGCCCTTAAGCATTCTGACAGAGTGACCTATTATATTATCCGTTTGTTTCCATTACATGGGTTGGGGCTTTAGCGCGTGAAAGCGGGGCTAAAAGTCCGTGCAAGCGGGGTTCTGACTCCGATATATGCACTGTGGTCGGACAAGCTGCCTGACGTTTGCAAAAAGAAAATTTGAAGTTTGCTGGAGCCGGGTTTGGCTCCAGTTTTATTTCTGCTTGACGGCTGTGGTTGAGTGGTTACCTCAAATCGTCCAGAACGGAAAAAAGGACCCCTGCCACGAAAGCAGAGGTCCTCGCATTATTCAGCAATATTCCTTATTTTCTAGTTCTCGTTTCCAAGCCGTCTATATTGAAACCCTTGTGACCAACGATATAGTAGTTGCCATCGTCATCGACCTCTACGCGGGAACGCACCCAGCAGGGTTTGCTGCAATTATCCGCCAGTAAAAACTCGAGGCCAGAGCCAGAGGTGTACTCGTTGAAATCTTCCTCGTATCTGCCGCTGGTATCCAGGTGCAACCGGCTCGTACCGGCAATCGGGCGGTGTAGGTAGTTTAGGTCGTCATCTGCCTTTAAGAGCCAACTTCGACGTGTTCGTGAGCTCATTCCTGCGTTGCACATCGTCTGGGTCATCTCTGTCGCAGTCGATGTTTTCCAGAGTCTGATTATCATAGTAGCCGGATTGTACCAACAGGTGCTTTACCTCGCCAAGAGCACCATCCATTCGTTTTTCGAATTCCCCGATGTCCATAGAAAGTCCTATATTTGGTTTGGTTTGTCATCTGTTTTACACGATTCCGATTTCGTTGAGCAGCTTGACCTTGTCTTCGCTCTGTCGGCCTTGGTGCAGCATGAGCGTCTGATTCCGAATCCACCAATGGGACTGCGAACCTGTCGGCAAAGTTATGGACGCTTCTTTGAGCGGAAGTTCTCCGTGCTCGTCAAGATAGGCTTTGATGGCATTGTAGCTTTCTTTCCAATTATCGGCGAGACTCCCATAGACAATACCGATGTCTGCCAGCATCTTTACTCTTTCTTCCGGCATCGTGCCATTGCGCATCTGAGTACGCCGATTGGCAATCCACTGCGCACTCTGGCCTCCGTCCGGCAACTCGAGAGAATTTTTATAGACAGGAAGCTGATGATGCTCTTCCACATACG
>OGXG01001885.1_pt1 | contig 9910 bp, 7 predicted proteins | sample 1576251 | NCBI WGS metagenome assembly OGXG01 (sample SAMEA3541533, study PRJEB24748) | human gut metagenome | biome: human gut; feature: human-associated habitat; material: faeces | place: China | collected 2012
CTTGTTGCAGAAGTTTCTTCGCTGTCGAGAGGTGGAAAGCCTGCACGGTACGGAATTTCTCCCGTGCCAGCAGGTTGCAGACAAACTCGCAATATACGATATTGTCCTCCACCACGATGACTTTTGTTTTATCGTTCATTATTATATTTTCTCCTTTCCTCTTTTGCCAATCGGATAATATCCGTACCCATATCCAGTACGGCAGTCACGGCGTTGTTTAGTGCTTCGTTATCAGGAGTGCTATTTCCATGAAGCAGTTTATAAAGTTCTCTCAGCGGTTGGTCAGCACGGAGTATCTCCCATGAACTTCGCAGATGGTGTATAAGGGCTTCCAGTTTTTGAAAATCTGTCTTTTGTTCCGCTTCCCTAATTATCAGCATTTCCTTTTCGGTTTCCGCTATCAGTTTCTCCAGCATGACGGCTTCATTGCCATAGGACAGCAGGGAGGTGAAATCCGGCTTTTCATTCCGGTTGCCTTTCATGGCGCACTTGTCTGAAACCTCCATCAGCTCCGATATGGAGAACGGTTTGAGCAGGCAACCGGAGAAACCACGTTCCATAAGTTCCTCCTTGCTGCAACTGCCCGAAGCGGTTGTCACGACTATGGGAATACTCTTCGAGTTGCCTACATTGGATGAGCGCAACAGTTCCAGCAGTTCAAAACCGCTTATCTCAGGCATATTCAGATCCGTCAGAAGCAGGCTGTATTCCTTTTTTCGTATCAGCTCCATCAGTACCGAAACATTGGTACAGGTATCGCAGTGCATCCCTTCATGGGCATACATTTCTTTCAACATAAGGAGAAGTACCTCGTCATTGTCGATGGCAATCACATCATGGCAGATATGATTATGGCGCATTTGCGCTTGAATTGTCTGTTCCGGCAGTTCCTCGGCTGTCTGCATGGGAATTTCCACCGTGAAGCGGCTCCCTTTGCCTTTCTCGCTTTCCAAGCGTATAGTTCCACCGAGCATCGCCACAATACGCTGCACGATGGACAATCCTAATCCGAAGCCGTCTTTTGCGGCGGCATTTGAAAGACGTTCAAATGCACCGAATACTCGTTGTTGCTCATCTTCGGTCATGCCCGTACCGGTATCTTCAACGATAAGTTTCAGCAAACCGTTATCATAATCCGCTGCCAATGATACACTACCGTTATCCGTGAACTTGATGGCGTTTGACAACAAGTTGTTGCCGATTTGCAGGATACGTTCCTTGTCGGTCAAAACCACCGCATCGGTGTGGCTCTCCACTATCAAAGTCAGCCCCTTGTTCATGGCAATGGGCATGAACTCCGTTTCAAGAATATGCGTGATTGCGGAAATCCTGCAAGGGGAAAGGTTGGGTTGCTCCTTGCCGTTGTCCAGACGGAAGAAATCCAGCAGCGTGTTGAGCATCTCCCGCATACGCTCGGAAGATTGCCGGATATTATCCACATACATGGTGCTTTTATCCGCGCTACAACTTTTCTGCATCAGTCCGGCATAGCCTCATTTTGTCAATCGTATTTTTTCGTGGTAGAAGTAGTTTACGATGACAGGTTTGCCTTTTTCCGAGCGTCCGTATGGCAGATCGTTTATACGATACGGGAAGCCCTGCTCCTTGGCGTAATTTGAAATGTCCTGCTCCAATGCCTGCCAGTATTCAAGCCTTTTTTTATTGTAAATTTCCTCGTAAAGCGGTATGAGGTCAGGATACTTCTCACGGATATACGTCATTATCCCGCCTTTGAACTGCCCGCGTAAATTCAGGTTTTCAAGCCAGATTAAATCAGCATAATCTTTTACCTCCTCTATTATTGCCTTTACGTCTGTTATTCTGGGGAATATGGGCGAGACGAAGCATACGGTGCGGATACCTGCCTCGTATGTCTGACGCATCGCTTTCAGACGGCGTTCAATGCTTACGGCGTTGTCCATATCTGCGCAGAACTGCTCGTCGAGCGTATTGACAGACCATGACACAGTCACTTTGGGAAAACTCTTCAACAGGTCGAGATCGCGAAGGACAAGATCGGACTTTGTGCATATCATAATCTCGGCATCGCTTCCTCGCAGCTCTTCGAGCAGCCTTCGGGTACGGTGGAATTCTTCTTCATACGGATTGTAACCGTCCGTCACAGACCCTATTACAACACGTTCACCGTCGTATTTATGAGGATTCGTTATCGGCTTCCAGTTTTTTACATCTAAAAACGTACCCCACGGCTCGGTGTGCCCGGTGAACCGTTTCATGAACGATGCGTAGCAATACCTGCAGGCGTGGGGACACCCTACATAAGGGTTGACCGAATATCCTCCCACCGGCAGAGAGGATTTGGTCATTACACTCTTTACATCTATTTCCTTTATTGTATCCATATTCATTGTATTCGTCTGGTAAATTGTTCCGGCAATTCCTGAATCATTCTTTCGTCGCCCATAATCGGCAGCAAATCCTCTTTCATGAACACCGGTATGCCATGAGCCTTTGCCTGTTCTGCAATGCTAAGCACCCATTCGGGGCGCGAATATGACTTTCCTTTTCGGTTTCCGGTCTCTGTGCCTATGACAATCCAGTCAATTCCCTCGAAATCAATCTCGCCGATATCATCGAAGAGAGGTTCAAACGTGACATGGTAGTGTCGTGCTTTGATATTCTTTTTCAAATCATCAATCCTCCTTTTCTCGGAACTGCGCGTAACGGTCACGCCCATCCATACGTTCTCGTCGTCAGAGGAGAAACTGATTTTGTCAGGGCGCTTCGTCAGAAAGATATAGGCGTGCTGGGGATTGCTGCTGATCCGCTCGAAAATTTCTGCGTTCCATTCAGGCTTCCAATCGGAGAAATCGCTCATTCCTGTCATGAGCCACACATGAGGACGGGACGTATCGATGATGCGCAGTTTTCGTTCCATGTATTCAGGCACGGAAAAGTCGTCGGTAATGTGGAAACGGCGGCAGTTGTTACGGGCATAGCAGTAAGGGCATCCTATAGTGCACCCTACCACTATGTTCATGTTTTTTATCAGGGATTTAATGCAGACACTCATAACACAACTGTTTCTCCGTCCTCCGGGATAATCAGCCGGCTCATGTCGGCTTCGTGATGCGTTGCCTCATTGCGCAGAATTGCACGGGTGGTCTGGCAATGGTCGATGGCATCCATGTGTACGGCTATCAGCTTGATATGCGAAGGCAATTCGTCAAGTATCTGCATCACTTCGTTCTCGTCGGGGATGATAGGACCGTCCGTTTTGGAAAATTCGGGAAAGATTGCACCTCCGGAGTTTACCACGATATAGTCAGGATTGAACCGTTCCACGGTGTCTCGGATACATGCTTCCCATCGGCAGTCACCCATTATATAAACGGTCGGGAAGCCCTCGGCTTTTAGCACATAACCTGATACAGGTCCCATCATCTGCCCGATCTGCCCGAAACCATGATGTCCGGTCGTGCGGTAAATGGATATGCCGTCTATTGTTTTTATTTCTTCGATGGGTATCACATTTGTAAATCCGTCGTTTCTGATGGCGTCCGCGTCCTGGGGCTGAACGTAGAAAGGAATTTCTTTGGGCAAATGTGTGGGGACACTCGGCTCGTAATGGTCGATGTGATTGTGGGTCAGGAGCACCATGTCCACGCCTCCGATAATATCCTGAATAGGAATGGTGAGGTGTACCCTCGGTGTTTTATTCACACCGAGGGCCGATATCAAAGTGCCTTTGTCGGCTAAAACGGGGTCAATTAGCATGGTGTGTCCCGCATACCTGATTTTCAAGGTGGCATTGCGCACTAATTGTACTGTAGATGTCTTTTTCATGACTATATGTCTTGTTATTGATTACGGGTGCAAAGTTCGGAAGAATCCGGCGAAACATCTATGCCTGAAAAAACGGTAATTATGCCATTTTGATAAATGAAATTATTATCTTTGCAAAAACGACAAGGATATGGACGAGATAATCAACCCTGATCGACTGGTCAGCGTACCGTTCAACAAGACACGCTGCGGCGTGGATTTTTACATCAATACTGCCATAAACAAGGACATCGGACTTGTGCTGACAGAAAACAAGCGGTTTAAGACAGACTTCTTCAGCTTCTACTTTTTCCGTAAGGCAAACGGATATTTGCTACTGAACTTCCGCAAGATTGAACTGCGCGACGGCATGGTTCTCCTGCTTTCACCCCATCAGCAACAAGAGTGGCATGTAGATGAGACGGCGTTGGATTACACGTTCCTTATATTCCGCGAAGATTTCATGCGTACTTTTATCGCCGACAAGTTCTTCGTTTTTCGCCTTTTGTATTGTTACCAGACAGATACGCCGCCTTACATCAATGCCACACATGACGAAATGAAGGAATATATGCGGCTGCTCGGAAAGATTAAGTATGAGCTGATGAATCCAGTGTCCGATACGTACAATATCATTGTTTCCTTACTATATTATCTTTTGCTGATTATCAATCGTACATACGCTGCCGCCTATTGCTTGCCCGCTGAAATTGCTAAAAACAATTTCGCTTTTCGGTTCAAGGACTTGTTGGAACAGAATATCCGCACCCACCAGCGGGTGCAGGAATATGCAGACATGCTTCATGTCAGTCGCATCACACTCAATAACTCAGTAAAAGCCCAATTCGGAGTATCAGCTACCCATTTGATAAAACAACGTCTGCTTGAGGAACTGAAGAACGAATTGCTATTCTCCAACCGCACTGTCAGTGAAATGGCGGATGATTTCAATTTCTCTGATCCGAGCCATCTCATGCGCTTCTTCAAACAGCAAACAGGCAAAACATTTACTCAGTACATGACGGATTACAATAAAGGCATATACGAATAACTTCTTAATATAGTCGATAGCGGCTATCGAAATATGGTTGTTGATGTTCAGGCGTTTTTGTACTGCATGAACCATTTTACGATTTCTGGATCTTCGTGCGAGCCGAGTAAGAAAGGCTTGTCGGTATCCAGCGTCTTTATCCGTGCCATGTCGTCGGCCGACAGGGTGAAGTCTAATATGTCGAGATTCTGCTTCATGCGTTCCGGTTTCACAGACTTAGGAATAATTATGCACACTGATATTTATCGCGCCCGGACAGGTGTTCGGTGCGGAAGATGACGGCATGCAGTTCCAACCAGATGGCTACCTGCTTATGTTCCATCCCGACCTGCTGCGGAATACACCTCTCGGGCGGATAATGCGTGAATATTCGTTCTTTTCCTACGAGACAAACGAGGCATTGCACCTTAGTGTGGAAGAACGGCAAATCATCATGGATTGCTTCCACAAGATTCAATATGAATTGAACCATCCGATACACCGTCACAGCAAGAACCTCATCACAGACAGCATCAAGACGTTCCTTGATTACTGCACACGTTTCTATGACCGTCAGTTCATCACACGCGACAACCAAAACCGAGACATCCTCGCAAGATTTGAGCGGTTGCTTGACGAATACTTCCATGATGGGGCTGCTAAACGGATAGGCTTGCCCACTGTACAGTATTGTGCAGACAAGCTCTGCCTCTCGCCCAACTATTTCAGTGATTTATTGAAAAAAGAAACAGGTTCAACCGCCCTGCATTTCATTCATGACAAGTCTATTGAAATAGCCAAGACGGAACTTGCATCTACAGACGACACCGTTAATGAAATCGCCTATAATCTCGGTTTTCAGTACCCGCAACATTTTACCCGACTGTTCAAGAAAGAGGTAGGTTACACTCCGAATGAATATAGAGCGCAAGTGTCGTGAGAATTGGATTAGTACAGAATATTAGAACCCAACACCTCTCTTGCGCTTAACTTTCTTCCTTCTGCGAAGTATATCCACCATTTCCTGATTGGCTTCCGCATCAGCAGCGTTATAAGATGAGCCACTGCTTTTTAGCAATCCCCAAGAGCCGTTGAACAACTCGCTTTGTGCCGTGCCGGACGGTGCGCTTGGTGTAGCCGTTTCATATATTCCGGCTGTTATTCCCATACGTTCCCTGCATCTGTTGTGCTGCAAAGCCGCGTCAATCTTGGAATAACTGAAACGCCTGTCCACTTTGGAGCCGTTGAAATGGTAGCCATTCATGGAGAATACAACACCCTGCACCTCGCTGGTCTGCCCCTTATGCTTGAAATGTACTTCCACTCCCTGCCGTTTCAGGTTGGCGATAAGCACGTTCCAGTTGCCGCATCTGCCGACTTCCATTTTGATGATGTCGTAAAGCGCATATTTCGTCCTGTCTGGCTCTTTCAGGCGGTTGCGTTTGACATTGTCCTTTCCGCCAGCCATATGCAAGCCGTATTTCAAGGTCAATTCCTTGCAGATGCGGGTACTGCGCAGACGCTCGTGCCTGTCCGATATGGTATTGCCGTTGTTGTCTATGCGGTTGAAAGCAATATGCACGTGCGGATGCTCCTTGTCGAAATGCTGGGCGATGAAGAACTGCGTATTCTTGATTCCCATCCGTTCCATATATTCAAGCGCGATGCCTGCCATGATACGGTTCGTCAGCCGTAACTCATCCTCTTTGGAAAAACTCAACGCGATATGTCCGACAGGTTTTGTCACCTTATCGTTCATCCGTGACTGGGCATTGAAACTCATGGCGATAGTTTCCAGATTTTCCATAAACAAGCCTTCGCTTGCTACTATCTGCGTATCCTTCTTCTTGTCGATGATGTAATCCACCGCACCCTTGAAGTCGCTTCCTTTTACGATTTTCGCCATCATATCCCTATCTTGGTTATAAGTTCATGAATCCTTGCCACTGCCACCTTGCAGTCCCACCGTTCATCGTGGAAGCCTCCGGCGTTTGCCTTACGCGCAAGCTGGTTGAGATTGTTAGCCATGCCGCAGAGTTGGCGGCGCAGGAAACAGAAAAGCATTCCTACAACTGCACAGCAGAGTATTCCGTATATTCGGATGTTGCAGGATGGTATCTGCCAGGTGACAAAGACCTTTTTCTCCAAGACGATTCAGTTTTACGACATCAATTATCAGCTTGCTTTAAACGAGGATAAGACCACGATATTTGAGAATTACTGTGATTTCTTAAATTACTTTGATTCTTCCATCAGTGTGCAGCTGTCCTTTATCAATCAGCAGGTGGATGTGGCAGAATTTGAGAAAGGTATTGATATTCCGGATCAGAACGATGACTTCAATGCCATTCGTGAAGAGTACCGTACTATGCTGAAAAATCAGCTTTCCAAGGGAAATAATGGTCTGGTGAAGACAAAGTATATCACTTTTGGAATTGAAGCAGAGAGTCTGAAGGTAGCAAGACCGAGGCTTGAAAGAATCGAAACAGATATCTTAAACAATTTTAAGATTCTGGGTGCACAGGCACATTTACTAAATGGTCTGGAAAGGCTGGAGATTCTGTATCATGTGTTCAACCAGGATCGGATCGAACCATTTAAGTTCCAGTATAAGATGCTTCCGGAAACAGGATTAAAGACCAAAGATTTTATTGCACCGACTTCCTTTAACTTTTCCAAGAATCAGACATTTTTGATGGGAAGAACGATGGGAAGTGTGAGTTACTTGCAGATTCTGGCACCGGAGCTGACAGACCGGATGCTTGCAGATTTTCTGGATGTAGATGACAGTATTAATGTCAACATCCATATCCAGTCGATTGATCAGAGTTCTGCGATCAAGATGATCAAGAGCAAGATTTCAGATTTGGATAAGATGAAGATCGAAGAGCAGAAACGAGCGGTACGTTCCGGTTATGATATGGACGTGCTTCCATCGGACCTTGTGACTTATGGAGAAGAGGCGAAGAACCTGCTGGAAGATCTGCAGTCCAGAAATGAGCGAATGTTCCTTGTGACAGTTCTGGTAATGAATACTGCAAAGAAGCGTCAGAAGCTGGATAACAATATTTTCCAGGTGCAGGGAATCGCACAGAAATATAACTGTTCCTTAAAACAGCTGGATTATCAGCAGGAAGCAGCACTCATGTCCTGTATTCCACTTGGAGTCAATCGGATTGAAATCCAGAGAGGGCTTACCACATCTTCAACAGCGATCTTCGTGCCGTTTACGACACAGGAACTGTTTCAGGAAGGGGAAGCTCTTTATTATGGATTGAATGCATTATCCAACAACATGATCATGGTTGACCGGAAACGTTTGAAGAACCCGAATGGACTGATTCTTGGTACACCAGGTTCCGGTAAGTCCTTCTCAGCAAAGAGAGAGATTACAAACTGCTTTTTGATTACGGAGGACGATATCATTGTCTGTGATCCAGAAGCCGAATATTCGGCACTGGTGCAGGCACTGCATGGGCAGGTGGTACGGGTTTCTCCGGTATCTGACCAGTATATCAATCCAATGGATTTGAACCTGAATTATTCCGAAGAAGATAATCCACTGTCATTGAAAGCAGATTTTATTCTGTCTTTGTGTGAGCTGATTGTTGGAGGAAAGAATGGATTGGAGCCGGTAGAAAAGACCATTATTGACCGTTGTGTGCGGTTAGTATATCAGGAATATCTTGCCGATCCAGTACCTGAGAAGATGCCAATCCTAGAGGATTTATATAATCTTCTGAGAAAACAGGAAGAGCCGGAAGCACAGCGACTGGCCACATCATTGGAGATTTATGTTACAGGTTCTTTGAATGTGTTTAATCATCAGACAAACGTGGATATCAATAACCGCATTGTATGCTTTGACATCAAGGAACTTGGTAAGCAGCTGAAAAAGATTGGGATGCTTGTCATTCAGGATCAGGTCTGGAACAGGGTAACGATGAACCGTTCTGCCCATAAGTCCACCAGTTCATCAGATTGCAGTTCGCTTAAATGTGCTGTAGTAAATGTATCATTTACAAACGGTAAAGCGAGTCTTTCAAGAGCAAAGGGGTATGACAACGTAAGCGGTAAGTTTAATTCCGAAAAGAATAAATTTGGCGATTATACCCTTGCAGACGATGTGAAGATTCTTGACACTGCCGGAACTGCAAGCGACGACTTAGCAATGTACACAAGAATTTATCCGCAGCGTCTTGACGGTGTTACGATAAAATCTTCAAGCGTATTGTATTATTCAAAGAATAAAGCCGGTGAGATTGACGAGCTTATATTGAAGGATATAACGGGTGATGCTTACAAGTACGGTGTAATCACTGCTGTTGATTCGACAACTCATACATATACTATTGATATAGACGGTACGCAAAACACATATGCGACTGCATTCTCAACAAATGTAAAAGGTCCGCACACGGCTTCCTCACGGGCCACAGTGAACTTGTTCATCAACGAAAGTATGCGTCAGCTTTCATCGTATCCAAGCAATATAACTTCGCTTACACGTACAGAGGCGAAAATCAATAATCAAACATATTTGCTTAGTGATAAGGTGATTGTATATCATAAGACAGATGTTAATAAATATCTGAAGATAACACTTGATGATGCTATAAACGGAAATTATAAGCTTACTGCTTATTACGATAAGGCACAGACATTGGGTGGCAGAATTCGTATAATAATAGCTCAATAAGATGAAAAACAAGCGATGAAAATCGCTTGTTTTTTGCGTAATATTAAAATTTTATAAATTTGACGGCAGATATATTGACATATTAAATGTCAGTGATTATAATAATAGGTAAAGAAGGCTATGTGTAAATTAAAAAAGGCGGTAGAATAAATGAATTCAGTTTTGTATTGTTTGCATAATTTGTCACAAAAATCGCATTTAAGACGTATGGAAAAGTTTACTCAGCACGGTGACACTTCGTGCCTTTTGCATACGATTGCAGTTGCGTATTACAGTATTAAAATTGCCGAGTTTTTCGGTATAAAGTACAAAAAGCGTGACCTTATAAGAGGAGCATTGCTGCACGATTATTTCTTATATGATTGGCATGACGGCGAAAAGGAGAGAAGAATACA
>OGXG01001887.1_pt1 | contig 9905 bp, 9 predicted proteins | sample 1576251 | NCBI WGS metagenome assembly OGXG01 (sample SAMEA3541533, study PRJEB24748) | human gut metagenome | biome: human gut; feature: human-associated habitat; material: faeces | place: China | collected 2012
TGGAAATGGTGGATGCTTTGGAAAGCGAAAGGTAGTCAGAACAGCCGCAAAACAGAATATCCTATTTATGAATTTGAATGTGAAGGTAAAAAAATTGGATTTTTTAATTCAATCATAGGGGGAGCAGGTGCGGCAGCTTTATTAGAAGAATTAATAGCATTAGGAGCAGAAAAAATCTTATATTTCGGTTCCTGTGGAGCTTTAGATAGAAAAATAACTGAAGGACATTTGTTAGTTCCAGTAGAAGCGTACAGAGATGAAGGAGTTAGCTATCATTATGCAAAGCCTACAGATTATTTAGTGGTAGAAACAGCTCAAAGATTAATTGAAATACTAGAAGAGATTCATATACCATACAATACTACAAAAACATGGACAACGGATGCATTTTATAGAGAAACTGAAAATAACTTAAAAATGAGAAAGAACGAAGGCTGTGGCGTTGTTGAAATGGAATGTGCTTCAATCATGTCAGTCGGTCAATTTCGAAAAAAAGAAGTTTATCAATTTTTATATGCGGCAGATTGTTTAGACGATAGTAGTTGGGATGAGCGAATACTTGGGAGCGTGCCAAGTGATTTAAGAGAGAGGATTCTTGTGGTTGCTATAGAACTTGCATGCAGATTATAATTATGTACATAAATTCCAGCTTGTAGAAAAGAGAATGGCGAAAGCTGTTCTCTTTTTTTGTATATCTTAATTTAAAATCCCATAATTAACATTCTTGGCACTGCCCATTGGGCAGTTGCCAAATATGGGTTGCACTTTTCAAAATAAAAAAATGCAACCTTGGGAAGTGTTCTTATTGCACAAGATTTTCTTCCAGAACATTGGAATTGGGCTAATACAGATTTAGTAACTCTTGGCGATATTGAAAAATGGGAAATGTTATCAAAACTCGCTTGGACAATGGTGGGTGCAAAATTTCGGAAATATACGCAGTGAAACATGATAAAGATGAAAGTAAATTATGGAATGAATACACAATGACTTATGATGTGAAATTTACAACAAATCATGCTCACTTTCTGATTAAATTTTCAGAGGGAAAAACGCTTGAAGAAATTGCTCCTCTCGTTGGTAAAAAATATATTGAATATTACAGAGAAAGATATGAAGCTTGGACGCGTGGTAGAGCAGAATGAAAACTGGCGAAATTCCATAAAAAAAAAGAAAAAAAGAAAATAAAGGAAGGTGTCACACTTGAATTAGAAGGTAACTCAGTTTTAATCGAATCCTTTGTTTTAAAGGAAGAGGTAATAATATGTGTAACAACTTCTTATTATTGGCGTAACCTGATTTAAAAAATAAAAACAATTGCAAAAACAAAAAAGAAATGCTAATATATGGGTGTATTTTTTTTTATTGATTTCCCGAAGTTGAAGGGAAATGTTGTGAGTAGAGCCTTGATTTGATAGGCTCGAATTGTAGCTGTCTGAATTGAAGACAGACTTATTTCAGAAGGATTCGCCGACGGGCGATATGGCCAGCATAACAGAGGAAAGGGTGACTATCAATTGTCGCCCTTTTTGTAAAAGAGGTGTTTATTATGGAAAAGCTTAAGCTAGATTTTGAAATTCCTGATTTTTTGGAAGAGGACATTGAATCCATGGTTAAGTCAGTAAATAACAAGGAAAGCATAGTGGACTGTTGGCAGGATACCATAAGAGCAGACTTAAATTGCTGTGACGGTACACTTACAGATGAACAAATTAAATTGTTGCGTGATTATTATTATGTAAGGGAGTGGTAAAACGCTAATTGATTTTTCGAAAGAAGCCCTGACAGTTCCAAATAATTATTGGAGAATGGATTAGACTTTAGAACTGGAGAAAATCTTTATGTTTTTGTCTTGACAACTGAACCACTATACGTTACTGTGAAAAAATGTGAGAAAAAAATATATCAACATATAAAAAACGGAGGAAGAGAGTTATGTTTGATATCATTCATCATATTGCAATCATTGGAAGCGATTATGAACAATCAAAACATTTTTATGTGGATCTGCTTGGATTTAAAGTAATTAGAGAGAATTATCGAAAAGAACGTGATGATTACAAGATTGATATGGTATGTGGACTGCAGGAAATAGAACTTTTTATCATAAAAAATGCTCCAGTTCGTGTAAATTATCCAGAAGCATTGGGATTACGCCATCTGGCATTTAAAGTGGAGAGTGTAGATGATACAGTAAAAGAATTGAATGGGAAAGGAATTGAAACTGAGCCGGTTCGTCTGGATGATTATACCGGAAAGAAAATGACATTTTTCCATGATCCGGATGGACTTCCACTGGAAATTCATGAGTAGAAAATAGTGAGTAAAATATTCTTGCTTCAAGCATGTAATTTAATATTCTTACACTGATGAGACGAGTGCACTTGCCGCAGCAAAGAACAAGGTTACAGACCAGTTCTCAGAAATAAGCAATACATACTTTGCCTGGGAAAATCCGGTAAACATAAAGAATCCATATGATAATAAGATTTATTGGGACTTGGCAAGATACATAAATGAAATGCCTAATGATTTTAAAGAGTATTTGTCAAGAAGCAGAACAATAACTAAATATCTGGAAATAAGACCTAATGAATTAGAATCAACATATGCAAAGACAACAGGAATTGTCGCTTCAGATAAAGAAGTATTTTCAGATGGTTGGTCCACAAAATAAATATAGAAAAGAGTGTGAGCAGAGTGGCATAAGTCACTTCTGTTCACACTCTTTTATTAAAAATCTGTAAACTTTGATTTAGGGTTTACAAAAGTTACGGGTTTGGAATATCAAATATGGTAAACTGTAAACAGAATAAATATTTAATTTATGGAGGATATAAAAGATGAGAAAGAAGTTTATGGCTGTAATGCTTTCAGCATGTATGATATTCAGCGGATTAACAACAACTTTTGGTGCAAAAGTAATACCCAAAATAAAAACAGATATTTTGCAGAATAAAGATGATACATATACCTTGGAAAACTATGTAAAATCATTTGAAGAAGCGGAAAATATACAGGCTTATAATTTACTAACAGGTAAGGAAGGAATATATAAGATAACAGTGGATGCAGATGCTGACTGGATAAATAAAGTACAGAATAGTTATTTCATAGACACAATAGATAATGGTCTAGGACATTATTATTATAGTGGTGGTGTATCTTGCAATAGGGATAAAATAGAAGAACTTACTGATAAGGATGGTAAAAAATATATTGTTTTTACATTAAAAAATCTAGGTTATGATGCGTTTACAAAACAGAGAAAAGAATTACTTGAAGTAAGAGATAAGTTCCTAGCCACAATGCCAAATCTTGATGAAATGAGTGATTATGAAAAGGTTTTGGGAATATTATCGTTTATGTCCTACATCAAATACGGATTTGACGAAAAAGGCAACACAATTGATGATGCATATACAACACTTACAGGTGGAAAGGCAACTTGTGGAGGCTTTTCAAGTGCATTTAATTTCTTAGCAAAAGCGATTAACTTAGAATCTAAGCAGATAATAAATCCCGGAGTACACGGATGGAATGTTGTAAAGATATGTGGTAAATGGTACGAAGTTGAGCCTCAGTCAAAAAATAACCCAACACAAAGTGATGCCACAAGAAACATGAATATGAAAAGTGTATTAAGAGGAACAACTACAATGGCTGAAAAAGGAAGTCCTTGTGAATATGGCGATTTACGAGAATCTCTTCCTGTAAGCGAAACTGACTACATGGATTACAAGGAACACAATTATACAAACCATGTAATCAAGTGGAATGGAAACAAGGCGACTTTCTATAAAACCTGTAGTGATTGTGGTGAATATGAAAATGACGGCTTTGAATATAACAGTAAGTATAAGTATTATCACTTGGTAGACAGAAAATATACCGGTACGGACTGTGATGTAACAAAAGTATCAGAAACAAAGTGTGGAGACGCAACAGTTACAAAGTATGAGGCAAGTGTCACGGTTGATGGCAAGAATTACACATCAGAGCATACAGTTATTGATGGTGAATGTAGTCATACTGTAAAAGACAGCGACATCAAAGTTATAAGGAAAGCAACCTGCTCTGAAGAGGGAAAGGTTGAAAAGACCTGCGAAACATGTGGCTATACTTGGACTGAAAGCATACCTAAGATAGAGCACCAGTACATCACATCAGTTCAGACAGTAGATACCTGTGAGGAAAAGAGTGAGTATACAGTTGAAAAATGTAGCATGTGTGGTAGCATTAAGGAAACATCAAAGAAACTCTACTACTCAGCACACGACTATCAGATTGAAAGTATAAACAAAGAACCAACCTGTACTGAAGATGGAGAGTATGTTTACAAGTGCTCAAAGTGTGGAAAAACAGAAACGAAAAAACTTCCAGCAACAGGTCACAACATTGAACTGGTAAATGCAAAAGAGGCAACTTGTACGGAAAAGGGATATACAGGTGACAAGGTTTGCAAGAAATGTGGAAAGACCATAACAATTGGAAGAGAAATAAAGGCAAAAGGACATAGATACCCAGAGATTATAAGCTTTATAAAATATGAAACAATAGAAGATTCAGAGCATAAGGGATTAATGTGCAATTATAGTTACGAAGCTATAAAGTTGACGTGTTCAGTATGTAATGAAACGGAAGAACACCGTTCATCAGATAATAAACTGTTAGGTTGGACTTTGGCAGATGGAACTGAAGTTGAAAAGGAGTATGGCTGTCAGTACGAATACGTAAAGGACGTAAGTGGAAACTGGATTCCTAAGAAAATTGAAAATATATGGGAAAATCCAACAACAAAACCTGCAGGTGCAGTAAAACCATTTGGTGAAACTTCAGGCAAGAAGAATGAGCCAACAGAAACAAAGATGAAAGTACCTGCAAAGGTAAAAATAAGTTCTGCCAAAAACTTAAAGGGTAAGAAAATCGCTATAAAATGGAAAAAGGTGAAGAAAGCCACAAAGTACCAGGTCAAGGCAGTACTTGGAAATAAGGTAATAACAAAGACAACCACGAAAACTTCATGTACCATTAAAAAGCTCAAAAGAAAGAAAATATACAAGATTTATGTAAGGGCTTACAACAAGGCTGGCTATGGTAAATGGAGCAAGGCGAAGAAAGTGACAATAAAAAAATAAACAATAAATACAGATTCTTTTTTGATGAATAAAAAAACAGCCAAAACTCTTAATTAAAGTTTTGGCCGTTTTTTTTACAAATTATTTTATTTAAATGCTTGTCAGAAAGGAGTACAAGCACTTGTAGTAAGTGATATACTACACTTAGATTATATGTTGAAAATGCAATAATTTCAATAGCAAAAATTGCGAGTGTGTGGTGTATAAGAACAAATAAACAGAAAAGATTCTCCATTTAGAGCCTTAATAATGAAAAATAAGGAATTATGAGGAATTAAGCTGTTACCGTGCGGTGTTGGATAAATATTATGGTGATTAATGAAAATGGATATGTTGAAGGAAAATGTAAAAAAATGTAGTGATAATGTAATGGACGGCACGTTTTGTCTAGTAGTGTAATATGAAGTTTTTATGTTTAAAGAGGAGAGAAAATATATCATTAGACAGAGTAGTGGTTTGAAAAAAATATTATTTATATGTTTAGATTTATGAACATATCACGTCGTGAAAGGAATATTTCACGACGTGATATACGTATAATTGGGAAAAGGTTGGCAAAATAATTTACTTGTGCGATAAAAATTCCACTTTTTGTTTCACAATTTGATATTATCATATACGGACACAACATGGGACATTGGAATACATCAATATTTGGCAAGTTAATGAAATATAATAATAATGTTGCCAAGTAAACTTGTAAACAACTTTTGCAAAGTTTACTTGGAAAACTAAGGATAGTGCTGTAAGTAATATATTTAAGCGAAGGAAATATGTTGTTTAGTGGAAAGTGTGGTATGATATATTTAAATTTAGTTAAAGAATGGAGGCAACATAAATTGCATTTTAGTTATTGCCCGTATTGTGGCTCAAAACTTATGGGAAAAGAAATCGGAGATGAAGGAAGTGTGGCATGGCAATTAGTGAAGAAGGTTATAGAAAAATGATATATTTTCATCTTCCGGGCTTGTTTGAATTTTATGATTTTTATAGTGCGTTTTTGCCCTTGTTTAGAGAACATAGAGAATATTTTTATGATTGGTGTGAAATTGGTTCGATATACGGTGCCCCGGCAGACTGTCTTTGGGGCGGTGGTCGTGCAGGTTTTGGAGAGTGCAATGCTAAAGTTGTATTAAAACTTATGAATGAATATAACATTTCTCCAAGGCTTACATTTAGCAATTCATTGTTAAGAGAAGAGCATCTTTCAGACAAGAGGTGCAACGATTTATGTGAAATGTTTTATAAAGAAAGTAAAGCACAGAGTGGCATAATTGTACATTCGGATTTACTTTTGAATTATTTGAAAAATAAATATCCGAATTTTTATTTTGTATCATCAACCACAAAAGTAATAACGGATTTTGAAGAGTTTAAAAGCGAAGTTGACAGGAAAGAATTTAGTTATGTTGTACCGGATTTTCGATTAAATAAAGACTTTGAAAATTTAGAAGGATTAACTCAGACTCAGAAAAGTAAAGTAGAGTTATTGTGCAACGAATGTTGTTGGTTTGGATGTAAGGATAGGAAGAACTGTTACGAAGCTGTAAGCCGAAAAAACTTAGGAGAAAATCAAAAGGAGCATATATGTAAGTCACCTACCGCTGAAAAGGGGTATCGCTTTTCAGAAGCAATGAAAAATCCGGGATTTATAAGCATAGGTGACATTGAAAATAAATATGTTCCTATGGGATTTTCTAACTTTAAAATTGAAGGCAGAAGTCTTGGAAGTGCGTTGATATTAGAATTTTTATTGTATTATATGACAAAGCCTGAATACCATATAAATGTTAGGGAAGAAATATATCTGGATAATATGCTTGATTTGTTTTAAATATAATTGACAATATAGGATATATTCTATGCATTTAAGATGAGCAAAAACAAAAAAGATTCAGAGTAGTTCATTAAATATACACAGATTATTGATTTAATATATGTATAAGAGATAATTAATACAATCACCCAGAGAAAAAATCAACGTGTTTGCAATGAAATTTTCTCCGGATGATTGGAAAGATACAATTATCTAAAAATGCTATGGAGGAATATTATGAAACAGTTAAAGATTCTTGTTGTAGATGATGAAGATAGAATGAGAAAGCTTGTAAGAGACTTTCTTGTAAGAAAACAATATGAAGTAGTGGAAGCATCCAACGGTGAAGAAGCTGTAGATGTGTTCGTGGAGAGCAATGATATTGACCTTATTATTTTGGATGTTATGATGCCTAAGATGGATGGATGGGAAGCCTGCAGGGAGATTAGAAAGATTTCTAAGGTTCCAATTATTATGCTGACAGCAAAGAGCGAGGAAAGTGATGAGTTGCTTGGTTTTGAACTTGGAGTTGACGAGTACATTTCAAAACCGTTCAGTCCGAGAATTCTTGTGGCAAGAGTTGATGCAATCCTTAGAAGAACTAATAATATAGGTCAGGATCAGATTGAACAGGCTGGAGATATTGAAATAAATAAGGCGGCTCATATTGTTACAGTAAAGGGTGAACCTATTGAACTTAGTTTTAAGGAATTTGAATTGTTATCATATTTCATACAAAATAAAGGAATTGCTTTATCAAGAGAGAATATTCTTAATAATGTATGGAATTATGATTATTTTGGAGATGCAAGAACTATTGATACCCACGTTAAAAAACTAAGAAATAAGCTTGGAGAATGTGGCAAATACATAGTTACAATTTGGGGCATGGGATACAAATTCGAGGTTAACTAATGAAGGATATAGATAAGAATAAAATGAAACATACCATCGGTTACAAGATGACCGTAATTATAGTGGCAATCATGGGATTATCCCTGATTGCTGCTAGTATATTTAGCAACTTTTTCTTAAGCAAGTATTATAAGAAAACAAAGCAAGATTCTATTAAGAAAGTATATAATGAGTTAATAAAAATAACTCAGGATGATTCAGATATAGAAAACAGTGATGATGTTTCCATACTTAACAATATATGTGAAAAAGCCGGAGCTACTATGATTGTAGTTGATAGTGCCGGAGAATCTATTTATGATTACGGTGCCGGAAAAATGCTTGCGGACCGTTGGAAGGATATGATTTTTGGCAGTAATACTAAGCAGAAGGAAGAGCCAAAGATTATAGAAAAAAATGACAAATACACTATTCAATCTACAGTAGACAGATTTTCTGCCAATCAATACTATGAGCTTTCAGGAGGTGTATCTTCGGGAAACTACGTAGTTATAAGAATGTCAGTGGAAAGCTTTAGGGAAAGTATAGCTATTGCAAATAAGTTTTATTTAGGTGTTGGAATATCACTTATTCTTGTAACAACAATTATTATTATTGGGATAACAAGAAAGTATACACAGCCTCTTTTGCAGTTAGCTGATATTTCAAAAAGAATGTCAGAACTTGATTTTAATGTTAAGTATGAAGATGACCGTGATGATGAAATTGGTGTTCTTGGAGAGAGCATGAATGAAATGTCTGACAAGCTTGAAACAGCTATTTCGGAACTAAAGTCTGCCAACTTGCAGCTTCACAAGGATATTGCAAAGAAGGAAGAAGTAGATGAGATGAGAAAAGAATTTATTTCAAATGTTTCTCACGAATTAAAAACACCTATTGCACTTATTCAGGGTTATGCAGAGGGACTTCAGGAAAGTATAAGTGATAATCCGGAGGATATGGATTACTACTGCGATGTTATTATTGATGAAGCCGGCAAGATGAATAAGATGGTTAAGAATCTTTTAACGTTAAATCAATTGGAATTTGGTAATGGCAGTGTAAATATGGAAAGATTTGATATTATATCTGTGATTGCAGGAGTAATTCATTCTATGCAAATTAAGGCTAATGAAAAGCAGGTTAATATTGAATTTAATCAAATGGAACCTATTTATGTTTGGGCAGATGAGTTCCAGATAGAAGAGGTTATTACTAATTATTTAAGTAATGCTTTAAATCATGTTGACGAAAATAGAATAATTCAAGTGAAAATTCAGGAAAAAAATGGTATAGTAAGAGTGTCTGTGTTTAACACAGGAAAAAATATTCCTGAAAATGAGCTTGATAATATTTGGATCAAGTTCTATAAAGTTGACAAAGCAAGAACAAGAGCTTATGGTGGCAACGGTATAGGATTATCTATAGTTAAAGCCATTATGGACAGACACGAAAAGAAATGTGGAGCAATTAACAGGCCGGATGGTGTTGAATTTTGGTTTGAGCTTGATTGCAATTCATTAGAGAAAGGGACTGAATAAATGATAGCAATTATTGACTATGATGCAGGCAACATTAAAAGCGTGGAGAAGGCATTTCAGTATATAGGAGAAGATACTGTAGTATCAAGAGACAAGGATGTTATTCTTTCAGCAGATAAGGTAGTTCTTCCGGGAGTTGGTTCTTTCGGAGATGCAATGGAGAAATTGAGAGATTATGATCTTATTGATACAATCAATAAGGTTGTGGAAAATAACACACCTTTTCTTGGAATATGCTTAGGACTTCAGCTTTTATTCGAAAGCAGTGATGAAACCCCGGGAGTGGAAGGACTTGGAATTTTAAAAGGAAAGATTCTTAGAATACCTGACAAGCCGGGATTTAAGATTCCACATATTGGATGGAACTCTTTGGAACTTACTAATAACGGAAGATTATTTAAAGGCATTGAAGAACAGTCTTATGTTTATTTTGTACATTCATATTATTTGGAAGCAGAAGATGAGCAGATAGTTAAGGCTTCAACAGATTATGTTACACATATTCATGCATCTGTT
>OGXG01001890.1_pt1 | contig 9897 bp, 6 predicted proteins | sample 1576251 | NCBI WGS metagenome assembly OGXG01 (sample SAMEA3541533, study PRJEB24748) | human gut metagenome | biome: human gut; feature: human-associated habitat; material: faeces | place: China | collected 2012
CCCTATTTTACTCTAAATTTTAAATCAATTTTTACGTCGTTCCGGATTCCTTTGTTTTAAAGAAGTAATTTCTATTATTTTGCTTTCTATTAATTTTTATTCCTATGCTCGATCACAAATACAAAGTTTTTTATCATCTGGCTCAAACTCCCAACACCACAAAAGTAGCTGAAGAGTTATTACTATCCCAGCCAGCAATTTCTAAAAATATAAAAGAATTGGAAAAAGAACTGGGAATTACCCTCTTCAACCGGATAAAAGGTCGGATGCAGCTCACCGAAGCCGCACCGTCGACGATGCAGAAGTTTCGCGTCTCGCTCTGCTTGATGTATTCGACCTGAGTGAGCATGAGACCTGCATCGCCCACGATCGAGCGGCCGGGCTCGACTATGAGGACCGCGTCGCCGAAGCCGCGCTCCTCCATCATGCGGCGCACGGGGCGCAGCAGCGACCGATTTGTTCTCAAGCAACACAATAATCGCCTGGCGATGACCGTTAGGGGGATTAAGGATGTCGCAGCGGGATACGAGGTGCTTAAATCTTTGTAGAAAGAGCTGGGGAGTATTTTTGATGTATGGACTTGCCCGAACGCGACCGATATGCCTCGTCTTTTTCCCGAAGTTCCTCCCTCGGGAGAGGGTCGGAGGACGGCATAACGCTCCGCAGGGTTGTGGGGTGCCGCCGAAATCGGTAAGAGAACGGTCGTGGTAACCGAAAAGTATATAACTGCTATAAAAACTGAATCCGGACGGTTGTGAACGATTCGTGCCGTAGTGAACTTGGAGAGCGGCCGTGCCGGACGGAAAGAACGAAGCAAAAAATTCAACGATGAACCTGACGATCGACATGGGTAACACGCGGGTCAAGTACGCTGTATTTGACGGCGGTACCGTCGTTTCCGACGGATGTTCGGAAGAGTTCGACGAAGCGGTGATAGATCGGATTCTTGCTGCTCATCCCGGTATTACGCAGGCTATTGTTGCGACTACGCGCGGTCCGGTCGATGACACCGTCGCGCTGGTGCGTCGCCGCATCGGGCGCTGTCTGCGGCTCTCACCGCAACTTCCTCTTCCCATTCGTAACGGTTACACTACGCCCGAAACTCTGGGTGAGGACCGTCTTGCGGCTGCCGTCGGCGCTGCGTCGCTCTACCCGGGCCGCAATCTGTTGATCGTGGATTTCGGGACGGCCATTACCATCGATCAGGTTTCTGCCGACGGGGTTTTCCGGGGCGGTAATATTTCTCCCGGCGTACAGATGCGCTTCCGGGCCTTGCACGATTATACGGCGGCGCTTCCCCTGTGTGAATCCTGTGAGGACCAGACGCTTTTGGGGCGTTCGACCGTCGAGGCGATCCGGCAGGGCGTGATGAACGGCATTGCCTTCGAAATCGAGGGGTATATCGCCCGGCTGTTTCCGGAAATCGATGCGTTGTCGATAATTTTTACCGGCGGGGATGCAAAATTCTTTGTTAAACGAATTAAAAATACGATATTTGCACATTGTGATTTGGTCTTTCTGGGGCTGAACCGAATTTTAGAGTATAATGCAAGTGAAGAAAGCCGCCGTTAAACTGTGCCTCGCGCTGGCCGTCATTGTACCGTGCATGTCATGGGGACAAACCAGCAGTATCAACGCTTTTTCACCGTATTCGATGTACGGTCTGGGTGAACTGCGGACCCCGGGAACGCTTCAGACACGTTCGATGGGCGGTGTCGGCGTCGGTATGCGTAATGCGGCTGCTGTCAATTTGCTCAATCCGGCGGCTTACAGTGCCGTGCGCCCCAAGTCGTTCCTTTTCGATTTCGGTCTTGAAGGGCAGTGCTTTTACAATTCCCAGAAATATTACGGGCAGACGCTCAATACAAGTTATTATACGGTCAATTTCCACGACATTGCGTTTCAGTTGCCGATTGCCAAGCATTTGGGGTTGGGCTTCAGCCTGACGCCTTACAGCAGCGTCGGTTACCGGATGAAACAGGAGGTGGACGACGATGAAATCTGGGGTAATATCGGCCGCGTGCAGTACCAGTGGGACGGCGACGGCGACGTGACGGAGGTGAAGCTCGGTCTGGGCTGGGAGATCTTCCGCGGATTCTCGATCGGAATAGCTGCCCAGTACTATTGGGGCGACATTCAGCGGATTTATAAAACCGCTATTTTGGAGAATATAACCGGAGGAGGTCTTATCGCAGACGCGACGGGAACCGAAACCTACAGCGTTTCCCGTTTTAAGGGACAGTTCGGCGTACAGTGGTCCCCGATCAGCAACCGTCGGCGTATTCTGACGATCGGTGCGACCTACGATATCGGCGGCGACTTGAATCCGAATGTGACGACGAAGGTGCAGACCGGCGATATTTTCAATACGGTCGCTATGGATATGGGAAATCGTCTGGGGCTCAAGCTGCCCCAGCAGGTTGCCGTAGGTATTTATTACAACACGCCTAAAATAGCTGTGGGGGCGGATTACGTCTATCAGGACTGGCGAAGCGGCAATTCTCGGTTGGTCGAGAAATCCGCAGCCGGTTTCGATGTGGCTTACCGGAACACGAATACGGTTAAACTCGGGGTCGAATACACCCCCAATAAAGCGGATGTACGCAGCGCATTGAAACGCTGGTCCTACCGGGCCGGAGTTCGTTATGGTACCTATAACCAGACTTTCGGCGGAGTGGATGTCAATGAATACGCCGTGACGCTGGGCGTCGGTATTCCCCTGACGGTGTTGGGCGGCATATTGGGTGCGTCGTCGGTCGATCTGGGTGTCGAAGTCGGCGGACGCGGCAGTTTCAAGGCGATCAACGAACAGGTGAGTCTGGTTAAACAGACCTATTGCAAATTTTCGCTGGGTGTGACATTGTTCGGTGATTATTGGTTCGTTCGTCCGAAATACGATTAAACCACACATAAAAAATAAATTATAAAGAAGAATATGAATCGCATGAAAATTTTGCTGTCGGCAGTATTGGTGTTCGCTGCGACAGCTTCGATCGCCCAGGATTTCAGTGACCCTCGGTACGCTCCGTGGGGAGATACGCCCGAACAGCGTAAGCAAAACATTCTGACGAGCAACCTGCTGAAGGAAGCTGTCGATACCCGCGATTACGACGCAGCCGCTGTTTATTTCCGTACGCTTGCACAGGAGGCTCCTTCGGCTTTCGAAGCGACCTTTATTCGGGGGGCACAGGTTTATTCGAACAAGGTGCAACGCGCACAAGACCTGAATGAGAAAAAAGCTCTGCTCGATTCGCTGATGATGATTTACGACCTGCGTGTACAGTATTTTCCTTCCAGTCCCAATTACGGTACGGCTTATGTCCTTGACCGTAAAGCTCGTGAATACCTGACTTTCAATCCTTCCGACCGGGAAGGCGTGCGCAAGTTGTATAAGGAGGCGATCGAAGCCGGTTTGCAGAGCGGTTATGCTGCGCTGCCGGATGTCGCATTGGTATATTTCAGCAATTTGTGCGATGATTATAAGATGGGCGAGGTCTATCCGGATGCCGTTTTGGATGAGTACGCTCGTCTGGCCCCGATTTTCGAGAGTGATGCTCCTGGAGTAAAGGAGGCGAAAACACAGTTCGATACTTGTTTTGCGGGTAGCGGTGCTGCCGATTGCGAGAACCTGGAGAAGATGTTCCGTCCGCGTATCGAAGCGGCTCCGGAGGATATGGAGTTGCTCAAGCAGACGGTTTCGCTGATGTCCCGTTCGCAGTGCAGTTCCGAATTTTTCCTTCAGATCGCCGAAAAATATTATGCGATGGAACCTTCTGCCCAGACGGCCATGATGCTGGCTCAAGGATTTCAAGAGCGGGGCGACTTCGCCAAATCGACTACTTACCTGCGTGAGGCGATTGCTGCCGAACAAGACGCCGTTCAGAAAGAATTGCTTCTGGTGCGTTTGAGTATGACCGAACTGGCAGCCAAGAATCCTACGGCGGCTGCAGTTGCGGCTAATGAGGCCAAGGCGCTGAATCCCAATAACGGTATGGCTTATTTCGCCCTGGCGCAGGCTTATGCGGCTTCGGCTGCATCTTGCTCCGGACTGGAGGGTCAGGCTATTTTCTGGGTCGCTTACGATACGATGACGCAGGCAGCCAACCTGCTTGCCAACGACGCCGATGCCGGCAATTTCGCTCAGACGGCGCGTGATGCGGCAGCAAACTACCGTCGCGGATTCCCGACTGCCGAGGAATGCTTCTTCAACGAATTGATGGAGGGTGCACGTTATACGATTACCTGCGGTCCGGCCCGCGGTATCGTGACGACCGTACGCCCCCGGTAGCGACATAGTTTGTACGAACGATGCTCCGAAGCATTCAACGATATGCACAGGTAGCACTTCTCATCGCGGGAAGTGCTATCTTGCTATATTCGTGCGACAAGGAGTCGGTGGCCGAAGAGCCTAACGATGAGGCTTTGATGACCGAGTACAGCGAGCATTTGACGATGACCAATACGGAGAACGGCCGGAAATCCTATGTTTTTACGGCTCCTTTGGTGGAAGGTTACTCTTTGGCAAAAGAGCCTTATCAGGAATTTCGCAAGGGCGTGGATATCGTGACATATCAGAAGGACAGTACCGGAGCGGTCGATGCTACGCTAACGGCTAACTATGCGATTCATTACGGGAATCGGAAATTATGGGAAGCCAAAGGAAATGTCGTAGTGAAAAAATCCAACGGACAGGAGCTCTACACCCAGCAGTTGTTCTGGAACGAGAAAACGCGCCGGATCTGGTCTAACGTCGATTCCAAGATCGTGGAAGAGAGCGGAAATTCCTACATCGTCGAAGGATTCGAGTCGGACGATCAGTTGAAAGACTGGAAATTTCGCCGAATCAAAGGGCGTATGTGGGTCAATATCGAGCCGACACGGGACGCGGATTCTACGTCGGTGAAACCCGTTGCGGACAATGTTTCCGCTGCGAAGGAGGCAGTTTCCGAACAGCCTGTCAAACCGGCCCGGCCGATACGGGGGAACGACCGGAAAATTCAACTGACTCCCGTAGAAAGTAACGATCGTTCCTTATGATAACTTCGGTGTTTATAATTCTGCTGATGTTGTTGCTTTCGGCTTTTTTTTCGGGGATGGAGATCGCTTTTACGAGCAAGAACCGCCTGAAACTGGAGATCGACCGGAAGCAGAGTCGGCTGTTCAATTTCATCGCCGACATTTTTGCCCGTCACCCCGGGCAGTACATCACGACGATCCTGGTCGGGAATAATATCGCCCTGGTTATCTATTCGCTCTATATGTCGCTGTTGTTGCGCTCGCTCGCGGCGGCAGTGGGTTGGACGGAGATCGCTCGCGGCGGGTCCGTCGTTCTGGAAACGGCGGTTTCGACAATCATCATCATCTTCGTCGCCGAATTTCTCCCGAAATCCGTTTTCCGGAACAGCCCGAATTTTTATTACCGCCTGTTTGCTCCTGCGATCTATTTCTTTTATCTGCTGCTTTTTCCGATCGCCAAGCTGACGACCTGGATTTCCCAGGGGATTTTGTGGCTGATGGGGCGTAAGCCGAAGGTTGCGATGATGGAGCCCATTTTCGACCGGACCGATCTGGCCAGCTTGTTCGAATCGGGGAAGCCGGAGGCGCAGCATGAACCGGATAATGAGATCAAACTCTTTCAGAATGCCCTGGATTTTGCCGATTTGCGCGTGAGGGATTGCATGGTTCCCCGTATCGATATGGAGGCGGTCGATATCGATGATACCTCGATCAAAGCGCTTACGGCGCGTTTTGTCGAGAGTAAGTATTCCCGTATTTTCGTCTGGAAAGAGAGTGTCGATAATATCGTCGGCTATGTCAATTCGAAGTCGCTGTTCCGGCATCCGACGTCGATCGATGAGGTGCTGATGGAGGTGCAATACGTCCCGGAGACGATGCCGTTGCAAGCACTCATGCAGCGGCTCATCCGTCATAAGAGCAATATTGCGGTCGTGATCGACGAGTTCGGCGGTACGGCCGGTATTATCTCTTTGGAGGATGTTCTGGAGCAGATTTTCGGCGAAATCGAAGACGAGCACGATGTGCCCGACCTTACGGAGAAACAGGTCGGCGATTCGGAATTTGTCCTTTCGTGCCGATTGGAAGTGGAATATCTCAATGAAAAATACGGGCTTGCCATACCCGAGAGTGACGAGTACGAAACGCTGGCCGGGTATATCATTTTCCGGTATGAAGGGCTGCCGGCGGCCGGAGAAACCGTGCGTTTCGAGCATCTTGAGATCAAGATTCTGCGCAGGACCCGTTCCCGGTTGGAGTTGGCGCGCGTGAAACGGTTGTAGTTTACGGGATATTTTCGACCGGTGAGGGGCAAGTGCGTTTTTTCGATATGCCGGATGCGGAAAATGACGAAAGAATTTGGTCGTTTATCATGGTTTTCAGAATATATTTATTATCTTTGAACACTCATTTTGAAACAATAAATTAAAATAGTTTATATGGCAAGTTTAAACACGTTACGGACCAGATTCGGTGTGGTTTTGTCGATTATCATCGCGTTTGCACTGCTGGCATTCATTCTCTCGCTTAAAACGGATATGGGACTTTCGGGTAACGACCCCAAGGTCGGTGTGATCGACGGTTCGAAGATCAGATATTCGGAATATATTGAGGTATACAACAACCTGAAAGACCAGAGCAACATCTCCGAAAGTAATGAAGAGCAGATGGATCAGTTGGCTGAAATGGCTTGGCAGACTCTGATTGCCAACCACGTGTACTTGCCCGGTTTCGAGAAGATGGGAATCTCGGTGACCGATGCCGAGCGTGAGGGACTTATCAGCGGCGAGTATTATTCCGGGACGATGGCTGCGGCTTTCACCGACCCCCGTACAGGACAGTACAGTGTGGAGGGTGTGAGTGATTTTATCGCCCAGGCAACCGGAAATCCCCAGATGCAATATATGTGGGGGGCTTTGGTCGGACAGGCTATGCGGGAGCGCGAAATCAATAAGTATAACGGCTTGGTCAAAGGCGGTGTATATGTCAATCGGCTGGAAGCGGAAGAAGGCGTCGATGCGCAGAATAAGACTTTCAGCGGTTCTTGGGTCGGCAAGCGTTATCACGATATGCCTGATTCTCTGTTCTCGGTTTCCGATTCCGAAATCAAGGCTTATTACAATAGCCATAAGGCCCGTTATGAGCAGAAACCTTCGCGCACGCTCTCTTATGTGGTGTTCGAAGTGGCTCCGAGTGCAGAGGATATGGCGACTTTGGAGAAGACCGTTCGGGAAGTCGGCGATGAATTTGCCGCGTCGGACGATCCGAAAGCATTTGCCAAGAATAACCGTTTCGGTAAAATTACAGACAATTATCGGTCGGTTGCCCAGCTTCTGGACGATGAGGCCGAAGCGCTGGCCAACGGCAAGCAGTATGGTCCCGTCCTGAAGAACGATACCTGGACGATGACCCGTGTCGTTGAAACTTTGAACGCTCCGGATTCCGTGGGCGTCCGCCATATTGTACTCACCTACGACCAACGCGACCTGGCCGACAGTCTGATGACGGCTTTGCGGCAAGGTGCGGATTTCGCACAGGCGGCTCGTACCCATTCGCTCTATATGCAGGATGCCGGAAATGGAGGCGATGCGGGCGTGATGCCTTTCTCTGCATTCCCGGACGAGTTTTCGGGACTTCTTTCGACGGCTAAGCAGGGGGATATTCTCCGTGTCGAAGTGGGTGACGTTATTCAGATTTTACAGGTTTATCGTCTGGACAAACCTTCGAAGCACATGCGCCTTGCGACGATCACTTATCCTGTTGAGGCTTCGTCGGCGACCCGTCGCAATGTGCATAGTCAGGCAAGTCTTTTCTCTGTCGAGGGCAAGGGTTCTGTCGATGCGTTCAACGAGGCAGCGAATAAGGGAAACCTCACTCCTCGTGAAGCGAAACTCACGCAGGGTGACCGTCTGCTGCAGGGACTGGCTGATTCGCGTGAATTGGTGCGCTGGGCATACGATGCCAAGGTGGGCGCGATTTCCGAGATTTTCCCTGTGGGTGATGACTATGTGGTCGCAGTGGTAACTGAGATCGACAATGAGGATTATACGCCGATCGAGAAAGTAGCGAACAATATTCGCCAGACGCTTATAACCGATAAGAAGTTTGAAAAGATCGTCAGCGAAATGAAGGGTTCGACTATCGAAGAGGTCGCCCAAAACCTTGGTACCGAAGTCGTTCCTTTCGAAGATGTCCGTTACGGATCGTTCTTTATCCGTAACATGGGTGTCGAGCCTCGTGTGATCGGAGCGATTACCGCAACGGAGCAGACGAATACGCTGTCCGAGCCGGTCAAGGGAAATGTAGGTGCTTATGTTTTCGTGGTGACGGATATTCAGGAGGCGGAAACTCCGCAGAGTATCGAAGCTGAAAAGGTACGTGCCGAGGCGTCGTCGCAGGGGATGATTCAGCGTCGTCTGTTCGATTTCTTGGAGCAGATGTCGAATGTGGAGGACTTGCGCGGCAAGTATTTTTAACCGTTACCGGTAGATTTTTTCCGGAATAGTTCCGGCCGAAAAAGAGGGATGTAGCTTATACATTCCTCTTTTTTATTGTCGTTATTGCGATGGCATAGGGGGATGACTTCTCTTCTTAAAAGCGATAAGAGCCGGTTTCCTGAATTCTCTTCTGTGAGGTGCTCGGAGTGGTAGTCCGGCCAATCCGCCATTCTCTTTTTCCGCATCTTCGAAATGTCCGTGATTTTATCGTATATTCCGGAAGTCTTTGGGGCTGGGGGAGGAGAACGACGGTCTCGGCAGTCGAGTTTCTTTCCGGATAGGTGTTTGCGGTATGAAATCGGCTGTTTTCGAGAGTCGGGGAGGGAGGATATTCGCTGTCTGTCTAACGGGAAATATGGCCTACAAACATAATTTGTAGGGTTTGTGGAAATGGCACTGTGACAGCATGTATTCGGTCGTTGTTTGAGATCCGCCGCTGTATTTGCGCGGACTCTGGAGGTGAGGCCGGCGATGGAATTATGAAGGTCGATGGCAAAGTTCTTTTTCGGTCGGCCGGTTCGCTTACCCCATTAAAAAGCCCCGCATCTTTTGATGCGGGGCTTTGATAATAACAGAGGAGTGATCCGGATTATTTCTGCTCGTCGAGCAGGATCTCCATGATCTTGATCGCTGCGGTCGCAATCGGGGTACCGGGGCCGAAGATGGCGGCGGCACCGTCACGATACAGCTCATCGTAATCCTGTGCCGGGATCACACCGCCGACGATGACGATGATATCCTCGCGGCCCAGTTTCTTGAGTTCGGCGATGATCTGCGGAACGAGCGTCAGGTGGCCGGCGGCCAGCGACGATACGCCCACTACGTGAACATCGTTCTCGACAGCCTGTTTGGCTGCCTCCTCGGGAGTCTGGAACAACGGACCCATATCGACATCGAAGCCGATGTCGGCGTAACCGGTCGCAACGACTTTGGCGCCACGATCGTGTCCGTCCTGACCGAGTTTGGCGATCATGATGCGCGGCTGGCGGCCCTCCTTCTTCGCGAATTTGGCAACCAGTTCCTTCGCGTGTTCGAATGCGGGATCTGATTTCACTTCTGAACTATATACACCTGAAATGGAACGAATAACTGCTTTGTAACGTCCTACGACCACCTCGCAGGCATCCGAAATCTCGCCCAGCGAAGCGCGTACCTTGGCGGCCTCGATAGCGAGTTCCAGCAGGTTGCCCTTGCCGGTCTTGACGCATTCGGTGATGGCCTCGAGCGCCTTCTTCACGGCTGCTTCGTCGCGGTTCGCACGCAACTCCTTCAGACGCTTGATCTGGCTCTCGCGTACGGCCGTGTTGTCCACAGCCAGAATATCGATCGGTGCCTGAAGCATGCAGTTGTGATTCAATACACACCATACGCAGAACCAATGGTTCTT
>OGXG01001899.1_pt1 | contig 9879 bp, 9 predicted proteins | sample 1576251 | NCBI WGS metagenome assembly OGXG01 (sample SAMEA3541533, study PRJEB24748) | human gut metagenome | biome: human gut; feature: human-associated habitat; material: faeces | place: China | collected 2012
CTCTACAAAATAAGGAGTCACCGGCAAGAAATAAACCTGATCGGCAATACCTTCCGATGTTTGGATTGTAGCAATGTTCGGGTTCACCAATACCGAACTTATACCCTCTTCACGCAAAGCCTTCAAAGCCTGCGAGCCGGAATAGTCAAACTCTCCCGCCTGACCGATCTTGAGCGCACCTGAGCCCAAAACAAGCACTTTCTTCAAATTCTTTTCCATATCTCTTTTGTTATCTATGTAAGTTCACTTTTTACGTTCTTCCCACCTATACAAAAAAAATGCGTTACCCCGATTAAGGATTAACGCATTACCAAAGAACTAAAAATATTGTTTTCGGAAAAAGAGAAACCGACGGCTAACGAATGAAATTCATTCGAACGAAGGTTGTATGTACTTCTCATTTCCTGCGATTGCATAACTGTCTTTAAAATTTGTGCAAAGTAACGACTTATTTACGATTTGAGCAAATTAATCAAAGAAATAAATTTCTTATCCGAAAAGAATAGTTACATTTGTAACAATGCAGTCTTAGAATCAAGCTTTCATTTATAGGAATTAAGCTTTCATTTATAAAAATCAAACTTTCATTCTTGAAAATCAAAGCTTGATTCTAAGACTGCATCGCTACAATAAGAACTTCATAATACAAGGGAAAGATGTCTGCACAGTAATATAATGAAAGAAATGCCCGATATTCATGGAGCGGACAAGGCTTCCGGCACAGAGCATGGCTTTCGCCGTTTAATTTTTAGGGCAATGCACTGCATTAGATGAAAATAATGGTATCTTTGCATTCCGTTACAACAGACAGGATTTTATAAGGAAAAAATAATAAATACATGCAGATCGTCGGGCAGCAGACGTTGCTGCCGGCCGACCAGCCGATGTAGGGCGTGCCGGCCTTGATCTTGCCGAGGATGGCTTTCAACAGCCCCTGCTCCTGCATTTTCTTGGTCAGGGCGAAGGTGTTGCCGCCGCCTACGCAGATGGCCTGTGCCTCGCGGATCATACGCCGGGGATCTTTCGAACGGTGTACGGAACGTACCTTGATGCCGTATTCCGCAAAACGGGCCTGCACTTTCGCTTCGTATTCGGCGTAGGAAAAGGTGATGCCTGCATAAGGGACGAAAACCACTTCGCGGACACTTCCGAGGAACTCGTCGATGCGGGGCATCGGGTATTTCAGATAGGGTTCTCCGGCGTTCGTGGAGTTGGAAATTAACAGTAGTTTCATAAAGTATTGATTTATATTGTGTTATATTGAATACGCGACCGAAGAACGGCAATTTCTTTGGTTGTAATGTCAAAAGTAATAAAAAAAGTGTTATTTTTGTGCGATTGTTTGATAGAAAGAATTTCAATTTTTAATAAATGATTGTTTAACTAAAAAATTAAAATTATGTCAGAAGTACAGTCAAAAGTTGTCGAGATCATCGTTGACAAATTGGGTGTTAAAGAGTCTGAGGTTACTCCGGAAGCGAGCTTCACCAACCACCTGGGAGCCGATTCACTCGACACCGTTGAGCTGATCATGGAATTTGAGAAGGCTTTCGATATCCAGATCCCTGACGAGGATGCAGAGAAGATCGCTACCGTTGGCGACGCTATCTCCTATATCGAGGCACACAAGAAATAATTTACGATTTTTCCAACCGGCAAACCTTAAAGCCTTAAATTTATGACAGAAAGACGAGTAGTCGTGACGGGTATCGGTACCATCAACCCGCTCGGCAATAATATTGCAGAGTTTTTTTCCAATCTCGAAAAAGGAGTTAGCGGCGCCGCGCCGATTACTCATTTTGATGCCGAGAAATTTAAGACGAAGTTCGCTTGTGAAGTAAAAAATTACGACTGGACGCAGCATTTCGACCGTAAGGAGGTGCGTAAATACGACCTCTTCACCCAGTATGCCCTCATCGCGGCCACGCAGGCTGTCGAGGATTCGGGACTCGATCTCGAGAAGGAGGACTTGGAGCAGATCGGTGTGATCTGGAGTTCCGGTATCGGAGGACTTAAGACGTTCTTCGATGAGTGTTTGGGCTACGCCGCAGGAGATGGAACTCCTCGGTTTAGCCCATTCTTTATTCCGCGCATGATCGCCGACATCGCGGCGGGCTACATCTCCATCAAATATGGTTTCATGGGCCCCAACTACTGTACGGTTTCGGCGTGCGCTTCGTCGAATCACGGTCTGATCGATTCGTTCAACGCCATCCGTTTCGGTGTGGCCGACGTGATGGTCGCCGGCGGTTCGGAGGCTGCCGTCAATGAACCCAGCGTGGGCGGTTTCAACTCCATGCAGGCTCTCTCGACGCGCAACGACGATCCGGTGCACGCTTCGCGTCCGTTCGATAAGGATCGTGACGGTTTCGTCATCGGCGAAGGCGCCGGTGCGCTGATTCTCGAAGAGTACGAGCACGCCAAGGCACGCGGTGCGAAGATTTACTGCGAAATGGTCGGCGGCGGCCGTTCGGCGGACGCTTATCACTTTACGGCCCCCCATCCCGAAGGCAAAGGCGCCATGAAATCCATGCGCGACGCGATCAAGGATGCGGGTATCAAACCCGAAGATATCGACTATGTGAACGTACACGGCACTTCGACACCTGCGGGCGATCTGCCCGAGCTCAAAGCTCTGCACGGCGTGTTGGGCGATCACATCTACGATGTCAATATTTCATCGACCAAATCCATGACGGGGCACCTGTTGGGGGCTGCCGGTGCTGTCGAGGCGCTGGCCTGCATCTTTGCGATCAACAACGGTGTGATTCCCCCGACGATCAACAACGAAAACCTCGATCCCGAAATCGACCCCCGACTCAATCTGACGCTCAACAAGGCGCAGAAGCGCGATGTGAAGTGTGCGATGAGCAATACGTTCGGTTTCGGCGGTCATAACTCGACGGTTATTTTCCGTAAGATTTAACACCTCGTCCGTGCCGTGTGGAATTTCGTACGCCGTGCCGTAAGAAGAAATTACGGGCAGGATAAGGAGTATTACAGAATTATCGATGAGCTGTTCGGATTCGTTCCGCACAACATCGAACTTTACAAGCTGGCTTTGATTCACAAGTCAGCTTCTTTAGTTTTAGCCGACGGACGGCAGATCAACAATGAACGGCTCGAGTTTTTGGGCGATGCCGTGATCGAAGCCGTGACATCGGACTATCTTTATATCGAATTTCCCGACCGGCAGGAGGGATTTCTTACGCAGTTGCGCTCGAAGATCGTTTCGCGCCAGTCGCTCAATACGATCGCCCGGACGATCGGGTTGGACCGGTACGTGATCGCCAACCCGACCGGAAGCACCAACCAGAAACATATCTACGGGGATGCTTTCGAAGCGATGATCGGGGCGATCTACCTCGATCAGGGGTATGAGTTTGCCAATCGATTGCTTATCAACAATATATATTACCGTTATCTGAATCTTGACAACCTGACGGACGAGGAGACGGATTTCAAAAGTCGGTTAATCGAATGGTGTCAGAAGACGCATCATACTATTGCTTTCGAAACGGTGCACGGCCGGAATTATTCGTCGAATCATCCGATATTCGACGCTACGGTCGTGATCGACGGTATCCGTGTGGGACATGGGCAGGGCGAGTCGAAGAAGGAGGCCGAACAATGTGCGGCCCACTCCGTGTCGTGTGCCATGAGCGACGAGGCATGCGGGGATATTTTGGATAAAATCGACCGGCTCTACCAGCCGAAAGGAACCGGGGTGTCATGAGTGAAGCGTCTGTAAAACTACTTTCCCGGGGCGTTGAAACGCTGACCGATCAGGAGTTGTTGGAACTGTTGCTGGACGACGGTGATTCGGAGCGGCTTGCCGGGGCGCTGCTGTCCAGTTTCGAAGGGCGACTCGCCGCATTGGGATATGCCGACATCGCGCGGTTGCGTATGGCTGCCGGAATCGGCCTCAAACGCGCCGCTCGGATTCAGGCGGCTGTCGAATTGGGCCGCCGGGTGCTTGCTGCCAGGGAGTTGGGACCCGATCCGATCGGTTCGAGCAACGATGTGGTCCGAATATTCAGACCCCTGCTGACGGAGATGAAGCACGAGGAGTGCTGGTGCCTGTACCTCAATACGGGCAACCGGATCGTCGAGCGGCAGCGGGTAAGCCAGGGCGGGGTGCAGGCGACGGTGGTGGATCACCGGTTGGTCATCAAACGGGCCCTCGAACTGCTGGCCACGCAGATTATCCTGGTTCACAACCATCCTTCCGGTGCTGCCTTGCCCAGCGAGCAGGATAAGATTCTCACGAAGAAAATTGCCGAGGCGGCCGCGCTGTTCGATATTCGGCTGCTCGATCACCTGATTATCGCACGGGGCGGTGAGTACAGTTTCCGACAGAACGGGTTGCTGCAATAGTCCTGGCTGTGACGAGGCTGTCTGCCCAATCCCCGAAATTGAAAGTTGCCCCTGCCGGATAAACTCCGACAGGGGCGAAAACATTAAAATCGGACGTGTTAGACAGCTTTTTGTTCTGCCGCTGCGGTCCATCGTTGCGCAGGTTGTGGGCAGGAAGAGACGGGACCATCGTAACGGGGCGTGCGACTCTTTAATCGTTGCGGGAAGAGTTGGCTGTGGATTATCGTCTTCCGGGTTCACTTTGTTTTGTCGTAGAAAGGTTTTTCTTCCGAAGGGAGAACGTAAGTTTAGACTGCCGGGAAATTTTTGCCGATCTGTGCCGTATTTCTTTTTTGAGGAAGAGCATAAGGTGAATCTTTTTTCGAATGATCGGAAACTCTGAAATAAGGACTGCAAGTCGAACGAATGGACGATTATCCCGGAGATGGGAGCGAAATGACCGGACCGGGCATCGGTAACGAAAAGCGAGGAATGGCAAGAACCTTTCCTCGCTTTTCGTTGCCGGGTGCGCACAGGCTGGCCGCAAAGTACGAATTTCTAATTTTGGAGGTCGAAGCGGCGGAATTGAATCTCGAATCGACAGACGCTCTCCCGCTCGTCGCTTCGGGTCGTGCGGGTAATGATGAGCGGTGTCGCAATTTCAGCATCGTGTGCGACTGTCTGACGCGTGTATTCGAAGGTCTGGGTCGTAACCGCGTCGTCGGAACGGGTCGTGACCGTTCGGAAAAGATCGTTGTTGAGACTGCTGAAGAAACCCAGTCCGCGCAGGATATCCGGTTCGGCAACCAGCAGCAGGACCGGGTCGCTGTTGAGGAGGGGAGTGCCTTCCAATTCGTAGATGAAATCGCTCCAAGCCGTCGTTTCATCGTAGTCGTAACCGTACTCTTGCCGGAATGTTTCCGTATTTGGCTCGTTCTCGAGCGTTCGGATGACAGCACTGCAATTATCCCAAGCCTCCAGCGGACCCCAGGGATCTTTTTCCCATTCGTATTTTTCGCAGATGGGTTCCAAAGTCAGGGAATTGTAACGCGATATGGAGGTGAGTTTGTCGGAGTTGAAGGTGCCGGTGCCGTATGTGCAATCGAAGCCGTACGTTTCTATTTCACTGCCGGAAAGTGTCGAGGTGAGTTCGTATCCTCCGCTTCGTACATCGCAGAAGTAGCCGTATAGGGTTCCGTCTGCAGTTTGCGTATAAGGTTGCTCGCCATCGATTTCCCGGGTGAAGGAGAATCGGATGCAATCGTCTCCCTCGTAGGTGAACTGCCATGTTTCGACGGGACGGAGCGTGCCGTTCTTGTCCGCTGCGGATATTTTGAAACCCGTGATACGGCACTCCTTGCTGAATTCCGCCGGAAGTTCATAAGTATATTCCATTTCAGCAATCAGACTTCCCGAAGCGTCGCGCCCGACGATCTTGTGCAGTTGCCAATACCGAACCTGTTCTCCGATGTTGGGTTCGTCCGGTTCATTGGTATCCTCTCCATCGGTTCCCGACTGGGTGATGGTGATGAGAATCGAGTTCGTGCCGCAGGTGATTTCGATAAAGGCCGTGCGGGATTCTTCGGCGGTGTTGGGATCCGTTTCGACGCGGATGTCGTAATCGCCTGCCGCATCTCCGTGATCGGGATTTATGCGTACCCACGTCGGGGCTTCGGCGCGGGATTCGTCCGTGATGGCGGAATTCCAGGCATCGTTCGTCGAAAAGAAAATTTCCGAATTCCCTGCGGTTTGTCCTGCGGGGATCTTCTGGGAGAGCTGTCGTGTATCGGGGACCTGAATGGAGCCGAAATCTCCATGCCATTCATCCGTTGTGTCGTCGCTGCAAGCCGTAATCGCGAGGGTTGCAAACGTGAGAAGAAGAAGTTTCAATCCTTTCATTTGTGTATTTTTTGATGGTTATTCGTTCGGGTACGATGAATATGAAACAGATGTATTTGTCTTCCGCTCCGGATATTTCCGAATTTTGGCGTAAAGATAGAAAAAACGGTTCGGAGTACCTTACATTCCCATTTATTTTGTACTTTTGTTTTTCAGAAAATAGTAAATGCAAAATACGATGACTCAGGAAGAACTTTTCAAAAAACTGGTAGCCCACTGCAAGGAGTACGGCTTCATCTTTCCTTCCAGCGAAATATACGACGGACTGGGTGCCGTGTACGATTACGGGCAGAACGGCGTCGAGCTGAAGAACAATATCAAGCGTTACTGGTGGGATTCGATGGTGCGTCTTCATGAGAACATCGTCGGCCTCGATTCGGCGATCTTCATGCATCCCCGCACGTGGGAGGCTTCGGGCCATGTCGGGGCGTTCAACGACCCGTTGATCGACAACAAGGATTCGAAGAAGCGTTACCGCGCCGACGTGTTGATCGAAGAGTGGCTGGCCAAGCAGGACGACAAGATTCAGAAAGAGGTCGATAAGGCGAAGAAGCGCTTCAAGGAGAACTTCAACGAGGAGCAGTACCGCTCGACTTCGCCCCGTGTGCTGGAGATTGCCGCAGCGCGGGACTCCGTGCACAAGCGCTTTGCCGACGCGTTGAACGCCAACGATCTGGAAGAGCTGCGGCGGATCATCCTCGACTGCGAGATCGTCTGCCCGATTTCGGGTACGCGCAACTGGACCGAGGTGCGGCAGTTCAACCTGATGTTCTCGACCCAGATGGGATCGACGGCCGAAGGCGCCAATACGATTTACCTGCGGCCCGAAACGGCGCAGGGTATCTTCGTTAATTTCCTGAACGTGCAGAAGACCGGCCGCATGAAGCTGCCGTTCGGCATTGCCCAGATCGGCAAGGCGTTCCGCAACGAGATCGTGGCGCGGCAGTTCATCTTCCGCATGCGTGAGTTCGAACAGATGGAGATGCAGTTCTTCGTCCGCCCGGGCGAGGAGATGCGGTGGTGGGCCGAATGGCGCGATACGCGTATGAAATGGCATCGGGCGCTCGGTTTCGGGGCGGATAACTACCGTTTCCACGACCACGACAAGCTGGCCCATTACGCCAATGCCGCGACCGATATCGAGTACAATTTCCCGTTCGGGTTCAAGGAGGTGGAGGGCATCCACTCCCGCACGGATTTCGACCTGTCGAACCACCAGAAATTTTCGGGCAAGAAGATCCAGTATTTCGACTCCGAAACAGGCGAAAGTTATGTGCCTTACGTCGTGGAAACCTCGATCGGCGTGGACCGTATGTTCCTGCAGGTGATGTCGGCGGCTTATACCGAGGAGAAGCTCGAAAACGGCGAAGAGCGCGTCGTGCTGCGGATTCCTGCAGCTCTCGCTCCGACGAAGGTGGCCGTGTTGCCTTTGGTGAAGAAGGACGGCATGCCCGAAGTGGCGCAGCGGATCGTCGATCTGTTGAAGTATGATTTCAACGTCGTGTATGACGAGAAGGATTCGGTGGGCAAGCGTTACCGCCGGCAGGATGCGATCGGTACGCCGCTGTGCGTGACCGTCGATGGCCAGACCCTCGAGGATAATACCGTGACGGTGCGCCACCGCGATACGATGCAGCAGGAGCGCGTGGCGATCGATGCCCTCTTCGGACTGGTCGATGCGGAGTGCTCGCTGCGCAGCCTCCTCAAGAAATTGAATGTCTGACAGGGCTGTATGCGGGTTTCGCGCGGGTGTGTCGGACGGCGAGTACAGTGTGCTTTGTATCGGGGATGTCCGTGAGGGTGTGTGGGCCGGTGTTGTTCGAGCTATTGGATAAGGTAAGATCGTGGGACGTATTTTGGCCATAGATTATGGAACGAAGCGCACGGGAATCGCCGTGAGCGATCCCTTGCGGATCATTGCCGGAGGGCTCGAAACCGTCGAAACCAAAGGGTTGGAACGCTGGTTGGCGCAATATTTCGCGGCGAATGACGTTTCGACCATAGTGATCGGAAAGCCGATGCAAATGAGTGGCGCTCCGTCCGAAACGTGGCGTTACGTGGAACCGTTGGCGGCCCGCCTGCGCAGGGCCTATCCCGACAAGGAGGTGGTGTTTTACGACGAGCGTTTCACCTCGGTCATCGCTCACCGCACGATGCTCGAGAGCGGTATGGGCAAGATGGCCCGCCGGGACAAGGCGCTTGTGGACAAGATATCGGCGACCATTATCCTGCAAGGATATATGGAGAGCCGAAGTTAGTTTTCCGGCTGCGGCCGGGTTAAAAATGGAAAAAAGTTATGATTTATCCGATAGTTGTTTTCGGGGCGCCGGTACTGCGCGAAAAATGCCGGGAGATCGGACCCGACTATCCCGAAGTTAAAAAGTTGATCGAGGATATGTTCCTCACGCTCGAGGAGGCCGAGGGCGTAGGGCTTGCGGCTCCCCAGATCGGTAAAAGCATCCGCCTGTTCATCGTGGACTGCACGCCTTGGGGCGAAGATCATCCCGAACTGGCCGATTATCGGCGTGCGTTCATCAATCCCGAAATTTACGAAGTTTCCGAGGAGACGAAACTCTACGAAGAGGGATGTCTTTCGCTGCCGGGATTGCACGAGAGCGTGCGGCGTTCGCTTGCGATCCGGATGCGCTATCTGGACGAGAATTTCGAGCCGCACGACGAAGAGTTCACCGGGCTGCCTGCCTGGGTGATCCAGCACGAATATGACCATCTGGAAGGAGTCGTCTTCACGGATCGCCTGTCTCCGTTGCGCAGAAATCTGATTAAGAGTAAGTTGATGAGCTTGACGAAGGGGCGTTACAAATGCTCGTACAAGACTAAATAGGGATTGCTCCGGTAAAAGTTACGGATTGACCGAAAAGAGAGCGATATTGGCCTAAAAGTTGAAATTTTCCGGAGAAAGGGGTAAACTCCGGAAAATTATTATTACCTTTATATATCTAAATTAGGAAAGTATATTTCAATTATTTTAAATTTTCATACGATGAAAAAACTTTTACTTACATTGGCAATGGGCTTGCTCGCGTGGTCGGCATCTGCCCAGAATTGGACGGTCGGTGGTCGTATCGGATCCGGTTTCCAGGCTGTCGGACAGTATGTATTCAGCAACGATAATTATGTGGAAGCCCGTTTCGGTGCTTATTGGGCCAATGCCGGCGGTACGGTGACGGCCGATTTCTCGGTGTTGTATAATTGGAATGTTTGCAATATGGATTGGACTCCGTCGGCAGGCCGTTGGTTCTTCGATGCCGGTGCAGGTATCAATGTGGGCGGCAAAGGGCATTACGCTTATGTAGGCGTGGCCGGCTCGGCTAAACTGGGTATTGCCTTCAAGGGGGCTCCGGTACGTCTTTCGTTCGACTGGTCGCCGGCTTTCGGTCCCGGAATCGCTTATTGGGACGGGGGATCGCATTCCGAGTTCAACGAACGGGCGTTGTGCAACTTCGGTATTACGTGCGTTTATTGCTTCTAAAGAGAGAACCCGAGGAAATAAAAGAAGCCCGGAGCAATTTGCTCCGGGCTTCTTTTATGCTGTCGGTTCGGTGCTTTTTCTGTTCGATCATTTCCCCCCCCCTTGCTGATGAAGAACGTTTTCCGAGGGGAGGA
>OGXG01001900.1_pt1 | contig 9871 bp, 18 predicted proteins | sample 1576251 | NCBI WGS metagenome assembly OGXG01 (sample SAMEA3541533, study PRJEB24748) | human gut metagenome | biome: human gut; feature: human-associated habitat; material: faeces | place: China | collected 2012
GCCGCCATTTGCTGGGCGGCGGCCAGGGTGATTGTCTGAACTTGTTGGCTCTTGTTCATCATTCTCTCCCGCACCAGGGTAACGCTGGCGCGAATAGTCAGTAGGGGGCGATAGTAAAAAACTATTACCATTCGGTTGGCTTGCTTTATTTTTGTCAGCGTTATTTTGTCGCCCGCCATGATTTAGTCAATAGGATTAAAAAAGCGTCGGCAAAACGTAATTAAGGGCGTTTTTTATTAATTGATTTATATCATTGCGGGCGATCACATTTTTTATTTTTGCCGGCGGAGTAAAGTTTCATAGTGAAACTGTCGGTAGATTTTGTGTGCCAAATTGAAACGAAATTAAATTTATATTTTTTACCACTGGCTCATTTAAAGTTCCGCTATTGCCGGTAATGGCCGGGCGGCAACGACGCTGGCCCGGCGTATTCGCTACCGTCTGCGGATTTCACCTTTTGAGCCGATGAACAATGAAAAGATCAAAACGATTTGCAGTACTGGCCCAGCGCCCCGTCAATCAGGACGGGCTGATTGGCGAGTGGCCTGAAGAGGGGCTGATCGCCATGGACAGCCCCTTTGACCCGGTCTCTTCAGTAAAAGTGGACAACGGTCTGATCGTCGAACTGGACGGCAAACGCCGGGACCAGTTTGGAACCAGAAAAGCGGTCAATATATTTTTTTCTCCATTCTTTATCGTTTTCTTCGTATTTAGTTTTCCAATCTTCACCATCATTATTAGCGTTAAAAGTATCAGTAACATCTTCTAATAATTCAATAGATTCGTCACTGGTATCTTCACCAATTTTAGTCTTAATTTTAGCAATTAATTCATCAAAACTTAAAACAGCCATTTTACCATTCCTTTCTTAGATAAAACCATATAGGCATTTTACGTTTGTCTGTAGGTGATGGGGGCGTAGGTGGTTCTGGTGGTACACCAGTAAAATACTCACGCCAATAATTAGCATATGATATTCTGGTAGATAATTGTTCAGAACTTGCCCGTTCATAGTTTTTTAAAAAGCATTCACACAAGTAATCAACGCTTTTTGTTGAAGCTTTAAATTCACTATATGTTTCACCAAACTTACTTGTTGGAATCCACTCTATACCATAATCCTGATAATTAAGAGTATAGCACTGCCAATAACCAGAGTATATGCTTCTACCTTTACTTTTGGCAAAATCTGTATACTTACTAGCTGGATCCCATTGTGGTAAACCAAATCCCCCATTTCTACTACCTATAGGGAAACCTTTTTGAGTTTGTCCGGGGTTAATTTGTGATTCGTGGTCTATGTTACCCAAACACCCACAAATTGCGTTAATAGTCCACCCGTATGAACTCATCTGATTGTAAAATTCTTTTGCGTTATTATGATAATCTGAATCAGATAATTGACGCAATTTGTTTGTTGATATATAAACCCATCCCATACCTTTAACCCTTTAGTCTCTCATTCACAAGTTTCTGTATTTCTTTGTAATTATACCCTAAGCTTTCTAACTTATTCTTACGGTCAACACCATTCCCATATTTACCATTGATTACGTCAGATATTAAGTCACCTAGTTCTTGTTTTGCGTTACTAACGTATCGTAAATGATACTTCCAACCATATCTCGGTGTGTAAAACTTTCTTGTACAGATTTCCTTCCCAGTCTGGTCACCAGTTTTTCCACCTTTAGTTGTTCCTTTTTCGTTTATACTGGCATGAACAATGCGCACTGAATCAACACAAAGAACAACATGTTTATATGGCGTTAAAAATATGTCACCCCTTTCTCTTTTTGCTGATAAGCTAATCTGTTTAAAACCTACGCTCAATAAATATTTTAACAGATTACCAGTATACGCTGATTTAGGGACATTAAAACCAGCATAGTTTAACGCTGTAGCAACAAACGATGAACAATCAAAGTCAGGCGAATTTCTTCTAACTTGGTCATACCCATGTGAATTGTCGTTAGCAGTGTCAATAGCCCATTTTACAGCTTTCTCAATGTCTCCCATTATTTCACCCCATTTTGTCACATAATTTCTGTAATGCAAGTGTATTATTGTTTACAGCGTTTGTCACCTCTTTCATTTCATCCTTATGCTGTGTGTTCAATGTTTCAATTTCCTCACGGTGTTTGTCTGTTGTATACTTCACGTAGTACATCATAGCACCACAACACACGATAGGGAATCCTACAGTAGTTACAGCTGTCAGAATGTCATTGATATTCATATATACACCACCTTTCATATTTATTATATATTAACTATTGTAATTTGTCAATAGTTGTGGTATAATAAATAATAAATAATATATCTTATTAAACAAATGTTAAATATTAAGAGGGCGTAAATATGGGTAAGTATTATGATGGCACAAAACTATTAAGTTTGAAAGATATTAATGGTAACACACCAGAAATATATCTGTGTACAACAAATAGAACTGGTGGTAAAACCACTTTTTTCAGCAAGTTTTGTGTTAATAAGTGGAAAAAAGGTTTTGGAAAATTTATGCTAATTTACAGATATAACTATGAATTAGATGATGTTGTTGATAAATTTTTCAAAGATATTAATTCTTTGTTTTTCCCGGCTGATACTATGACTAGTAAAAGACGGGCATCAGGCGTTTTTCATGAACTATTTTTCAATGAAGAAAGTTGCGGGTACGCTATTTCGTTGAATAGTGCTGACCAGATTAAAAAATACAGTCATTTGTTTAGTGATGTTGAACGCATGATGTTTGATGAATTTCAAAGTGAAACTAATCACTACTGTACCGATGAGATTAAGAAACTTCTTAGTGTACACACCTCTGTTGCCAGAGGGCAAGGAAAACAAGTTAGATATGTACCTATTTATATGTTGGGTAATATGGTATCCATCATCAATCCATATTATGTTGAATTAGGTATATCCAATAGGCTAGACTGTAATACTAAATTTTTAAGAGGGGATGGTTTTGTACTTGAACAGGGTTTTATTGATACGGCAAGTAAAGCACAGAAAGAATCAGGCTTCAATAGAGCTTTTTCAAGTAATTCATATGTGGCTTATTCATCGGAAAATGTGTATCTAAATGACAGTTATTCATTTATTGAAAAGCCTACTGGTAAAAGTAAGTATATTGCCACATTACGATTTAAAGGTAATGACTATGGCATTAAACAATATGCTGACGCTGGTGTGATATACTGTGATGATAAAGCAGATAACACATTTCCTATTAAAATAACAGTAACCACAGATGACCATAACATTAATTATGTTATGCTAAGACAAAACGATATTTTTATATCAAATTTAAGATATTTTTTCGAGCGTGGGTGCTTTAGATTTAAAGACTTAAAATGCAAAGAATGCATTTTAACAGCGTTGTCATATTAAAAATGGTATCTGCCTATGTAATTGTTAATGAGTGTAACCGGGTTAGCAAAGTTGAAACATACTTCCGGGCATTTCTACGTTTTTGCTGACGGCGTTAATAATGCATAGGTTAAAGATATAATTATAGGGTGGAATTTTTCCACCCTATTTCTTTATAACTTTGGAATTGTAGTTCGTCTTAGCTGTTCTCTTAGTTGTTCTTTTTCATGTTCTAATTCGTTTACTTTTTCCCGTAACTCTTTTATTTCATTCCACATATCTTGAATCATCATATATGCTTTAATCCATTCTAATTTTTTCATGTTCTTAACCCCCTACTCTAAGTTATCAAAACATTGATTTCTATACTTACACATACAACAAAAATGCCTACACTCACCTTTTACCCATTTAATATATAGTATCTTTCCGTAATATATTAAATAGATTACAAATAAAATAATCACATAGAAAACAAATACAAATAACAACACTTTATCAACATACCCCATTCCATTTTTACCTCATTTCATAAGTAGTTTCGACCAGTAACACACCGCCCGGTATTCTTTTTGGGCGTAATTTTCCGGGCACTTTAATTCCGACTTTAAAATCAGAATAAGTACGTTTTATCTTTTCACCATTTTTATCATACAAAAATTTTATTTCATCTTCATTGTATTCACCCCTTTCTTTATATTCCCCTGTCATAGACTGTTCAAACAACTCTTTGCATTTTTCCGGCATACCAGCGCATTTTATGTTATTATATGGTGGCACCGGTTTTAAATTTTCTTTTATTATGTGCTCTATGTACGTTTTCTGCCTAACAAATATAGCTTTATCCCAACAACTTTCTAATTTCCAATGGCAAAAATCTGTGTCATGTACAGGAACACCTATTAACTCATCTGGTTTTAAATCACAGTGTATACTGTCAGTGTCTGCGTATATGAAACCGGGTTTATCAACCCCATGATAATTTTTCTGTGCTGCTCTAATAGTAAAATTCCTGGCATAGCTTGTAATGGCTGAACCTATAGGAATGTACCCCGGTTGCTTATTGCTTTCTTGTATTGAAATGAACCCTATGCTACCATCATCTTTTACTATAGCATACTTGAAACTGCTGTCAGTAGATGAAGCCATTTTTCCGTATAGGTTGTTTAAAAAAAGTTTAGCTTCTTCACGCTGTGCCCCTTTACTGTGTATCTTAATTTCCTTGTATTTGTTAATGTAATTATCAAACAGTCCTATTTCAGCAAAAAAATAACATCCGTCAAGTATTTCAAAATCAACTAGTTCATAATGTTCTTTTAATAACTCATAGTCTGTCATAGTTAATGTCATTTCAACTCTGGTATCTAGTATTTCCCCCTTTAAATTAGTTATGTGTGAATAATATTTATCAGTTTCTTTATCGTATACGTCACTAGTTGTTAATGATTTCGTTGGTGGGTACAATAGATTACCTTTTAACTGGATAAAAGGTAAATACCCGGGCTTGATATAAAATCTTGTCTTTATTCTGACAAAATAATACTTGTTATTTTCTAACGCTTTATCTGGTATATAGTTTCCCTTCCAAAACATAGGTTTACCGACCGGATAGTAATTGCCTGATTCACTGTGCATCATACTTGGGTAAAGAGAATTAACATCCGCTGTAGTTCCTAATGCGAATATCTTGTTCTCTTTCCCTTCTACTAAATAGCACCAACCCCCTTTATAGCTTTTTCTTATATATTTCCCTTGTGTTTCAGCCCCATATGTAAGTGGGTCTAAATCTTCACAGTATAAATCTGGAAAAAAATTATCATAATCAATTCTATCAAACTCTTTTTTAAATTCAGCTAAACAACAACTCCCTATAGTTAGCTTGTTATGGCCGTCTTTAAACATGATTTCTAGTGCTTCTTTTACAACTAGTACGTCATTAGATATGTACTGTTTTTCTTCATCAGTTATATTACACCCAGCATATCTAAACCCCTTGTATTCCATGTCTAGTTTTTTATGTTTTGTTCCAAAACTATTACCTATTTTCTTTACGCTAAATGGGAGTAATTTTAGCGAATCTCTTAATTCAATTATTTTCCCGTTTACTTTTATTGTTATTGAATACCATTGACCCCTATCAGATATACTATATTTAAAAGTTTTGTTTTCCATTTTTGAGGTCTTTTTAAACTCTAAATCATAGTCTTTATCTGATAATTGGTTTGTTGCGTGCTTATAACCTAAATCACGCAACAAATATGATAGCCAAAACGCACCATCAAATTTTAAGTTATGGTAATAAGCAATTATATTTGCTTTTTGCTGACAAAAATAATCAAATTGTTCACCTATCGAGTGGAAAATGTGCACTTCTTCTGACCACATTTCAACGCAAGCACTTGCCCAAACCTCTGTAGTTAGCTGACCTTCAAATACAGTAGTTTCAAAATCGCATACAAAGACTTTTCCGCTCATATTATGTCGTTTTCATCATCCATAATATCTAAGTCAGCAAACAGTATTTTTTGATAATCACCATCAGTTATAAAACTTGCAACCCTTGTACTAGCTTGATAAATGGCATTGGAATCACTGTCAACATTTATTACGTTAATCAAATCACTAATTTCATCCTGTTTATTTTCTAGTCTATTAGCCACACCTTCCTTACCAACACTATTTATTTCTCTATATAACAAGCCTAATAAATATTTTTTTCTGTCGTTTCTAACCCCTGCTACCCTATCTTTATGCTTTACTTGTTTACCTTTTCTTGTACTAAAATAATAATATTCTTCTGACGGTTCTTGTAATTTTTCTATCAAATCATCTATAAAATTAGATATGATTATGTTTTCTTTTATAGGTAAATATTCAGCGGTATTTTTAGTTGTCTCTTCACCGCTAAAAAAACGTCTTTCAGCTTCTTTTTTCTCTGCCCGTGTTTGTGCCGACTTTTTAGATCTAGCAGAGCGCTCTGCTTTAAGTCCTTCTTCCGCTGGCACAACCTCACCAAAAGTTGCTTCACCACCATATACAGCTTTTTTATACAGCTTTTCAGGGGTTAATTCTCTAATTTTACCACCCTTTGGTAGTTTTATGTCCGGAAATTTATATCCTCTTTTCTCTGCTCTACGAATAAACTGTTTAATCCGCTTTACATTTCTTTTATACTCTTCTTTGCTAATTCTTTTCGCCATGCTAACCCTTCTTTCTAACCAAAAAAGGGTGGGACTATGCCCACCCTGTGAATCAAATTAAACGATAGAGCAAGTTAAGAAAAACTTTCCTGCGTAGTTGTTTGATTTCTTCTTATATACTTTTACAGACCACTCTTCGGTTTCGCCAGACATATCTGCCCATATATCCATAAAAGCATCCCAAAATGAGTTTGACCCTGTGATATATTTTCGTCCATCTGTGGCGATAATCACATATTTCATGTAATCCTTATCATTCTTACTGTTCTCATTGTGAACTGAAATTTCAGCCCAACTTTCCGGCGTGATAACCAGCGGCGTATCGCCGATAATCTCATCAAACTGTTCAGCGTCGGAAAAATCTTTCATCATGATTTTCTCTTTTGCCGACAATTCCTTGCTGTGCTCTCTAATTTCTGCCTTGTATCCTGTTCTCATATCTTATTCCTCCCTTTACGCTCTTTCTGTCTCTGTTGATTCCTGTGCTGTTGTCCGTGACGGCAGTTTTTTTGCTAACTGAATAAACTCTTTTTCAGTCATGCCATACAGAGTTTCAAAAACTTCGGTGTCAACGACTTTCACGCACTTGAAATTATTTTCTTCTGTGCATTTTTCTAGCTCCTTCATGATTGCTTTTTCGTCTTTGTATGTCCTTGGTAAAATAAATACCTTGTTTCCGGGTTCACACGTTTCAATGTCCATTCCTAATGCTACCACCTTTGTTGTGGTAATTGTTCTTGTTACCATCGGTTCTCTCATAGTTTTTTCTCCTTTTCTTGATTTTTATTTTTCATGACTACAGTTTAGGCACTTTTGTGCCAAACCCCGTGAACGGGTTCGAACCGTTCATAGCACCGTCTGCCGGGGTGGAGTAAAGAAAGGATTAAGCACATTATTATAATACCATGTTTTACGTCTTTTGTCAACAATAAATGTGCTGTGAAATAATAAATTTTTCATAGTCATCTTTCACTAGTCTGGCAATTTCTTGTGGTACCAAACCGTCTAAATCCTTCATCATGTATGTCTTAGTCCAGAAAAGCCCTCTGTCAGGCGTTATAATCAGAACGTATAGCCATTCGTGATAAAATTCTACCGTAACATCATCTTTTACCCTAAAATTAATAATGTTCTCAATATCTCTTAAAAACGCTTTTTTCATTTTTCTCTCACTTTCTATGTTTCACGTGAAACAATTAAATTTGTGTTTTATTAGTTTTTGGCGGGTGTAAAATACTGAAAGATGATATATCTTTCATAATCTTTCTTGAACAATCTTGCTATTTCATGTGGCAGCATTGTATTTATATTTTGCCGCACCCCTTTCTTGCTCCACCGATATATTCTATCTGTTATCACTGTTATTATCAAATTATCATTAGTGTCAAAACGTGCTGTTATAGTCCCTTTTACGTTATAACCTATATTTTTCTTTACCAACTCCAAAAAGGTTTTTTCCATGTTTTTTCTTCCTTCCTATGTTTCACGTGAAACATCCGAGAGTTAGTAAAGACTAACTCTGCGAATATTACACTATCAATCATCTACAGATAAAGTCGAAATGATAACTACATATTAACCTACGATTAAACAAATCACGGCATAAATCTTCCAATTCATATGCCACCCGCTGTGCTTCTTCCAATTCCTCAAAATGCCTAACTTTATACGTTACGCACCCATCATAATAACCTACATAAAATTTCACCTTTACCATATAAATTCCCCCCTATATCATATGATTTCAATACCGAACTCACCCCGCAATAGGGCATAAAAGGCACTATCCAGTTCGCAATAACGCTCTAAAAATGTTTCGTTATCGCACGGTGCACATAAACGGTGCACCTTTTCACGGATTTCTACGTCCATATAATTGGCTAATGCTGACATAAGGGCATCATTTATATGGATTTGCTTACCAAACTGTATTAACATCTTGTTTCCTCCTATCGGTAAATTTACACTATTACAATTCAAATAAATATACATGTTCCAGTTCAAAATATCGCAATTCTGAATTAATTATCGTGCACACGTATTTATTACGCCCTAACGTGTATTCCGCAACCATCGTACTACCAATAGCGGTGCTATTGCAAAGAATCCCGCAATTAACCACGTCACTTGCTCTTGTAAGTACTTCATTGACAGTTGCCGTATGGTCACTAATTTTAGATTTTAACATAATTTTTTCCCTCCCTTATTCATATGTTAGATATAACTAACTACGATTATTCTAGCCCGTCAAGCCGATAGCACAGCTTTTTTCATTCTATATACCTATTTATCCAGAACCCCTTCAATCAAACTTGCAATATATAAATAATATATGTGCATTTCTGCCCGTTCCGGTTTAACTTCTTGGTTGTCCGTCCATCCGTCAGTCATATTATCCCACCTATCACGGTCTAATATAGCATTATACGCACATTCCAGCAGTTCAGCTTTTTTTGCCACCTTTTCGAATTTTGTCATATCTTTTCCTCCTATCTTTGCAGCCATATTAAATAGCTATTATCTCGAGTTTCTACACGCATGATATATTCACCGTCTTTGGTGCCCAGCCAACTAGCTGTGAACCCGAATGAATTCGCATTCCCAACACCAAAATCAGAGCTATTTTCAGTTGCTAGATATTGTTCCCAACAATAATCAAATGCACTTTGCTTTGCATCTGAACATCTGTCGTACAAATTATACAGACTTCCCCAACAGCAAGTATTGCCCATGTCATACACCTTTTTTCCTCTTGAACTAGATAAATTGTATTCTCTCATCATGCTTTCCTCCTATTCTATGTTTCACGTGAAACATTACACATCATGTATTTTACGGTTATTTGTACGATACCGTAAAACGCTTTACTCACATTCTATTAGTTGTGTGAGGCCTATGCCATCCTGTAGTGTTTCATGGCTCCACGACTTGCCGTGTAAGAATCCCAAATCTGACCGCAGGTTTTCATTCCTAGGCTTGACACCTGCCAAACATCCCTCACGTGTCTTTCAACGCTAAAGTGCGTATAGGTTTGACCCTAATACCCCTAAAGGGCGCACTAATCCTATAATACTGATGTACCACTAATTAAGTTGTCAAGGTGCACGCCCTATCGGCCTTCCCCTTTCCTCTATTTCTTGTTTCCTTTTGATGATATAATTGTATCATGGTTTGCGCTATTTGTCTATATGCATTTTGCACAAATTCTTTTGTCAATTTTGCACAAAAATGGAGAAATGGGTGCACCGATTACCCAGTCCTTACTCAATGCCTCGTTCAGCTGCACACTCGTCATACTG
>OGXG01001905.1_pt1 | contig 9843 bp, 9 predicted proteins | sample 1576251 | NCBI WGS metagenome assembly OGXG01 (sample SAMEA3541533, study PRJEB24748) | human gut metagenome | biome: human gut; feature: human-associated habitat; material: faeces | place: China | collected 2012
AGAGGTGGGTTCGATTCCTACCACCCCTGCTATTAAAAAGCCTTTGTTTAAAGAGATTCCTTTAAACAAGGGCTTTTTTTGTCGTATAAGAAATGTAAGCCACCGGCTAAGCCGGTGGTATTGGATAATTTAAAAATAATAAGTTGTGTGCTATTGGAGAGTTTTGGGAAGATTGTTAATTTCTGTCTCAAATATATTTTTTTCCCCCACATAAATAGAAATATCAAAAGAAACAAATTCGTCCTGTTGATTATATTCTTTACTTTCTACATACTGAACAGCAGACTTTTTCTTTATGGACAAATAATTGGCATATTTGTCTTCAACTATTCGTGCCATAAATCTTTTTTTTGTATGCATGACTTTTATGTTATAATATTTTTCTAAAATGTAAAACATAGATTCTTTTTCTAAATCATGTTTTTCGATTTCGGGAATATCAGAAGCCCGGTAATATCCATCAACAAAAACAATAGGATCATCGTTTCTGTATCTTAATCGTTGAATTCTAATTAATTCATCTCCAACGTTAAATTCTGATTTCTCAGCAATGTAGTCATTGCAAATAAATTTCTCAATAGAAATAAGTTCTGTCTTGGGTTCAAAACCATACATTTTCATTTCATCATTAAAACTAATAATTTCCTTAAAAAATACATTCTCTTTACTTTGTTGGTTAACAAATGTTCCGCGGCTCTTGTAACGGACAATGTACCCTTCACTCATTAATTCATAAAATGCCTGTCTTGTAACGGTTCTTGACAGATTAAAATGGTTACATATTTCATGTTCTGTTGGAAGTTTATCTCCTGGTTTTAGGATACCATTTTGAATTGCCTCTTTTATTGATTCTTTCAATTGTGAATATAGAGGAACCAGAGAGTACTTGTTAATTGTAATATAATCCATAATAAAAATCTCCTTTAGTAAACAGAGCTATGACTATATATGCTCTTAATAAAATATTAGCAAAAAAATGTTGACATTTCAATAAAAATATTATAATATAACATTGTCATTACAAAGTTACAAAATAAGAAAGGAGAAATAATAAATGTACGAGTACGATGTAAGTAAATCTAATATGTGGAGAGAAGTTCATGAACAACCGGAAATAATAAGACATGTAATTGATGTGAATCTGCCTATAATAGAAAATATATGTAAAGAGGTAGATAATAGGAACATCAGTAAGGTTCTTTTAGTAGGAAGAGGTTCAAGTGAGCATGCATTATTAGTGGGAAAATATGCGTTTGAGATTTATACCGATAAATTAACATCAATGGCTTACCCTTCAATAATAACATTGTTGGATGGAAAAGTGGATTTGTCAGATGTTTTGACAATCGGAGTCTCTCAATGTGGTGAGGCAAAGGACGTTTATACTGTACTGGAAAAATGTCAGAATCAGGGAGGCATTGCAGTAGCAGTAACCAATGAACACGAATGTCTTATGAGAAATGTGGGAAATTATTATATTAATTGTGAATGTGGAAAAGAGACAAGTTTCACGGCAGCTAAGTCGTATATGTCTCAAACGGTAATAACACTATTATTTGCAGCAGTGCTTTCACACGATGAAAAAGTGTTGGAACAGATAAAAAAAGCACCGGATATTATAGAACAAAGTTTGTGTAAGAATATAGAAGAACAGGTAAAGAAAAGCGTTCCTTTGTTTAGAAATGTTCAGGATATTTTATTACTGGGAAGAGGATTTAGTTATGCAGTTGCTAATGAAACTGAACTTAAAATAATGGAAGCAAGCTATACAAACGCAAAGGCATATTCATCCTGTGATTATCCACATGGACCAATAGCAACTACAAAAAGATTTATACCTGTAATATTCTTTTTGACTGACGAAAAAACAAATGATAGTACAATAAAACTTGTTGAGAAAATAAAAAAGGATTTTTCTGTTAGTACATTAGTTGTTACAAATAATGAAAAATATATTACAATGGCTAACGAAGCGGTTCTTTTGCCGAAAGAAGCGGAAGGCGTTGCAGGAGTGTTCGGAATGGCTGTGTTTTCACAATTATTTGCATGTCTCTTATCTTTGGCAAGGGGATATAATCCGGATGAACCTATTGGCTTATCAAAAACTACAGTAACTTTTTAAATTAATAATAATAAGGAGGTGTAATTATGAGTGTTACATTGTTACAGGGATTGATTCTGGCACTGATTGTATTTGCATTTGCGTGGGATGCCAGATGGGAATGCTTCTTTGTATTCCATCCTATTATCGTCTGTTTTGTGACAGGGCTTGTATTGGGAGATTGGAAACTTGGTTTGGAAGCCGGAGCAATAGCAGAATTGTCCTACTTAGGACTTACAACAGTAGGTGGAACAGTACCACCTAATGCATTGATTGCAGGTCTTATGACAGTTGTTTTGGCTTATAAGAGCGGAGTATCGGCAGAAACAGCTTTAGGACTTAGTTTACCATTCGCATTGCTTATGCAGTGGATAGTTATCGCGTGTCAGTCATTGTTCTCAGGATTTAACGTAAAAGTAGAGCAGGCAATAAAACAAAATGACATTAAAAAATTTAAGTTTTATGTGTTCCTACCTGAAATTATTTTAACATCACTTTATGAGTAGTTGCATTCTTAAGCACATATGCATTACAGAATGTATTATCAAAGTTTGTTAATTCATTCCCTGAATTCGTTTCACACGGATTTGAAATAGCAGGAGGACTTTTACCGGGACTTGGACTTGCACTATTGTTAAAGGTAATGGTGAAAAAAGAAAATGTACCATATCTGATTATCGGATTTTTAGTTATGAGCATTATGAAACCTGACAATGTTTTACCGGTAGCTTTATTTGCAATTGCATTAGTACTGATTGATTTTATGAGAGACAAAGAGGCAAAAACAACATCAGTAGTAACAGGAGGTGAAGATGATGGCGAAGGAATATAATGAGACAACAAATAAACTTACCAATAAAGATTTAAGAAAATTGGGTTTAAGGTCGATGTTCTACCAGACAGGATTTACCTTTGAAAAAATGCAGGGTAATAGTTTCGGCTGGAGCATACTTCCGGGATTAGAGAAAATACATGGAAAAGATAGTGAAGAAGTAAGCAAGGCATTGGATGAGTACGGTGTTGACTTTATAAATACGGAACAACATGCTGCATCCTTTCTAATGGGATTAGTTCTATCAATGGAAGAAAATAGAGCTGATAGAAAATTAATAAAAAATATGAAAACCGGTCTTTTTGGATCTTTTGCAGGTATCGGTGATGCAATATTTTGGTTTACATTATTACCTATTAGCGGAAGTATAGCAGCCTCATTGTGTAAACAGCATTCAATATTAGGACCGATATTCTTCCTGGCATTTTGGATTTTAATGGCAGTTTCAAGAGTATTTTTCCTAAAAGCCGGATACAAACTGGGAAGTGGAGCAATATCTAAATTAACAGAAAATGCCAAAGCATTAACTAAAGGTGCAGGTATTCTTGGTGTAATGGTAGTTGGAGCAATGATTCCAAGTTATGTAACTTTTGAGTTCCCGGAAAAATTAAAATTGTTTGGTACTGTTGGAGTACAATCAATCTTCGATTCAGTTATCCCTAATTTGCTTCCGGCATTGTTTGTTGGTATACTATATTATATCTTCAAAAAGAAGAAGGTAAGCATAGTAGTACTAATTTTAGCAATAATAGCATTTGCAATATTAATGTCATTATTAGGATGGTTATAGGAGGAAATGTGGTATGTCGGATATAAACATTGTTTTTACAAGAGTTGATAATCGTTTGGTGCATGGACAGGTTGGAAATGTCTGGGTTACGGCAAGTGGTGCAAATTTAATTTTAGTTGTTGATGATGAAACATGTAATGATGAGTTATCAAAATCATTAATGAAAATGACTGCAGATGCCGTAGGAGTTCAGATTAGATTTTTCTCAATAAAAAAGACCATTGAGATTATTGGAAAGGCTGCTCCTTCACAAAAGATATTTATTGTCGCAAAAACTCCACAGGTGATTGAACAGTTAGTTGATGGCGGAGTTCCTATTAAACATTGCAATATAGGAAACATGCATAAATCAGAAGGTAAGCATATACTTCATGAAGTCCATGTTTACGTGGATGATCAGGATGAGGCCTGTCTGAAACGACTGAAAGAAAAAGGAGTAGATGTGTATATCCAGATAACTCCAAATGACAGAAAATACAAGATATAAATTAAAGGGTCCAAAATATTGTATTAATGGTATTTTGGACCTTTACAAAATCATTTGAAACTGTAAAAAATATATTACATATAGTAGATTATGTAATGATAATGACCGTTAATCCGGGGTTTGCAGGTCAATCATATTTAGAATATATTGACGAAAAAATAGAGGAATTTATTCAAAATAGGAAAAAATATCATTATGAAATAGTTGTGGATGGTGGAATTTCTGAAGAGAAAATAAAAAAAATGAATCAAAAAGGTGTAAAAGGTTTTATTCTTGGAACATCTTCGCTTTTTGGAAAGGGTGACTACGTTCACACAATTAAGAAATTAAGAGTTTTATAAATAATTAATAGGCAGGATATATAAATGGTAGGAATTATTATAACAGGACATAGCAATTTCGCTACGGGAATTGCCAGTGCAGTGAAACTGGTTGCAGGACAACAGAAAAATCTGGAAGCAGTAGATTTCCCGGATACTTATTCAACAGAAGAGTTGAAGACAAAGTTAACAGAGGCTTTAGACAAATTAGAAGAATGTAAAAATATTATATTTTTTACTGATATTGTAGGTGGCTCGCCATTTAAAATTTCAGCAGAACTTGCTGCTACGAGTAGTAAAAATATTAAAATAATAAGTGGTACTAATTTAGGAATGCTGATTGAAAATGTTATGATGCGTGATATGGACATAAATTTTGATGAGTTAGTTGAAACTGCCATATCTACAGGAAAACAACAGGTTCTTAAATTTGAAATGTGTAAGGAAACGGAGACAGACCAGCAAGGAATTTAGGAGGTGGAAATGAAAGCAGTTTTCTTTGATGTGGATGGAACGCTAATTGATTGCGTAGAGAAAAAAATACCGGCTTCTTCTATTAAGGCAATAGAGGAATTGAGAAAAAACGGGTATAAGGTTGCACTGGCTACAGGAAGGGATATTAACAGTATACGTGGTATAGAGGATTTAGATATATCTGTTTTTGATGCATATGTTTTGAATAACGGTGCTGCGATATATGACAACACGTTGCGATGCATAAAGGATTTTCCCTTTTTGAGAGAAGATGTAGAAAAAATATTAGAGTATTGTAATAACAAGAATATGTCTTTGATATTTGATACAGTTGAGGGCCCTTATCTGGCTACTGAAATTACTGATTTTCTGGTTGAGGGGAAAAAATATTATAAGGAAGAAATCCCACCATATATAGAATGGAAAGGTGAGGAGATTGTGAAAATTAATATATTCGCTCCTATGGGTTACGATTTTTCTGAACTGGAAAAAGATATTTCAGCGCGAATTGTGCCATGTCCTACAGTTTGCTATGATGTTATGGCAAAGGGAATATCTAAACAAACAGGCATTTGTGAATTGATGAAATACTATGGATTTAATGAAAATGATTATATGGCATTTGGAGATCAGGAGAATGACTGGGAAATGCTTGAAAATGCAAAAATAGGAATAGCAGTTAAAGATATAGATGGTTCTGAAAAATTGCAACATATGGCAGATTATGTATGTGATGCACCAAGGAAAGATGGAATATATACTTTCTTAAAAAACAATGGTTATATTTAAAAAAGTTAATTAATTTATAAAATCCGGAAATTATAACAGTATAAGTTTAGTTTCCGGATTTTTAATTTGAATCTTAATTTTTTTTTAGTTATTTTAAGCATTGATTCCTTCATGTTTAAATCCTCCAATCTCCAAAGGAAAATAAGTTTTTGTAATAACTAAAACTTTTCAACCCCTCTAGCCTGGGGTAGTTGTCACCCACCTCCCATCCTGAATATAAAGCTTTATGTTTTCAACATTATTATTTTCAAAATAAGTCTTACATTCATCTACAGTATTAAGAATAGATGAAACTTTCTGATAAAAATATTCATATTAACATCAAACAAATATTTTAGTATAATAACCATAAAAGTTGAATTTCAAAAATAAAAAGTAATTTACAATAATAAAATATAAAACAATAATTAATATCAGAGGAGAAAGAATATGAGAAATGACAGAAGATTGGTTCTTATGGTTGAAGATGATAACAAGTTAAGAGAAGTTTTAACAAAGTTTTTGTCAAGAAACGATTATGAAGTTTTGGCGGCAGAAAACGGAAAAGTAGGGATTGAACTTTTTTATGAAAATAGCAAGAATTTAGATATTGTACTTCTTGACGGAATGCTTCCTGACATAGACGGTGTGGATGTTTTGAAAGAAATAAGAGAACATTCACAGGTTCCGGTAATTATGCTTACAGCAAGAGAATCTGAGGAAGATCAACTTAACGGATTAAACAATGGTGCCGATCATTACATAACAAAGCCATTTTTAATGAAGGTTTTGTTAGTACACATGGATAAATTAATTCATCGCAATAATAATGAAGACACAGATGTAATAACTAAGGGTGCACTGAAGCTTGAAAAGAAATTTAGAAAAGCATATATTAATGGCGAGTTTGTAGATACAACTCCTAAGGAATTTGATTTGCTTGTATATATGTGCGAAAACGAAAAAGTGGTTTTGAAGCGTGAAAATATATTGGATGCAGTTTGGGGCTTTGATTACGACGGCGATATGCGAACTGTAGACACACTTATAAAGCAGTTAAGAAAAAAGATGACGGACAAGTATCCTTACATCACGTCAGTTTACGGTGTTGGTTACAGATTTGAGGTGAAATAAATGAAGACTAAGTTAAGAACAACCTATCTTGTAACGGTATTATTCTTTTTGTTTGTTACAGTGGGAAGCATGATTTTGTTCTATAATATGTTCTCAGAAGAATTCATTATTGCAAATAATAAGAAAATAATGAACAGTGTTTTTGAGGACGCACAGGGAATGGATTTGTCGTCTTTAACAAAGAGTGATAGGAAGAGATTGAAAGAATTTTCGGACAAAGGTGGAGTTATTGCAATTTATGATGGTGAAAAAATCATATATTTTTCAGGAGATACGCCTGAAAGAAAGAGAAATATAAAAAGAAGAAGGTTCGATGAAAAAATATATGAATATACATATACACCTAAGGCAAATGTGTCAGAGGGCAGAACAGCGATTAGACTTAAGGGCAAAATAGATCAGAATGTAAAAACATATTATGTATATTGTAGTGTAAAGCTTAGAACCTTAGAGAACAGCATAGGACTGATAAGCAGGTTTATGCTGGTTGAAATGATTATTATTTTAATATTAGGTATTCCTTTTTCATTTTATATGGCACAGAGAACAGTTAAGCCTATTGAAAAACTGGGAAAACTGGCAAAGAAAATGGAAAATAATGAGCCAATTAATTTTGAAGAATATGATTTCCCTAACAATGAAATAGAAAATCTGGCAGAGCAACTGAAAAGTATGTACCTTAAGATTTCCAGCAACCTTAATGAATTAAATAACTACAACTATTTGTTGAAAACTCAAAATAAAGAGTTAATAGAGTTTGATGAAAGACGTAAGAAGTTTATCGGGGCGGCAACTCACGAATTAAAAACACCACTTGCCATTATTTCCACACAGCTTGAAATGATGAACATGGATAATGACGAGGCAATGAGTGAATATTACGAGTCAATAATGGAAGAGATACAGAAGATGTCCAACCTGATTCGAGAAATGCTTAATTCATCATTTGAGGGTGATATTATTTTAAGTGGTCCGATGAAAGTTGACAGTCTTTCACAACTTTTGGACGGAATGAAGGACAAATACATGGGACTATTTTGGTCAAAGAAAGCTAATTGCAGATTTGATATAGAAGACAATATTTATATTAATATGAATAATGAGCAGATTGAACAGGCCATAAACAATTATATAATTAATGCTTACGAGCACATTCCGGAAAAAGGTACAGCAGTTGTCACATTAAAAAGTGTAGACGATAAAGCAGTTATTTCTGTTTTCAATAATGGCCACAACATAAAAGGGGAGGAGCTAAGCAAGATTTGGGAAGGCTTCTACCAGACTGACGAGAGGGTAAAAGAATCAAACGTTGGACTTGGCCTCTATATTGTAAGAAACATTGTAAAGAACCACAACGGAGTATGTTATGCCAAGAATCATCACAACGGCGTTGAGTTTGTAATGGAGTTTAACCGCACAGACAAATATTAAAAAGATTTAACTTTATCATAAACAAAACTTAACATTTCTTAATTAGTATAAAAGTGTAAAGGAAAAGCATTATCAGAAGGAAAGAAATTTAAAATCCAAAAGGGATTATGCAGCATGAAAATTCATAATTGGAAGTCTTTAATTGGGAATCTTTAATTGGTAATTTCCAATAAGGAATTTCTAATTGGAAATGCAGATTTTAGTTGAAAAAACTGAATAAAGATAATGCGATATACATAGGATTTAATAAAGAAGTGGGAGTGATGAATATGACAGGGATAATCGGCTCAGGAATGATAGTCACAATAAATGTGCTTATAAGTCTTGTGATTGGAGGATGCTTAGCAATAAAGGTGATTGAAAAATAGAATACTAGAAGTTAAAATATGGGCAGTTCCTTGGTGGGGATTGCCTTTTTTGTATGGATACTTGAAGTTTGTTTTTTGTACAAAGTCGTATGGGAGGAGTTCATGCTTAGGGGGGAGTATGCTATATATTTTTCGTACAAAGTTGTTTGGGGAGATGTCCACACCCCGGAGGAGGATACTATTAATTTTTCGTATAAAGTCGTCTAGTGTAGTGTCCACACCCCGAGGTTCAGTATAATTTGTAATTACATCATTGATTACGTGTCGTATAACTTTTCTTTCTGCTGACACGTAATTTTTTACTATATTAAAGTGAATTTTTGGGCAATTACGTGTCATATAAGATTTCCTTCTGCTGACACGTAATTTTTCACAAAATCGTAGTGAATTTGTGGGTGATTACTTGTCACACAGCATTTTCTTTCAGTGACACGTAATTGGAAGCGGTAAGACAAGCTTAGCTTCAATAAATTACTTGTGACATAACGTTTTCGCTTTACGACACGTAATTGGCAGCGATAGAACAAGCTTAGCTTCAATAAATTACGTGTGGGACAGCGTTTCGGTTTTACGACACGTAATTGGCTGCGATAAATATATAAGAAATCATAACAATTTCCTTAATGTATTAGTTTTGTTATGAAAATTGGTTGGGATTTTCATAAACTTATGAAGAAATAGTTCCCGTAAATAAAAGATATGCGACGGAAACCGTAAAAATACCAAGATGTATGGTAGAAGAGATATTATTTTGATGTGTAATGCATTAAATTGATATCTCTTTTTTTTAGGTTATAATTGCGCAACCAGAAAATATATAAAGTAAAGTATACATAAATATGTTATACTATAAATATAAGACAAGGTACGGAAAAATTTATTTTTGTTGTCATATTTTGGCGAGTTTATTCGTTATATTTAATAGACGGGCTTAAACTACAATAATTCATCTGTTAAATGGAAATTTGATGAAAAGAGCAGTGTTCTTAGTTTTAACAGCTGAAAATGTTTGTGTAGTTGATAGTTAAAATAAATTTTAAAATTATTGCAATAAAAACGTTGTTTTGATAATATTGGAAGAAAAAAGAGGTGCCGCACAAACATTTCCGTCGCTCTGTGCAATCTTCACCAGAAAATC
>OGXG01001908.1_pt1 | contig 9840 bp, 8 predicted proteins | sample 1576251 | NCBI WGS metagenome assembly OGXG01 (sample SAMEA3541533, study PRJEB24748) | human gut metagenome | biome: human gut; feature: human-associated habitat; material: faeces | place: China | collected 2012
AAGCGGCTGCGCCGCCGCATGGCCCGCATGCCGCAGGCGCCCGATTGCTTCCTGTGTCAGCTTTCCACCAATGACGCCACCTTCCGCAGTGTGCCGGTACACCCCTTACAGCTGTGCACCGCTGACCAGTGCCCTGCTGACAGAACCCTTCAGCGGTTCTTCCATCCGAAGCGATGGGGCTGGCGGTATCTATTTCACTCGCTCCTACAATAAACTCGTGGACGGAGTAAAAACTTGGATTTCCAATGAGAAAATCGAAATTCCTGCTTCTGACCTGCAACAAAATACAGACGGAACGGTTTCCTTTACTTATTCCTATTATAAACAGAGTGCAGAGGAGCAATATCCGCTGGAAACAAATACCTGCACAATTCCCCATTATGACGCAACGCTCCCAGCTGGAACGGTACTCAGCGGCTACCATGATGCCTATAGCTGGATTTTAACCGGAACGTATGCACAAGATGGCGTTTCATTTTTGGGATATGCAGATGAATTCCCGTTCTTCTCTTTTGATATTGTCATCCGGCAAGGAACGCCTAACGATGTCTATACTGTTTCCTTCTCGGAAACCGATTGCAGCTTGAGCACGGCTGCTCATACTCGTCTGCCGTTGTCTTTTGTCAGCACTTCTATTACGGTTGGAGCATCCTCCGCAACCATCACCAATGACACTTCCAAATTGTCTACCATCTGTGCATTTGCAGAGAATGACCGTCCGCTGACCATCGCTCAGTATTCCAACGCTGCCATTACAGGACGGGTTACCTATACCGACAACATCACAAAAAATGGATATCTGCTGGATGCCTTGACGGCACAGACCACCCCGGCTGCATTATATGCTGCTGCAACAACAACAGGATATGCCATTGCGGACGTGCCGTTTTATTGCGGCGATGCAGCTGCTCCAGTCTATCAATTCAATGCAGCCCCCTACACCAAAAAAGTATTGGTTGGGAAAAAGGGTGACAGCAATTTAGATGGTACAGTGGATGTCAGTGATGCCGTTTGTATTCTGACCTATTATGCAAAGAAAGCAGCTGGCAACACTGCGAAACTCAACGATTCCTTTACAAACGACCAAGAAACATTATCCTACTTCTTATCTGACATTGACACCTGCTCGCAAAATCAAGGTGCAGACGGCGGTGTTTTAGGTGTCGAAGATGCCGTGCAGATTCTCACACACTATGCAAAATCTGCCTCCGGAAATACACCAATCTGGAATAACCGGTGGTAAGATACACATCGTATCATCATAAAATAAAAAAACCGATGCAGCATCTCATAACTGCATCGGTTTTTTTGATATCGAAAAATAAAATCAGCAGGCTGCCGGGGCTGGCTGTGCAAGCTGCACCTTCAGGCTCTTCATCTTGACGAAGTAAACCGTTACCAGCAAAGTATCTGCAAAAATCCATGCAACCGGACTTGCCATACAAGCGGCAGTATAGCCAAAATCCGGAACAAATGCCACACAGACCAAAACTCGGGCAATCAGTTCCGTAACCCCTGCCATCATCGGCAAGAAGCTGTAACTCATACCCTGCAAGCCGTTCCGCAGGATAAACAGCAGACCTAAGGTCGGATAGAAATATGCATTCAACCGCAGGTATTCTTTTACCTGTGCCATGACTTCTGTTTCAGAGGCATCCAAGAACAACAGTGCCATCCATCCGCCCAGCACGATGATAATTACCGCAGATACGACACAATAAATCATGGAAACAACCACGCTTGTCCGAATACCACTCCGAATCCGTTCAAATTCCCGTGCACCCCGATTTTGTCCGCAGTAGGTTGCCATGGTGATGCCCAGGCATTCCATCGGGCCTGTCAGAATCATTTGCAACTTAGAAGCAGCTGTTACAGCAGTAACGGAAACCGTTCCCAAGGTGTTTACAGCTGTTTGCAGGATAATCGAACCGATTGCAGTAATGGAAAACTGCAACGCCATCGGCAGACCAATGGAAACCAACCGTCCGCAGCAAGAAAGTGACAACTTCCATTCCTCTTTCCGAATCCGGAAAATTTCATACTTCTTGAACATATAAATCAGGCACAGAATACCGGAAATGCCCTGCGAGAGAACACTTGCATAACCTGCTCCGGCAACGCCGGTATGGAATCCCAAAATAAAGAGGAAGTCCAAACCAATATTCAACGCTGCTGCAATTGCAAGGAAAATCAGCGGTGTTCGGCTATCTCCAATGGAACGCAGCATGGAGGAAAGCAGGTTGTACAGAATTGTGGCACTGATACCAGCGAACACGGTAAAGATATAATCATACGCAAAGTCATACAGCTCTTCTGGTGTTTTCATCAGGCGGAGCAGGTCGCCCGTAAAAATTACCGTTCCGACTGTCATCACAATGGAAATCAATGCAGACAGGTAGAACGAATTCGCAAGATACTTTCGGAGCTTTTGGTAGTCCCCTGCCCCGAATGCCTGTGCAACCGGAATTGACATACCTGTGCACATCCCTGTTGCAAATCCGACCACTAAAAAGCTGACTGCTCCGGTAGACCCGACAGCAGCCAGCTCGTTTACGCCAAGACAGCGTCCAACGATGACCGTATCACAGAGACTGTAAAGTTGCTGTAGCATATAGCCCAGAATCAATGGGAATGCAAACTGCAAAATCAACGGCAATGGTTTTCCATGAGTGAGTTCTTTTGTCATAAGCAAACATCCTTTCGTTTTTGGTTTTCCCTTTTTGTTTTATCATTCATTTGCCGCTTTTTCCGGAAGTTTCCGCTCCAAAACGACTTCATCTATTATAGCAGCATGCAACTCAATTTTCTATTGCTATTTTGGACGAACTTCTAGCTTTCTTTTTTTGCAAATTGTATAGCGTGTCGAATTTTGTGAATGTTGTTTCAAATATGACGAACGCAGCAGTTTCAAAAAGAAACTTTGCAAAACAGACATTTCCCTGCTTTTCCGCTCTTTCCTTTTTCTTTCGTTTGTGCTATGGTTTTAAAAGATTCGTTTTGTACTTTCATCAAAGGAGGATGTCCCTATGAAATCGTCCAGCCGCAGCCGCTCCAAACAAGCCGTCACCTATATGGAAGTGTACGGAGCAAACCGGGTGCTCTATCGGGTGACTGCCAGCAACGCCCACCGCAATCAAAAACTTTCTGTCGTTTATGGTATTTTCCTGCAAGACCTCCGCTCCGGAGAAACTGCCGAAATTCATGCCTTTTCCAACAGCTTGGAAAAAACCGTCTGCTTTGTCAATGACCTGATTCAAAAACAGGTGCAGCCCTATCAAGTTTATAACGCTGCTCTCCGTCAACTCAGCCTTGAAGTTCCCTTTCTGCAAAATGGTTCGATTCTTGGTTCTTAACCATACCACTATGAAAAAAATGAGTTACTCATAAATTTACGGATTACTTGTTTTTTCACAGTCCTTCTGTTATCATAGAACCAACATCCAAGTTGGATGCATCAAATTAGGAGGTCTGAAAAAATGTTAACAGAAGCTGTCAAAAAAGTACTCGCCGAAAATATGTGGGATCTCTCCACTTGTTCTGACAACCAGCCGAATGTTGTACCGGTTGCCTTTAAGGATGTCACCGCAGATGGAAAGCTGGTCATTGGAGATGTTTTTCTGGAAACCACGCTGAAAAATTTGCAGGCAAACGGTGGAAAAATTGCCATTTCCGTTTACAATGCAACTTCGTTAGAGGGCTATCAAATCAAAGGTACAGCGAAATATGTCACTTTGGGGGAACTGGTCGAAACTTTTAAGAAAGCAGTAGAAACCATGTTTCACGGTGCTGCAACTGCAAAGGGAGCTTTGATTGTAACACCGGAACAGGTCATTGTCACCACGCCGGGAGCAGAAAACAAAACTGTTTTGTAAGCATCACTCTGCGAAAATCATACGAAAAACCGCTGCGGAAACGAATTGCTTCCACAGCGGTTTTTGTAATCTCTTATTTTAATAGTATATGGGTTTTACTTCTGCTGTTCACTCATCATCCGGTTCAATGCACTTACCAATGCACTGATCGAAGACCGGATAATATCAGAATGAATGCCAACGCCCCAATACAGATCCTTCCCCTTCTGCAAGGCAACATAGGAAACTGCCTTCGAGCTGGAACGCACTTCCAATGCGTGTTCGGTATAAGTTACCAATGCATAATCAGAGCCTAAATATGCCTTCAATGCGTTGCTAACTGCATCCAAACGACCGTTGCCGTCTGCGGTGACCACTTCCTGTCTGCCATCATAATCAATGGTAACAGAAGCAGTGATTTCATCGTTTGCCTTCTGAACATAGTGAATTTCCGGCAGAGAAACCGGTGTTTCGATGTTCACATAGGAATCGTTAAAGATTTTCAATACTTCATCCGGCTGCAATTCCTTGTGTGCATGGTCGGAAACACCCTTGACCAGATAGCCAAACGATTCCCGCATACCTGCCGGAATATTGAATCCATAACGCGTTTCCATCAAGTAGCCAATACCGCCCTTGCCAGACTGGCTGTTGATTCGGATGACATCTGCTTCGTAAACTCTGCCGACATCGTGTGGGTCTAACGGCAGATACGGAACATTCCAGTGTTCGCAGTCATGCTGCTCTCTCCACTTCATGCCCTTTGCAATGGCATCCTGATGCGAGCCGCTGAACGCTGCAAAGACCAGCTGACCGCTGTACGGAGAACGTTCGTAAACGTGCATTCTGGTAACCCGTTCGTATACTTCTGTGATGGCTGGCAAGTTGCTGAAGTCCAGCTGCGGGTCAATGCCCTGTGAATACATATTCAATGCAACAGTAATAATGTCTACGTTGCCTGTCCGTTCCCCATTTCCGAACAGCGTTCCTTCTACACGGTCGCCGCCTGCCAGCAAGCCCATTTCGGTATCTGCAACGGCACAGCCACGGTCATTGTGCGGATGGAGCGAAACATAAACATTTTCCCGATACTTCAAGTTGTCGCTCATGAACTCTACCTGATTGGCATAAACGTGCGGCATGGAATGGGAAACCGTTACCGGCAAGTTGATAATCACCTTGTCATCCGGTGTTGGCTGCCAAACGTCCAAAACCGCATTGCACACTTCCAGTGCATATTCCGGTTCTGTTCCGGTAAAGCTTTCCGGAGAATATTCAAAGGTGAAATGACCCGGTGTCATGGCACGATATTTCTTGCAGAGTTCTGCACCCGTTACAGCCAGGTTCAAAACTTCTTCCTTGCTCTTCTTGAACACCTGTTCCCGCTGTGCCACAGAAGTGGAATTATACAAATGGACAATCGCATGCTTAACACCCTGCAATGCTTCAAAGGTCTTTGCAATGATGTGTTCTCTTGCCTGCGTCAAAACCTGAATGGTGACATCATCCGGAATGAGATTCTGTTCAATCAAGGTACGGCAGAATTCATATTCGGTTTCGGAGGCTGCCGGAAAACCAACTTCGATTTCCTTAAAGCCAATATCGACTAAAACCTTGAAAAATTCCAACTTTTCTTCCAGACTCATCGGGGTAATCAATGCCTGATTGCCGTCCCGCAAATCCACGCTGCACCAAATCGGCGGCTTGTCCAGATAATTCTTGGTTGCCCACCGCATCGGCGGATGGTTTACCGGAAAAAACTGTCGGGTATATTTGTTTGCATTTTTCATCATGATACTCGTTCCTTTCTCCCAAAAAATCATAATTGGTTTTTGTTCTGCTTCTCATGTGATGGGCGAATCGGGATACAAAAAAAGTCTCTTTCTCCTGCCACAATTCGACGTAACCCGGCTCCCGGGCGTCAAAACAGTGCCACAATTCGGCTGGAAAAAGAGACGAAGAAGATGATTTCTCCGTGGTACCACTCTTTCTTGGTGCAAAGTCTGCACCCGCTCTGTCACATCTCTGCAATAATGTGCTTCTCTGTAACGGGAGAATCCCGTCAATGCTTACTTTGCCCATGAGCAGTTCTGCACTGCGGCTCAGGGAGGAGGTATCCTGCTTTTCTTCGACTGTCTCACACCAACCGACAGCTCTCTGCAACGAACGAACCGCATCTTTTTTCCCGTCAACGCCTTTTTCTTGATACGGACAGCAAATCAAATTCCGCTGTCTTTTCTTTATTCTATCGAATTTTTCCGGATTTGTCAAGTGTTTTTTTGATTTTCCCTCATTTTTTTCTGTCCGGTCGAATTTTTAGCGGAAATAGGGGCAAACCATACACTTTTTTTGTACAAACTGTAAAAATCAGAACAGAATGCTTGATTTTATCGTAACAAGGTGCTATACTAAAACACAGATATATTTTTTTGTATCCGTGTCCCGAAGGAGTTTGCCATGTATATCAGTCGTATTTTTCAAATCGCAGAACTTCCGTTTCTGCTCATCGGACTGTTTCCCCGAGTCATTGGCTTCGGGGCATGTGGCATGGCTGCAAACAAATCGGTATCAGCGGATTGACAAAGCAAACAAGAGACATTCTTTTTATCTGGAATTGCTTTTTCAAAATGCCTCCGGTGCGTTTGCTGCCGAAGGCTTTTTTTACAAACCGCTGCCGGCAAACGGCGGTTTCGGAAAAGGGCAGCAAACGAATCTCACAAGAAGAAATCAAAAAGGTGGAAACTATGAAATTAAACGGTGCACAAATTGTCATTGAAACACTGATTGAACAAGGTACGACAACCGTTTTTGGTTATCCGGGCGGTCAGGTCATCAACATCTATGATGCTCTGTACCTTGCAAGCGATCGCATTCATCATATTATTACCGCACATGAACAAGGTGCTTCCCACGCAGCAGACGGCTACGCCAGAGCAACCGGAAAAGTTGGCGTTGTCATCGCAACTTCCGGCCCGGGTGCAACCAATCTGGTCACTGGTATCGCAACGGCTTATCTGGACTCCGTTCCGCTGGTTGCCATCACTGGCAATGTTCCAAACTCTCTGATTGGACGGGACAGCTTCCAGGAAGTGGATATTACCGGCGTTACCATGCCGATCACCAAGCACAACTTCTTTGTTAAGAAGATCGAAGACCTTGCTCCAACCATTCGGGAGGCATTCCGCATTGCAAAATCCGGTCGTCCGGGACCTGTCCTCGTAGACATTCCGAAAGATGTTCAGACGGCTTTGTATGAATACAATGTAGAACCGGTTGTGGAAAAAGCACCTGTTCCGGAAGTAGACCCAGAACTCTTGAAGCAGGCAGCAGAACTGATTGCCACTGCAAAAAGACCGTATCTCTATATCGGCGGCGGTGCAATTACCGACAACGCTGGCGAAGAAATTATTGCACTGGCAGATAAGATGGATGCACCGATTGGCTGCACCATGATGGGCATTTCCGCTGTTCCGACCGACCATCCTCGGTATCTGGGCATGGAAGGGATGCACGGTCACTATGCATCTTCCATTGCACAGGATGAAGCAGACCTGATCGTAACGGCTGGCTGCCGGTTCAGTGACAGAGGCACGGGCAACACTGCCAAGTATGCAAAACATGCAAAAATCATTCACATTGATATTGATGCATCCGAACTGAACAAGAATATTTCCGTAGAACTGGGCATTGCTGGTTCGATGAAACAGATTCTCTCCGAATTGACTGCAATGATTCCGCAGCAGCAGCATCCGGAATGGGATGCCCGCATTCAGGAATTGGTTGCAACTACAAAGGAACTCGAAGCACAGAAAGACGATGAACTGACACCGTTCACTGCATTGGATGCCGTTGCAGAAGCTGCAAAAAATGCAAACGATGATGTCATCGTTGCCACAGACGTTGGTCAGCATCAGATGTGGACAGCACAGCGTTACCCGTTTTCGAAGCCGAGAACTTTTATTTCCAGCGGCGGTCTGGGTACAATGGGCTTTGGTCTGGGTGCTGCAATCGGTGCAGCAACTGGAACTGGCAAGAAGACTGTTCTGGTTACCGGTGACGGCAGCTTCGGCATGAACCTGAACGAACTGGCAACCGCTGTTTCCAATCAGACCCCAGTTGTCGTATTCATCATGAATAACGGCGTTTTGGGTATGGTTCGGCAGTGGCAGACCCTCTTCTTCGATAAACATTACTCCAATACAACACTGGAACGCAAGACCGACTTCGTGAAGCTCGCAGAAGCATTCGGTCTGCCGGGATTCCGTGCCGCTTCCCTGCCGGAACTCAAGGAAGTTCTGAAACAGGCGTTCGCTGTACAGGGGCCGGTTCTTGTGGATTGTGCCATCGACTGTGATGCATTCGTTCTCCCGATGCTGCCGCCGGGCGGGGCGGTAGAAGACATCATCACCGATGTATCAGCCCTGTAAGGAGGAAAAAACAATGGAACGGTTTATTATTTCGATTTTGGTTGCAAACCATTCCGGTGTACTGTCCCGTGTTTCGGGCATGTTCACCCGGCGTGGATTCAATATTGATACGCTCACCGTTGGCGAAACGGAATCTCCGGAATTTTCCCGGATCACCATTTCGATGCACGACGACGAAGCAATCTGTAATCAGATTGTCAAGCAGTTGGAAAAAATGTATGATGTCAAGAAAGTACAGGTTATGCAGCGGGATGAAACCGTTGCAAGAGAACTGCTGCTTATCAAGATCAAAAACAACGCTGCGGAACGGCAGGACATCATGTCGGTTGTCGACGTCTTCCGTGCAAAAATCATGTTCGGCTCCATGTCGCCGGCGAGCGTGTCGAGGTATTGGTAGTACGGCATCAGAAAGCGGAAGCTGTCGAGCACATTGTCCTTGAGCTGCGGCGTGAAAAGCACGCCCTCGGGGTTATCGTCATAGCCGATGGCAATGTTTTTGCGGTTGTACCACGGATTCAGCAGCTTGCCCGCATCGCCCTTTGGACGCTTGAATTCCTCGTACCCAATTCGAGTCCTGCTTTACGGCCGTTTCGTCCTGCCACAAGATCAAAGCGTTTTCAGCCTTTGCTCGCTGCTCAATCTGAGGATATGTCTCCTCAAGCCATTTGCCAACAGCGACAGGATCTTGTTGCAATGCCTAGCGTCATATTCCAACGCTTCATGTAGGCGCTGATCGTACGAATGGCGATTTCCTTGCCGAACTCGCGGCGAATGAGGTCGCGCACGGCCTTGCGCGTCCAGACCGCCCAAGGAAACTTCAGCTGAGACGGGTTGGAATCAATAATCCACGCCATCAACTTCGCTTCCTCTTGTCGGGAGAGGCGTCGCATCTTGTCGCTGGTTTCGGGCTTGGGGCCACGGCTATGTCCTGCGATTGCCGCCTCTTCTCCGTGTTTTTCGAAGGCACGCAACACTTTCCAGACCCACTGGCGAGACATACCAAAGGTTTTGGCAATCTGGGTGCGCTTTATACCTTTCTTATCGGCCTCGATAACGCGTTGGCGGAGGGCTTTCTGGGCTGAAAGTGAAAGCTTTCGGCCATCCAGGGAGTTAGCATCAGTCATCATTGTGGAATGATACCACAATATGTAAACTAAATCAAAGCCGTGTTAATAATAACTCTGAAAAGAAGCTTTTCCAAAGCAAATTACGGGTTCGCACCGATCGGGAAATCGCGGATGGCGAAAAACGGTTCCGTCAAGATATATTCTTCGAACTTGTCCACCGACGTCGTCCGACCGACGCCGGGCCCCATGCGGTCGGCGTGCGACGACGTCTCCACTCATAAGGAGTACAACCATGAAGCGTTCTCTCTTGGCACTCGGTCTGGGTTTGGCCCTGGCCGCTACGGCGCAGGCCGCCGACATTCGTCTCGTCATTCACGGCGGCGCCGGCACGATGGCGCGTGAAGACTTCACGCCCGAACGTGCCGCGAAGTACCACGAAGTCCATAATCTCGTAGGCTTCCACAGTTGTAAGTCTTTCATCCTGAAAGACTATTT